>Ga0209358_10000722_pt1 | contig 28173 bp, 25 predicted proteins | sample LauGreFa1BDMLBSN_2_FD_187574 | JGI IMG/M metagenome (GOLD analysis project Ga0209358, IMG submission 187574) | Freshwater lake microbial communities from Lake Michigan, USA - Fa13.BD.MLB.SN (SPAdes) (version 2) | ecosystem: Environmental > Aquatic > Freshwater > Lake | place: Lake Michigan, USA...
ATCATGCGCTTCCGTTTTCCGGTCATTATCATCGACGAAGACTTCCGTTCGGAGAATACGAGCGGCCTCGGCATCCGCGCGCTGGCCAAGGCGCTGGAGGACGAGGGCACCGAAGTGCTGGGCGTCACCAGCTATGGCGATTTGTCATCGTTTGCGCAGCAGCAGTCGCGCGCTTCGGGGTTCATCCTCTCGGTGGATGACGACGATTTTTCGGCGCAGGAACTGGAGTCGACCATCGGTGAGCTTCGCACCTTCGTCAAGGCGATCCGTTTCCGCAACGCCGATATACCGATCTTTCTGTATGGCGAGACCCAGACTTCCCGCCACATCCCCAACGACGTGCTGCGTGAGCTGCACGGTTTCATTCACATGTTCGAGGACACGCCGGAATTTGTCGCGCGTTATATCGTTCGTGAATCGAAGTCCTATCTCGACAGCCTCGCGCCGCCGTTTTTCCGGGCACTGACGCATTACGCGCAGGACGGTTCCTATTCCTGGCACTGCCCCGGGCATTCCGGCGGTGTCGCTTTCCTGAAAAGTCCGGTGGGGCAGATGTTTCACCAGTTTTTCGGTGAGAACCTGCTGCGCGCCGACGTCTGCAACGCCGTGGATGAACTCGGTCAGTTGCTCGACCACTCAGGTCCGGTGGCGGCTTCGGAGCGCAATGCGGCGCGCATTTTCAACTGTGACCATCTGTTTTTCGTCACCAACGGCACCTCGACATCTAACAAGATGGTCTGGCATTCGACCGTGGCGCCGGGCGACGTGGTGATTGTCGACCGCAACTGCCATGTCTCCATCCTGCACGCGATCACCATGACCGGCGCGGTGCCGGTGTTCCTGATGCCGACGCGCAACCATTTCGGCATCATCGGACCGATCCCGCTGGAAGAATTCAGCTGGGAGAACATCGAGAAAAAGATCAAGGCCAATCCCTTTGCTGCGAAATCGCTGTCGAAGGCCAAGCCGCGCATCCTGACCATCACCCAGAGCACCTACGACGGCATTCTCTATAACGTCGACATCATCAAGGAGATGCTCGACGGCAAGATCGATACCCTTCATTTCGACGAAGCCTGGCTGCCGCACGCGACATTCCACAAGTTCTACCACGGCATGCACGCCATCGGTCAGGGCCGGCCGCGGACCAAGGAGTCGGTGGTGTTTTCAACGCAATCGACGCACAAGCTGCTCGCAGGGCTTTCGCAGGCGTCGCAGATCCTGGTGCAGGACAGTGAGACGCGCAAACTCGATTACGACACCTTCAACGAAGCCTATCTGATGCACACATCGACCTCGCCGCAATACGCGATTATTGCGTCCTGCGACGTCGCGGCGGCGATGATGGAGGCGCCGGGCGGCACCGCGCTGGTCGAGGAATCGATCATGGAGGCGCTGGATTTCCGTCGCGCGATGCGCAAAGTCGATGCTGAATTCGGCAAGGACTGGTGGTTCAAGGTATGGGGGCCGGAACGGCTGTCGGACGAGGGGGTCGGCAACCGCGATGACTGGATGCTGCGGCCTTCCGAGCGCTGGCACGGTTTCGGCAACCTCGCTCCGGGCTTTAACATGCTCGACCCGATCAAGGCCACGGTGATCACCCCGGGGCTGGACGTAACCGGCAAATTTGCCAAGAGCGGCATTCCGGCGGCGGTGGTGACCAAGTACCTCGCCGAACACGGCATCATCGTCGAGAAGACCGGCCTGTATTCCTTTTTCATCATGTTCACCATCGGCATCACCAAGGGCCGCTGGAACACCATGGTCACCGAGCTGCAGCAGTTCAAGGATGATTACGACAACAACCAGCCGCTGTGGCGCGTGTTGCCGGAGTTCCTGACTGCGCATCCGCATTACGAAAAAATCGGCCTCAAGGACCTGTGCGAGCAGATTCATGGCGTTTACAAAGCGAATGACATCGCACGACTGACCACAGAGATGTATCTGTCGGACATGCAGCCGGCGATGCCGCCGGGCGAGGCCTGGGCGCGCATGGCGCATCGCAAGATTGAACGCGTTGAAATCGACAAGCTGGAAGGCCGTGTAGCCAGCGTGCTGCTGACGCCGTATCCGCCGGGCATTCCGCTGCTGATTCCGGGTGAGCGTTTCAATAAAACGATCGTGCGTTATCTGCAGTTTGCGCAGTCGTTCAACCAGCAGTTCCCCGGCTTCGATACGGATATTCATGGCCTGGTGTCTGAAAATACAGGCGGTCAGTTGCGCTATTTCGTCGATTGCGTCATCGACGATTGATCGTTATTAAGTAATTGATTTTAAAGTAATTATCCGTGATCCCGTCAGCGCCGCTGGATTGGCGGATCGAAAGCAGGCTGCCCGGTGTGCACTGGCCGACAATGCCGGATGCGGCGGCCTCACAGGTGCTGGCGCTTCTGTTTCAGTTAGAGCGCACGCAATGGCTGCCGCCGCAGGAATTGCAGGCGCTGCAACTGCGCCAGCTGACTTTGGCGCTGACGCATGCCGTCAACACCGTTCCCTATTACCGCCAGCACCTGCTTCCGGTCTGGACGCCGCAGCTTGAACTGACGATCGATATCGTTCAGCGTTTTCCGTTGCTGACGCGGCGTCATCTGCAGGATCACCATGCAGAGTTGATCAGCACTGCGCCTCCGGCGCAGCATGGCGGTGCCGGTTTGATTCATACCTCGGGCTCGACGGGGTCACCGGTCAGCGTGCTGCGTACTGTGCTCGATAGCCTGTTCTGGAAAGTGTTTACGCTGCGCGAACATGTCTGGCACCGGCGCGATCTGGGGGCCAAGCTGTCGGCGATCCGACAGGGCCTCGGTGAAGAGGAAGGCGACAATTGGGGCGCTGCGACCAACGGTATTTTCCGCACCGGACCGGCATCGACCCTGCCTGTGTCGCGGGACATCGAAACCCAGCTGCGCTGGCTTGAGGCGCAGCGGCCGGCTTATCTGATGACCCACCCCAGCAATCTGGAGGCGCTGGCGCGGCATTGCATCGATCACGACATCCACATGCCGTACCTGCGAGAAGCGCGGACACGCGGTGAGGCGCTGGCTGCCGATTTGCGCGAGCTTTGCCGCGAAGCCTGGGGCATTCCGGTGGTCGACATGTATTCCTCGAACGAATGCGGTTACATCGCGCTGCAGTGCCCGGAGACCGATCACTACCATGTGATGGCGGAAGGGCTTCTGGTCGAAGTCATTGATGACGAAGGTCATGCCTGCGCCCCGGGGCAGACCGGACGCATCGTGGTCAGCACGCTGCACAATTTTGCGATGCCGCTGATCCGTTACGAAATCGGCGATCTGGCCGAGGTCGGTGCGCCTTGTGCCTGCGGCAGGGGATTGCCGGTGCTGGCGCGCATCCTCGGGCGAGAACGCAATATGTTCGTCTTGGCCAACGGCAAACGCTTCTGGCCTTCGTTCGGCTTGCGTGGATTGTCCCGCGAACTCGGCATCCGCCAGCACCAGCTGGTGCAGAAGTCGTTTGAACTCATCGAGGCAAGGCTGGTGGTGGATGCGCCGCTGGACGCCGCGCAGGAAGCGCGCCTGCGCAGACATCTGCTGTCTTTTGTGCCTGAAGGTTTCCGCGCGGAGTTCAGTTATTGCACTGAAATTCCACGCAGCGCCAGCGGCAAGTTTGAGGATTTTGTTTCGGAAGTCATCCAGCCGGGTCGCTGACCATGTCAGGGACGCGTCGCCACGGCCAGCAAAAAAGTGCTGGCAGCGGCTACCGACGGTGCGCGGATGTTTTCGATCTGGCCCGCACCGTGCTGGTGATGATCCAGGCTTTGAATAACGAGCCCCGCGAGTTCCAGCGGCGCACGCAGTTCATGCATGGTGTGAAGCGGATAGTTGACCTGAAGGCGCGCGTATTGCTCGGCGGCCGTGGTGGCGAGTTCAAGGTCGAAACCCGCCGGTGCGTCGGCTTTGAGCAGGTTCGCGCGCACGGTGTCGCGGAAGGCTGTGACATGATCGGCAGGGAAGGTGATGCGCGTTGACGGGTCATTGGTGCGCAGGCGGCTGGCAGTGAGAAGTGTGCCGCCCTGTTTCAGTAGGGTAAAAAAACGTTCTGCGACCTTGGGCCATTGTGCGTACGGGAAACGGCCGATAAACGAATCGGCGCAGACCACGTCGAATTGTTCAGGGGAGGCGTATTCGAGAAAATCCGATCGCACCGTTTGGATTGAAAATCCCGCGCGATCGGCAAACCATTGGTTCAGTTGCAGCGGTGTCTCGCAGATATCGAGCACGGTGACCGCCGGTGTTGTATTAAGCTCCGCGAACTCAAGCGCAATCTGCGCCAGCATGGCGTAGTCCGACGCGCCGGAGATCAGGATCGCGGGCCGGTTTTTGCCGGCTACAGCCTTACGGATTTCCCGGCGGTAAAACTCGCTGCGGCGAGCGGCGGTGCCGGCAATACCCATCAGCCTCAGCAATTGCCAGAGCCCGTGATTCCATGCACACGTCACGCCGGTTGCGGGATCGTGCCGGCAATAGCGGGCGGCAAGATCCCATGCGATGGGTGCGCTGATTTCCAAGGGTTCGTCGTAGGGGTTCATGGTGTTGTGCGACAGAAGATGGTGGCATCTTAACCCGAGGGCCGAACTGCGGGCGGGTGCTAAACTGAAATATCCCATGTACAAAGTGTTGATCCGATGTCCGATCTGATACGTTCTGCAATGCCCTGTGTCGCGTGGCCCGCCATTACCGATGATCGTGCTGCGCAGGCGCTGGCGCTGCAGTTTCAGCTCGAGCAGTCGCAGTGGTGGCCGCTGGAGCAGCTGCAGGCGCAACAGTTGAAACAGTTTGAATCGGTGTTTCGCCATGCCATAACGACAGTTCCGTATTATCGAGAGCGGTTTTCAGGGCTTGCGGATGTTTCTACCTGGGATGCCTATCGCCAGTTACCGCTCAGCTCGCGGCGTGATGTGCAGGATGCAGGGGCTGCGATGCACAGTGATGCGCCGCCAGTTGCCCATGGTCCTGTCAGAAGCACTGGTTCATCAGGTTCGATGGGCCGTCCCCTGCTGACGCTCAGCACCGGCTGGAGTCAGATGCTGTGGAATGCCTTTTTGCTGCGCGACCATCTCTGGCACCGTCGCGATCTGAGCGGCAAGCTGGCTGCCATCCGTAGCAAGACCGGGGAAGGGCGTCTGGATCAGTGGGGTGACGCCACTTTGCCTTTTGTAACCGGTCCTTCCGTCGTGCGCGGCTTGTCTGCTGACTTGGATGAGCAATTGCAATGGCTGGTCCGCGAGGATCCCGATTATCTGATTTCGTTCGCCACCAACATCCAGGCGCTGGCCTGGCGTAGCCGGGAATTGGGTTTGCATCTGCCGCGGCTGCGCGAGGTGCGCACCTACGGTGAGATGCTCAGGCCGGATGCGCGCGCCGATGTGCGCGAGAGCTGGGGTTTGGAGATCGTCGACAGTTACAGTTCGGAAGAGTTGGGCTATATCGCATTGCAGTGCCCGGAATGCGAGCACTACCACGTGCAGGCCGAGAATCTGATTGTCGAAGTGCTTGATGAGTCCGGCGAACCCTGTCGACCAGGGGAGACCGGCCAGATCGTGGTGTCAACACTGCATAACTTTGCGATGCCGTTGTTGCGTTATGCCAATGGCGATTATGCTGAAGTCGGCGAGCCTTGCCACTGCGGTCGCGGACTGCCGATGTTGAACCGTATTGTCGGCCGGCAGCGCAACATGGTGGTGCGTCCGGACGGCGTGCGCCACTGGCCGAGTTTTCCATCGGAAAGCTGGCGTGATGTTGCGCCGATCCTGCAGATCCAGCTGGTGCAGGACGCGATTGATCATATCGAGGCACGGTTGGTGCTGAGGCGTGCTCTGGCGGGCGATGAGGGGACACGTTTGATCGCCGTGTTGCAGGATTGCCTGGATTATCCCTTCAACATCACGCTGTCCCAGGTAGACGATATTCCGCGCGGTGCAGGCAACAAGTACGAAGACTTTGTTTCGCTGCTTGCGGGATAACGAGGGTTACTGCGTCATTTTTTTTAAGTCGGCTCATCCATTCTGCCGCCTGTGATTCGGCATCCGAAATCTGTGCGGCCGTCATGCCTTCCCTCAGTTTCGGCATTGCCTCGGCGGCAACTTCGTCGCCTTGCAACGCGGCGACACGTACCCAGTAATAGGCCTGGCGTGCATCTTTCGGAACACCTTTTCCCTCGTGATACATCATGCCGAGATTGTGCTGGGCCTGGACATGGCCGCGGCGTGAGGCTTCGCGGAACCAGCGTGCCGCGCGCTCGTAGTCGACAGTGACGCCTTCGCCGGTGATATAGGTCAGCCCGAGGTTGTACTGCGCACCGGGATCGTTCTGGATCGCGGCGAAGTTCCACCAGCGGTGGGCTTCCGCCATATTTTTATTGACACCATAACCGCGTGCATACATCAGGCCGATACTGGTCTGCGCCCGGGCATCTCCGGCTTTGGCAAGCCGGAGATACCATTCGACCGCCTTCTTGAAGTCCTGATTGGCGCCGTTGCTGCCGGCGTAATAACTTTCGGCGAGCGTGTGCATGGCCGAGCGGTCGCCAGCAGCGGCGCGCTGTGTCAGGTCTTCCATCGTGATTTTGCTGTCGGCGGCCTGTGCGATGAAGGTCGCCACGCTGAGGAGCAGTGCGGCGAGCCTAGGCCGCCACACGGTCATGCACCTCGAAACGGTAGTCGTGGGCGTGACGTTCGTCCCTTGAATACTGTTTCGTGCTTTGCAGTTGCCAGTCGGCGGGATTGAATGCCGGCATCCGGGTGTCGCCGTCGGGTTCGGCATCAACCACCGTCAGATAGAGGCGGTCGGCCATCGGCATTGCTGCACGGTACAGTTCACCGCCGCCGATGATGAAGATTTCGCTATCGCCGGCGCACAGTGCGACGGCCTGTTCCAGCGTGTGTGCAATCCTGGCGCCGGGCACGACGTATTCAGGCTGGCGGGTGACGATTACCGTGCTCCGTCCCGGCAGCAGGCGGCCAATTGATTCGTGGGTCTTGCGGCCCATGATGATGTGATGTCCCATGGTGACCTGCTTGAACAGCTGCAGTTCATTGGGCAGGTGCCAGGGAATCTTGCCCTTGGCGCCGATGACCCGGTTTTTGGCCATGGCGACGATCATCGACAGCCGCGGTTTGGCTGTTGCGTTCATGCCTTACACCGCCACCGGCGCTTTGATCGCCGGATGCGGGTTGTAGTTTTCCAGCGTGAAGTCATCGTATTTGAAAGCGAACAGGTCTTTTACTGCCGGATTCAGTTTCATTACCGGCAGCGGGCGCAGTTCGCGCGACAGCTGTTCTTTCACCTGGTCCATGTGGTTCAGATAAATGTGCGTATCGCCGAAGGTGTGCACGAAGTCGCCCGGCTTCAAACCGCAGACTTGGGCGATCATCATCGTCAGTAGCGCGTATGAGGCGATGTTGAAGGGCACGCCGAGGAACATGTCGGCGCTGCGCTGGTAGAGCTGGCAGGACAATTTGCCGTCGGCGACGTAAAACTGGAAGAAGGCGTGACAGGGCATCAGCGCCATTTGGTCGAGGTCGGCGACGTTCCATGCCGAGACAATCATGCGCCGGGAATCGGGATTGTTTTTCAGTTGCTGCAGCACCTGGCTGATCTGATCGATGTGGCGGCCGTCAGCTGCAGGCCAGCAGCGCCATTGATAGCCGTAAACCGGACCGAGGTCGCCGTCGGCACGCGCCCATTCATCCCAGATCGAAACGCCGTTGTCCTTCAGGTATTTGACGTTGGTGTCGCCCTGCAGAAACCACAGCAGTTCGTGGATGATCGACTTCAGGTGCACTTTTTTGGTGGTTACCAGTGGAAAGCCCGCGCTCAGATCAAAGCGCAGCTGCGCGCCGAATACCGAGATCGTGCCGGTGCCGGTGCGGTCGGACTTGCGGGTGCCGGTTTCGAGCACATGGCGAAGAAGGTCGTGGTAGGGACGCATGGACGCGGGGTTACCTGGAACGGTTGAATATGGCGGCGATTTTAGCAGGACGCGCGGTGGTCGCCGCTATAATCACGGCAACCAATTTACGGATTTCCGAGATGCTTGCCCGACTGAATGCCCGTTCCGAATACCCCGCCGCCCGGTTGCTGAAAAAAGCCGGCCATCTGCTGATCATTGCTCCCGCCGGAATCGCGTTGCCGACTTTGCCGCTGCATGAAATTCTGGAGAAAACGCTGGTACGCCGGCGTAAAAAAGCGGCCGATCTGGCGAAAGGTGCGATCACTGCGGAAACAGCGGATGGCGTGCTGGTGTCATGGGTGACCCCGGACACGAAAAAATCAGCTTTCGACCAACACACCCTTCTGCGCAAGGCTGTTGGCGCGCTGCTCGCCGAGCAACCCGAAACATTGACCATCGTGGTCACCGGGGCGGCATCGACCCGGCGCGAGCTGGCCGAGCGCGCGGTTTATGTCACCTGGGTGAACGGTATTCTGTTGCCGCAGCGCAAGAAAACCCCCGATCAGAAGCCGCTGAAAACCATCGAGCTTTTCGGTTACCGGTCGACCGACGGTTTTGCGCAGGCGCGCGCGGTCGCCGAAGGCAATGTGCTGTGCCGTGAACTGACGGTGACGGCGCCGAATGAACTGACGCCGGGTGCTTACCGCAAACGTCTGGCGGCGCTGGCGAAGGCGCAGGGCTGGACGCGCGAGGAATACGATTTTAAAAAGCTCAAACGCATGGGCGCCGGCGCGTTCTGCGCGGTGGCGCAGGGCAGCGATGAAGCGGATGCTGCCATCGTGCGTCTGCGTTACCGGCCGCGCGGTGCGAACAAAACCGTAGCACTGGTGGGCAAGGGTATTTGCTTTGATACCGGCGGGCATAACCTGAAACCGGCGCGTTACATGCAGGGTATGCATGAAGACATGAACGGTTCAGCGGTGGCACTGGGCATTCTCGCTGCCGCGACTGCGGCCAAGCTCAAGGTCAATATCGACTGCTGGCTGGCGCTGGCGCAGAACCACTTGAGCCCGCGCGCCTACAAGCAGAACGACATCGTCACTGCGCTTAACGGCACGACGATTGAAGTCGTCCACACCGATGCGGAAGGCCGCATGGTGCTCGCTGACACTTTGACGCTGGCGGCGCGCGCGAGGCCGGATGTGATGGTCGATTTCGCGACGCTGACCGGTTCGATGCATGTCGCACTGGGCAATCGCTACAGCGGCATTTTTGCGACCAGTGATGAGCTGGCTGAGTTTGCGCTGCAGGCGGGTGTGGCTTCAGGTGAGCGCCTGTGCGCCTTCCCGATGGACGAGGATTACGACGGCGCGCTCGACAGTTCGGTGGCCGACGTCAAACAATGCACGCTGGATGGCGAGGCTGACCACATCCTTGCTGCACGGCTGCTGCAGCGTTTTACTGAGAAGACACCGTGGATCCACATGGACCTGTCGGCACACGGCTGCAAGGGCGGGCTGGGTGCGGTGGCGACGGACTGCACCGGCTTTGGTGTGGCATGGGGAAAACTCTTTCTGGCCGGTTACGAGCGCGACTGATCGTCGCTCTTAATCCCCGCTGTTAACCGCGCTTTTTATCCCAGACGTAACGCACCAGTCTTTGCCAGCGGTTTTGCGGCTGCTTTAGTGCATTCGGACCGCGGCTGAGCTGGTCCCGGGCGTGGCTTTTTTTGACCAGCTCGTGCAGTTCGCGCATGTTCATGCCCCCTGGCCCCTTAATCTGTTCCGGGTCGGTTTTGTCGGGATCGGGTTTGTCGCTCATGCAGGGCCTTGGGATGTTGACGGCTATGTTAAACTTCGTGCTTGATTTTAATGGAGTTTTTACGTCATGTCGGGCAGCACGCTGGGTACCCTGTTTTGCGTTACTTCCTTTGGTGAATCCCACGGGCCGGCGATCGGCTGCGTGGTCGACGGCTGCCCGCCGGGACTGGCGCTGAGCGAAGCTGATATCCAGCTTGAGCTGGATCGCCGCAAACCCGGCACCTCGCGCCACGTCACACAGCGTCGCGAGGAAGACAAGGTCGAAATTCTTTCGGGCGTGTTCGAAGGCAAAACCACGGGCACGCCGATCGGCCTGCTGATCCGCAATACCGACCAGCGCAGCAAGGACTACGGCAAGATCAAGGACATGTTCCGTCCGGGGCATGCCGATTACACCTATTGGCAGAAATACGGCGTCCGCGATTACCGCGGAGGCGGGCGTCAGTCTGCGCGCGAAACCGCGGTGCGCGTGGCTGCCGGTGCCATCGCCAAAAAATGGCTGCATGAAAAATTCGGAACGGTGATCCGCGGTTATATGTCCCAGCTCGGCCCGGTCGAGATCCCCTTCGTCACCTGGGATGAGGTCGGCAACAACCCGTTCTTCGCACCGAACGCGCAGATCGTGGATGAGCTCGAAACCTTCATGGACAAGCTGCGCAAGTCCGGTGACTCGGTCGGTGCAAAAATCACTACGGTCGCCACCGGTGTGCCGGTGGGGCTTGGCGAGCCGGTGTACGGCAAGCTCGATGCCGACATTGCCTGGAACATGATGAGCATCAACGCGGTGAAGGGCGTCGAGATCGGCGCCGGCTTTGCGTCGATCAGCCAGCGCGGCACCGAACACTCGGATGAAATGACGCCGCAGGGTTTTGTCAGCAATAACGCCGGTGGTGTGCTCGGTGGCATTTCCACCGGACAGGACCTCATCGTTAATGTCGCAGTGAAGCCGACCTCGAGCATTCGTTTGGCCCGCCATACGATCGACACCGCAGGCAATGCTGCGATGATCGAAACCCACGGCCGTCATGATCCCTGTGTCGGCATCCGCGCGACGCCGATCTGCGAAGCGATGCTCGCGCTGACACTGATGGATCACGCCTTGCGCCATCGCGCGCAGAACGCCGATGTGAACACCGGCACGCCGGTGATTGCCGCGCAGGCGCCGCAGTCGGTGATCGACCAGTTGCGGGCCGCGGCAGCTGCGGAAAATCCGGACCCGGACGAGGCTTAAGCGACCATTTAAAGTCGTTTAAAAACAAATACTAATAGGATACCGCGTGCAGTCCCGCGCGGTGCCGCACCATGGCCCGGCCGATCCACCTCAACCTCTCCGCGTTCTACTTTTTCTACTTCGCTTATCTCGGCGCCTTCGCGCCGTTTTTTGCGCTGTATCTGACTTCGGTCGGCATGAATGCCGTCGAAATCGGCGTGCTGATGGCGCTGCCGCAGCTGACGCGTATTCTCGCGCCGCATCTCTGGGGCTGGCTGGCCGATCACACGGGCCGGCGTATCGGTGTGGTGCGGATATCCGGTGCTGCCGGGATGATTGCCTTCCTCGGTGTGTTTGCCGGGGACAGTTTCGCTTGGTTGTTTGCTGTGTTGTTCGCAATGATGTTTTTCTGGAGCGCGGCCTTGCCGCTGGTAGAAGCCACCACGCTGTCGAAGCTCGGTGATGAGACCGCACGTTACGGTCGCATCCGCGTCTGGGGTTCCGTGGGATTTATCGCGGCCGTTGTTGCGGTCGGTTACCTGATCGACGCCACCGCTCCGCGTTTGGTGCTGTGGGTGATTGCCGCGCTGATGGCAGGCATGCTGTTGCTGTCGTTCACGCTGTCTGAAGCAAAACCGGAGCCGCATGAGAGTGATGATCTGCCGGTGTGGCAGATCGTACGCAAGCCGGCGGTGCTGGCGGTGATCGGCGCATCAGCGTTGATGGCAGCGGCGCACGGGCCGTACTACACATTTTATACGATTCACCTTGTTGATCACGGCTACAGTAAATCGGCGGCGGGCTGGTTGTGGGCGCTGGGCGTGATTTGCGAGATCGGCATTTTCATCTGGATGTCCCGGTTGTATCGCGCATTTACGCTGCGCAGCATTCTTATCGCCAGCACGCTGCTGGCGGCTTTGCGTTTTGTGGTGATCGGCTGGAGTGCTGACAGCATCGTGTTGTTGCTCGCGGCGCAGACTTTGCATGCGGCGAGTTTCGGTTCCTTCCATGCCGCGGCCATCGGGGTCGTGCACAAGCTTTTCCGCGGCCGCCATCAGGCGCGCGGTCAGGCCATTTACGGCAGTCTGGCTTACGGGCTGGGGGGCACTGTCGGGGGGCTCGCCAGCGGTTATGCCTGGGGAGGGCTGGGGCCGGCGCTGACCTTTACGCTGGCGGGAGGATGCGGATTGCTGGCGGCGGGGGTGTTGTGGCGCTGGCTGGGGGAGCACTGACCCGGGCTTTTCACGGTGTGAACCCGTGCATAGGAGGGGTGCCGACCCTGTGAGATAATCTGCCGTTTCAGTGGCTTGGACACTTAACCGGTAATTCTCATGGCAGGCAAGACCTTATACGACAAGCTTTGGGAGAGTCATCTCGTTCGCGAAGAGGCGGACGGGACGGCGCTGATCTATATCGACCGCCATCTGGTGCATGAAGTAACCAGCCCGCAGGCCTACGAAGGCCTGAAACTGGCCGGTCGTCCGGTGTGGCGCGTTGATTCTGTGGTGGCTACGGCCGACCACAACACGCCGACGCGCAACTGGGAACGCGGCCTCGATGGCATCACCGACCCGGTGTCGCGTATCCAGGTTGAGACGCTGGACAAGAACATCAAGGAATTCAAGGCCAAAGTCTATTTCCCCTTCCTCGACAAGAAGCAGGGCATTGTCCATGTGATCGGGCCGGAGAACGGCGCGACGCTGCCGGGCATGACCGTGGTTTGCGGCGATTCGCATACCAGCACTCACGGTGCCTGCGCCGCACTGGCCTTCGGCATCGGCACCAGCGAAGTCGAGCATGTGCTGGCAACGCAGTGCATGGTGATGAAAAAGTCGAAGGCGATGCAGATTGTCGTCGAGGGAAAACTCGGCCCCGGTGTTACCGGCAAGGATGTGGCGCTCGCGATCATCGGCCATATCGGCACTGCAGGCGGGACCGGACACGCGGTGGAATTCGCCGGCAGTGCGATTCGCAGCCTGTCGATGGAAGGTCGCATGACCCTGTGCAATATGGCGATCGAAGCGGGCGCACGCGCCGGCATGGTCGCGGTCGACGACAAGACGGTTGATTACTTCAAGGGTCGCCTTTTCGCGCCCACCGGCGCGATGTGGGACAAGGCGGCTGCCTACTGGCGCACGCTGGTCAGCGACCCGGACGCGAAGTTCGACAAAGTGATCACGATGAAGGCCGAAGACATCGTGCCGCAGGTGACCTGGGGCACGTCGCCTGAGATGGTGACCACGGTTGACGGCAAGGTGCCGGACCCCGAGAAGGAAACCAATCCGGTAAAGCGCGAAGGTTATGCGCGGGCGCTGGTCTATATGGACCTCAAGCCCAATACGCCGATTCGCGATATCAAGCTCGATAAAGTGTTTATCGGATCCTGTACCAATTCGCGGATTGAAGATCTGCGGGCCGCGGCTGCCGTGGCCAAAGGCCGCAAGGTGGCCGCGAACATCATGCTGGCGATGGTGGTTCCGGGCTCCGGTCAGGTGAAGGCGCAGGCTGAACAGGAAGGGCTGGACAAGATTTTTGTTGAAGCCGGTTTTGAATGGCGCGAGCCGGGCTGCTCGATGTGTCTGGGTATGAATGAAGACCAGCTGAGCCCCGGCGAGCGCTGTGCCTCGACTTCGAACCGCAATTTTGAAGGCCGGCAGGGCGCCGGCGGCAGGACGCATCTGGTCAGTCCGGCAATGGCTGCAGCCGCAGCCGTTGCGGGGCATTTTGTCGATGTTCGTGAATTAACCTGAAAACCCCAAAAAGGAGATCCACATGAAACGCGTAATCACTTTGATGGTGGCAATGCTGGTGCTGGCGGGTTGCAATACCGTGGCGGGCGTCGGCAAGGACGTGGAAAAGGCCGGCGAGGCCATCCAGAAATCCACCAAGTAACATGGATAAATTTGTCCGCCAGGAGGGATTGGTCGCGCCACTGGATCGCGCCAACGTCGATACCGACGCGATCATTCCCAAGCAGTTCCTGAAGTCGATCAAGCGCACGGGCTTCGGCCCGAACCTGTTCGACGAATGGCGTTACCTCGACCGCGGCGAGCCTGACAGCGACAACACCGGACGTCCGCTGAATCCGGATTTCGTTCTCAATCGCCAGCGCTTCATCGGTGCGACGGTGATGCTCGCGCGTGAGAATTTCGGTTGCGGTTCGTCGCGTGAACACGCGCCGTGGGCGCTGCTGCAGTTCGGCATCCAGACGATCATCGCACCGAGTTTTGCAGATATTTTCTACAACAACAGCCTGAAAAACGGACTGCTGCTGATCAAACTGGATCCGAAGATCATCGACAAGCTGTTCAGTGAGACCGAGGCCAATCCGGGATACCGGCTGGCGGTGGATCTGGAGCAGCAGACGGTCACCACGCCGTCGGGTGAGAGTTACACCTTCGACATTGATCAGCATCGCAAACATTGCATGCTGAACGGTCTGGATGACATCGGCCTGACGCTGGCGCATGCCGGTGATATCAAGGCCTTCGAAGCCAAACATCGCGAGCGCCAGCCCTGGCTGTTCGGCTGAGCGGGTTCCCGCTGTTCCTTTTTACGTTTTCCGGAATCAAAAATGAAAATCGCAGTTCTCGCCGGTGACGGCATTGGCCCAGAAATCGTCGGTCAGGCGCTGAAGGTTTTGCGTCGCCTTGCCCAAGATGGTCTCAAGCTGGAATTCGAAGAGGCGCCGTTCGGCGGTGCCGGTTTTGATGCGCACGGCGATCCGCTGCCGGCATCAACACTGAAACTGGCGAAAGAAGCCGATGCCGTGTTGTGCGGCGCGGTCGGCGGTCCGAAATACGATGCGCTGCCGCGTGCGCAGCGTCCGGAACAAGGCATCCTGCGCATACGCAAGGAATTGGGGTTGTTCGCGAATCTGCGTCCGGCGGTGCTGTATCCGGAACTGGTGCAAGCCTCAACGCTGAAGCCGGAAGTGGTGTCAGGTCTTGATCTGATGATCATCCGTGAACTTACCGGCGATATTTATTTCGGCGAGCCGCGCGGCCGTCGCGACAATGCCCGCGGTGAAAAAGAAGGCTACGACACGATGCTGTACTCGGAGCCGGAAATCCGCCGTATCGCGGAAGTCGGTTTCCAGACCGCGATGAAGCGCGGCAAGAAGCTTTGTTCAGTGGATAAGGAAAACGTGCTGGAGACCAGCCGTTTCTGGCGTGAGATCGTGATCGATGTCGCGAAAAACTATCCCGAGGTGGCGCTGTCGCACATGTATGTGGATAACGCGGCGATGCAACTGGTGCGCAATCCGAAGCAGTTCGACGTGATTGTCACAGGCAACATCTTCGGAGACATTCTGTCCGACGAGGCCTCGATGCTGACCGGTTCGATCGGCATGTTGCCTTCTGCGTCGCTGAATTCCGGCGGCGGTGGGTTGTATGAGCCGATTCACGGTTCTGCGCCGGACATTGCCGGCAAAAACATCGCCAATCCGCTGGCCACCATCCTGTCGACAGCAATGATGCTGCGTTACACCTTCAACAAGGACGAATGGGCCTACAGGATTGAAGCGGCTGTGAAGAACGTCCTTGCCGCGGGCTACCGCACCCCGGATATTGACGAGGCGGGCGCGAAGAAGGTGGGCACGGTTGAGATGGGCGATGCGGTAGTCGCAGCCCTGTGATCTAAGCTATAATGTAATCTATTGTTTTTTAAGGTGTTTTTATGAAGAAGGTCGGTATCATCGGTTGGCGGGGCATGGTGGGTTCGGTACTCGTGGAGCGCATGCGCGCAGAACGCGACTTTGACCTGATTGCGCCCACGTTCTTTTCGACCTCGCAGGCCGGCGGTCGCGGACCCGATATCGGCCGTGATACCGGTGCGGTGGCGGATGCCAACAGCATCGACGCCCTGTCCAAAATGGACATCCTGATTTCCTGTCAGGGTGGTGATTACACCAACGCGATTTTCCCCAAACTGCGCCAGGCCGGCTGGGACGGTTACTGGATTGATGCGGCTTCGGCATTGCGCATGGAATCCGACGCAGTGATCATCCTCGATCCGGTCAACCGCGACGTGATCGATGCGGCGATGGCCAAAGGAATCAAGAACTATATCGGCGGCAACTGCACGGTCAGTCTGATGCTGATGGCGATGGGCGGACTGTTCAAGGCCGGCCTGATCGAGTGGGTGACGGCGATGACCTATCAGGCGGCTTCAGGCGCCGGAGCGGCCAATATGCGTGAACTGATTGTGCAGATGGGGGCCGTGCATGCGGTGGCGAAACCGCTGCTCGACAATTCCTCGTCAGCGATTCTCGAACTTGATCGCATTGTTGCGGATACGCTGCGCAAAGGTGCGGTTCCGACGGAAAACTTCGGTCATCCGCTCGCCGGCAGTCTGTTGCCATGGATCGACAAGGATCTCGGCAACGGTCAGAGCAAGGAAGAATGGAAAGGCATGGCCGAGACCAACAAGATTCTCGGTCTCGAAGCTAATCCCTTGCCCATTGACGGAATTTGCGTGCGCATCGGTGCGATGCGCTGCCACAGTCAGGCGCTGACGGTGAAACTCAAGCGCGATCTGCCGCTGGCGGAAATCGAGCAGTTGCTGGCCAAAGCCAATGACTGGGTCAAGGTCATTCCGAATCAGCGTGACGTTACGCTGCGCGAACTGACCCCGACGGCAGTCACCGGCACCCTGACGGTTCCGGTGGGGCGTCTGCGCAAGTTGCCGATGGGCGGGGAGTATCTGTCGGCGTTTACCGTCGGTGACCAGCTGCTCTGGGGGGCGGCTGAACCGCTGCGTCGCATGTTGCGGATTGTTCTGGAGTCTGGTGCGGCGCAGCGTGCTCCATCAGCCAAGTTGGCGGCAAGCGCCTGATTTGCTGTTGTTTAGGGCTGTGAAGCCCGGGCTTCCGGCGTTGCTAAAAAAGCGGAATTTCCTTTTAAAAATATGTGGTTGGGTGGCAACATTCGACATAGCCTTAGCTTGCATGGCTAACTGATTGATGCTAACTTTCTTGTCCCATAGAAAAACGATACGGGAGCCGTGGTGCGCACATTTACTTTAGGCAAAGCGCTGGTATTGGCGCTGTTGGTTGCGCCTGTTTTGGCGCAAGCCGCGGGTTTGGGCCGGCTCACCGTCCAGTCAAACATCGGGCAACCCCTGAACGCGGAAATCGACCTGGTTTCCGTTCGTGGCGATGAGGCTTCCGCGCTGGTGGCGCGTCTGGCTCCTCCGGATGCTTATCAGAAGTCCAATCTCCAGTACAACAACAGCCTGACCGGCCTCAAGCTCAGCGTCGAGAAACGCGCTGACGGCCAGTATTTCATCAAGGTTGCCGGCAGCCGCCCGATCAACGAGCCGTTCATCGATCTGCTGATCGAATTGAGCGGCGGCGGCAACAAACTGGTCCGTGAATACACTGCCCTGCTGGATCCGCCGGGATACGGCCAGCAAATGGCTGCCGCACCTGCGCCTGCACCCGCTCCGGTAACTGCGCCGGTCGCCTCGCGGCCGATCGCCGCGCCGGCTGCGCCTGCCGCAGCGCCGATTCCCGCACCCGTGAGCAAATCAGCACCTGCAGCCGCCGCTTCCGGTGCTAAGGCCCAGGAATACGGTCCGGTCGGCAAAGGCGAGACGCTGGGCAAAATTGCCGCCAGCCTCAAGCCTCAGGGTGTTTCGCTCGAGCAGATGCTGGTCGGTCTGTATCGCAGCAATCCCGATGCCTTCATCCGGAACAACATGAACCTGGTGAAGTCCGGCAAGATTTTGCGAGTTCCGGACGCGCAGGAACTGTCGGCCATCACCCAGGGTGAAGCGGCCAAGGAAGTGCGCACGCAGGTTGCCGACTGGCGCGGCTACAGCGGTCGTGTGGCAGACAAGGTGGGAATTGCGCCCGAAGGCGGTAGCACTGCACGTGGTCGTATCACGACCAAGGTGGATGATCCTGCGGCATCAGATTCGAAAGATGTAGTCAAGTTGTCCAAAGGCGAGCCGGGCAAGGGTGGCAAAGCGCTGACTGGTGATACCAAGGCGCGTGCGATGCAGGAAGAGCTGGTCGCCCGCAACAAGGAACTCGCGGAAGCCAATGAACGCATTGCGCAGCTCGAAAAAACCATCAAGGACACACAGAAGCTGGCCGAGCTGAAGAGCCCGGGCATGGCTGCCGCCCAGCAGAAAGCGGAGACCGCAAAAGCCAAGTCGGAGCCGGCTAAAGTCGAAACTAAACCCGAAGCCAAGCCGGAACCGGCAAAAGCGGAAGCGACGAAGCCCGCTGAGCCGGTGAAGGCCGAGGCGGCACCGGAAGTTAAACCGGCAGCAGCGCCGGTTGAGGTGGCAAAGGATGCGAGTGCACCGGCAGCAACCGAGCCGGTGGCTGAAGCCAAGCCGGCACCGAAACCGGCGCCGAAGCCTGTTGCACCGCCGCCCCCGCCGCCCGAGCCGGAACTGATCGACACCGTCATGGAAAACCTACCGGTCATCGGCGGTGGTCTGGGTGCACTGTTGCTGGGTGGTCTGGGTTTTGCGGCCATGCGTCGCCGTCGTGCCCGTGCCCAGGATAGCGATGACATTGAACCGGTAATGCCGGCCATGGCGGCTGCCGCTGCGACGGCTGCTGCTGCAGATGAGCCGGCAGAGGCTGCTGAAACTGCTGAGACTGCAGTGGATGATGTGGATCCGGTCGCCGAGGCCGAGGTTTATATCGCTTACGGCCGTGACGGACAGGCAGAAGAAATCCTCAAGGAAGCGATGGCGCGCGATCCGGGCCGCGAAGATGTGCAGGTCAAGCTGGCCGAGGTGTATGCCGCCCGCAAGGATGCCGCATCGTTTGGCGATGTGGCGGCTTCGCTCAATGCGCTGACCAGCGGTGCCGGCGACAACTGGGTCAAGGTTGCTGCGCTGGGTTATGCGCTGGATCCGGCAAATGCGCTGTATGAGGCCGGCAAGGACATTGCTCCGGTTGATACGGGCAGCGATGCCGCGCTGGGCACCGATCTCGACTTCGATCTGGGCGGTGATGTGTCCGCTACCCCTGACATTGCGCTGGATGCGGATTCTGCGGGCCAAGCCACAGAATTAGGCGGCATGCAGGAAATGGCCGCTGCGGCTGATGCCGGAGTGCCGCCGTCAGAATCGGTAGAGCCGATGATGCCGGACTTCAATCTGGATGCGCCCGCGCCGGCTGCTGAGGCCGATATCGTGCTGGATGTGCCGCCTGCGGCATCCAGTGAACCTGCCTCGATCGACTTCAACATCGACCTGCCGCCGCTGGATATGCCTGCGGCAGAGGCGCCTGTTGAAGCGCCGGCTGTATCAGTTGCCGATGCCGGCCTGGATTTCAAGATTGATGTTGGTGATCTCAATATCAATCTTGACGACACCTCGACTCAGGCCACGCCCGCGTCGGCCGGCAAGGACGGGCATTGGTACGACGTTCAGCAGAAATTCGATCTGGCCAAGGCGTACCAGGAAATGGGTGACAACGACGGTGCGCGGGAAATCCTGCAGGAAGTCATCAAGGAAGGCGATGCCGAACAGCAGGACCAGGCGCAGAAACTGCTCAGTTCACTCGGTTAGCCTGCAGGTCGTGGCATGATCAACAACCGCGGCAGTGCTCCTGCCGCGGTTTCTTTTTTCAGGCGCGTGAAACGCGCGGGAGCGTAGGACTTGCGACTGGTTCTGGGCATTGAATACGACGGCAGCGGTTTTTGCGGTTGGCAGACCCAGCCCGCAGGCTGTGCCGTGCAGGACCGTTTGGAAGCGGCCTGTGCGAGCATTGCCGGCGTGCCGGTGAGTACCATCTGCGCAGGTCGCACCGATGCCGGTGTACATGCGCTGGGCCAGATCGTGCATTTCGACTGCACTGTCGAGCGGCCTGCCAGCGCCTGGGTGCGCGGTGTCAATGCGCTGCTGCCCCCTTCCGTGGCAGTGACCTGGGCACAGCCTGTCGGTGATGATTTTCATGCCCGGTTTTCTGCGCTTACGCGGTCTTATCGTTACGTGCTGCTTAACGACGCTGTCCGTCCGGCTGCTGATCAGGGCCGGGTGGGTTGGTTTCACAGCCCTCTGGATTTGGAGGCGATGAAGATGGCGGCAGTCAATCTGCTGGGTGAGCACGATTTCACCGCGTTTCGTGCGGCGGAGTGTCAGGCGCAGTCGCCGGTACGTACAATGCATGCGGCTTCGGTCGTGGCCAACGGTCCCTATGTCATTTTCGAATTCACGGCCAACGCGTTTTTGCATCACATGATTCGTAATATTGTCGGCAGCCTGGTTTATGTCGGTAAAGGCAAACATCCGCCGCAGTGGATCGCGGAGTTGCTGCAGGGGCGCGACCGCACCCGTGCGGCGCCGACTTTTGATGCCTCCGGTCTTTATCTGCTGAACGTCGAATACGATAGCAACTGGGGTTTGCCGGCGCCGCGCCTGCGCGGCCCCAGACTGGCCCATGCAACGGTGGAATGACATGAACGGTGGAACGGTATGAACACCCGCGTGAAAATCTGCGGCATCACCCGTGTCCAGGACGGACTCGACGCAGTTCGTTTTGGGGCGCATGCGATCGGTCTGGTGTTCTATGCTCCAAGTCCGCGTGCTGTGACGCCGGATCAGGCGCGTGCCATTGTGGACGCCTTGCCACCGTTTGTGACGGCGGTTGGGCTTTTCGTCAACGCAGATGCTGAGGCCGTGAGGGCGACGCTGGCCGCGGTACCGCTGCAACTGTTGCAGTTCCATGGCGATGAAACACCGGAATACTGCGCTGCCTTCGGAGTGCCTTACCTGAAGGCCGTCCGGGTGAGACCAGGGGTCGATTTGTTACAATACTCGCAGCAGTTCCTTGGCGCGCGGGGGCTGTTGCTGGATGCCTATGTCGAGGGGGTGCGCGGCGGAACCGGTGCCACGTTTGACTGGGCGCTGATTCCACATTCACTGCCTTTGCCGGTCGTGCTTTCCGGCGGGCTGGATGCGGACAATGTCGGGGCGGCAGTGCAGGCAGTGCGTCCCTGGGCGGTGGATGTTTCCAGTGGCGTGGAGTCGGCGAAGGGCATCAAGGATGCCGCCAAAATTGAAGCTTTCATGAACGGAGTGCGTAATGCGGGTGTATGACTTGCCGGATGCCAAGGGCCATTTCGGACCTTATGGTGGCGTGTTCGTTTCCGAGACCTTGATCTCCGCTCTGGAAGATCTGAAAGCGGCCTATGCACGCTTCAAGGACGATCCGACTTTCAAGGCGGAGTTCGCCTATGAACTCAAGCATTACGTTGGTCGCCCGAGCCCGATTTATCACGCCCGCCGCTGGTCTGAACATTTCGGCGGCGCGCAGGTGTACCTGAAGCGCGAAGACCTTAACCACACCGGTGCGCACAAGATCAACAACGTGATCGGCCAGGCCCTTCTGGCACGCCATCTCGGCAAGCCGCGGGTGATCGCTGAAACCGGTGCAGGGCAGCATGGCGTCGCGACGGCGACGATTGCCGCCCGCTACGGTATGGAGTGTGTGGTCTATATGGGCTCCGAGGACGTCAAGCGCCAGGCGCAGAACGTCTACCGGATGAAGCTGCTGGGTGCGACGGTGGTCCCGGTGGAATCCGGATCGAAAACGCTGAAGGATGCTCTCAACGAAGCAATGCGCGACTGGGTGACCAATGTCGAGAATACCTTCTACATCATCGGCACGGTAGCCGGACCTCATCCTTATCCGATGATGGTGCGCGACTTCCAGTCAGTGATCGGCCTCGAAGCGCGCGAGCAGATGCCGGAAATGATTGGCCGTCAGCCTGATGCGGTGCTGGCCTGTGTCGGCGGCGGTTCCAATGCCATCGGCATTTTCCATCCCTATATCGAGCACGAAAATGTGCGCCTGATCGGTGTCGAAGCTGCGGGTTACGGTCTGGAAACCGGTAAACACTCGGCAACGCTGTGTGCCGGCCGCTCCGGCGTGCTGCACGGCAATCGTACTTACCTGCTGCAGGATGATAACGGCCAGATCATCGAGACCCATTCAATTTCGGCCGGTCTCGATTACCCCGGTGTCGGTCCCGAACACGCCTGGCTGAAGGACAGTGGTCGCGCCGAGTATGTTGCGGTTACCGACGATGAAGCGCTTGAAGCCTTCCATAAACTGTGTCGTCTTGAAGGTATCATCCCGGCACTGGAATCCAGTCATGCGCTGGCTTATGCGGCAAAACTTGCGCCGCGCATGCGCAAGGACCAGATTCTGCTGATCAACCTGTCCGGCCGTGGCGACAAGGACATGCATACCGTTGCCGAAAAGTCCGGACTGAAGTTCTGATCAGCCACCTCCGACCAAGAAACCCTCCGATGTCGCGTATTGCTGCCAGATTCGAACGTCTCAAAAAAGAAGGCCGCAAGGCCCTGATTCCTTTTTTCACCGCAGGCGATCCTGATCGTGCCAGCTGCGTGCCGCTGATGCATGCGCTGGTGGCCGGCGGCGCCGATGTGATCGAACTCGGTGTGCCGTTTTCCGATCCGATGGCCGATGGTCCGGTCATCCAGCGTTCGAGCGAGCGCGCATTGCTTCACGGCGTGTCGCTTCACGATGTGATCAACTGGGTCGCCGAGTTCCGCAAAACCGATACCGAAACGCCTGTGGTGCTGATGGGTTATGCCAATCCGATCGAATCCATGGGTCTTGAGGTTTTTGCCAAGGCTGCCAAGGAGGCTGGAGTCGACGGCACGCTGGTTGTCGATTACCCGCCGGAAGAGGCCGAAGCGCTGGTGTCCACGCTGGATCGTGCCGGACTTGAGACCATTTTTTTGCTGTCGCCGACGACTTCGGATTCACGGCTCAAGCAGGTGGCGGAATTGGGGCGCGGCTATCTCTATTACGTGTCACTGAAGGGCGTCACCGGCGCGGCTAATATCGATATTGCCGATGTGGCAAAGCGTCTCGAGCGCATCCGCAGCTTTACCCGATTGCCGATCGGCGTGGGCTTCGGTATCCGTGACGGCAGGACGGCGCATGCGATTTCACAAGTTGCCGATGCCGTGGTGATCGGCAGCCGTCTGGTGCAGGAAGTTGAAGCTTTCCCGAAGGACGCGCCGGATAAAGTGCGTGCTTTCATGGCTGACATTCGTGCCGCGATGGATGCTGGAGTGAAGGGGTGAGCAGCTGGCTGCAGAAGCTGCTGCCGCCGCGCATCAAGCGTGATTCCGGCGTTCCGAAAAAAGCAGTCCCCGAAGGACTGTGGAGCAAGTGCGATTCCTGTGAAGCGGTGCTCTATCGCACAGATCTCGAAAAAAACCTTTTTGTCTGCCCCAAGTGCAGTCATCACAACCGTGTCTCGGCACGTGAGCGCCTCGACTGGCTGCTCGATATGGAAGGGCGTTACGAAATCGGTGTTGAAGTCACGCCGGTGGACAGTCTGAAATTTCGTGACACCAAGCGTTATCCCGATCGCCTGGCTGCCGCGCGTGCCGATACCGGCGAGGAAGACGCGCTGGTGGTGATGCAGGGAGCGATCAAGGAAATCCAGGTGGTCACTGCCGCCTTTGAATTCGGTTTTCTCGGCGGCTCGATGGGGTCAGTGGTCGGCGAGCGTTTTGTACGCGGCGTGCAGGTCTGTGTCGAGCAGCGGCTCCCCTTCATTTGCTTTACCGCAACCGGCGGGGCGCGCATGCAGGAGGGCCTGTTCTCGCTGATGCAGATGGCCAAGACCTGCGCAGCGCTGACCCGGCTTGCGGACGAGCGTTTGCCGTTCATTTCGGTGCTGACCGATCCGACCATGGGCGGCGTATCTGCCAGTTTTGCGATGATCGGCGATGTGGTGGTGGCCGAACCCAATGCGCTGATCGGATTTGCCGGACCGCGGGTGATCGAGCAAACCGTGCGCGAAACCCTTCCCGAAGGTTTTCAGCGCGCCGAGTTCCTGATGCAGAAAGGCGCGCTCGACATGATCGTCGACCGCCGGCAGATGCGAGATACGCTGGCGCGGTTGCTGACGCTGCTGATGAAGCAGCCGGCGCCGTCAGCCTGACCCCGACCTCCGGAGCTCAAGGGCCCGGAGCGCATCAACCACGCCGACATGACAAATCCGGTAACGCTGTCCGACTGGCTCGAATACATCGAGCGCCAGCACCCGCAGAGCATCGCGATGGGGCTGGATCGGGTCAATGTGGTGCGCGATGCGCTGCAGCTCAAGCCAGCGTTTCCACTGATCACTGTTGGTGGCACCAACGGCAAGGGATCGGCCTGCCGTTTTCTCGAATCCATTCTGACGCATGCCGGTTATCGCGCCGGTGTTTATACCTCACCGCATCTGGTCCATTACAACGAGCGGGTACGTATCGGCGGCCGTGATGCGGATGATGCCGATCTGGTTCGTGCATTTGCGGCAGTCGAGCGGGCGCGTGTCGCTACCGGCGTGGCACTGACCTATTTCGAATTCGGTACGCTGGCTGCGGTCTGGCTGTTTGTGGAACGCAAAGTCGATGTCGCGGTTCTTGAGGTCGGCCTCGGCGGCCGCCTCGATGCGGTGAATGCCTTTGATGCCGATGCAGCGTTGCTGATGAGCATCGGACTCGATCACATGGAATACCTCGGCGACACGCGCGAAGCCATTGGCGCGGAGAAGGCGCCGATTTTCCGGGTCGGGCGTCCGGCGATCTGTGCCGATCCCGAACCGCCGGCCTCGGTGCTGCAATATGCCTCGGCGATTGGCTCGGAACTGCTGCTTATCGGGCGTGACTTCAGTTATGAGATGCAGCAACAGCAGTGGCGTTACCGCGGCCCGGGCGGCAACCGCCATGGCCTGCCGCCACCGGCTTTGCGCGGGACTTTCCAGCTCGCCAATGCCAGCGCCTGCATTGCAGCACTGGATACCTTGCGCGAACGTATTCCTGTCAGCGCAGGCGATATCCGAGCGGGACTGGTCTCTGTTGAGAATCCCGGACGGTTTCAGGTTCTGCCCGGTCGGCCTGCGGTGATTCTGGATGTTGCCCACAATCCCCATGCCGCTGAGGCGCTGGCGCTGAATCTGGTGCAGATGACGGGGTATCGCGAAACGATTGCGGTGTTTTCAATGCTCAGGGACAAGGATGTCGCAGGAGTTGTGCGCTTGCTGCGTGGCCATATCGATCACTGGTTGGTCGCGCCACTGGAAGGTCCCCGGTGTATGAGTGCCGAGGCGCTGACGCAATGTCTGCGTGACGCCGGTGTCAATGTCGATGTCACGGCGTGCATAAACATTGAAGAAGCCTGTGATCGCGCGTACCGGAAGGCCGGAGATGGTGATAGAATTTTGGCCTTCGGATCGTTTCTTACCGTAGCCGCAGCGATGACCGCATTTCGCAATCGCCGGCCATAGTAAAAATCGTTATTAATCAATAAGTTACTTCGTTTACTGCGTATCAAAGCATGGCGAGAAACGTTAGCGACGAAGAACTCCAGCTGAAAAAGCGAGCACGCCGCCGTCTGGTGGGTGCGATCGTTCTGGTCACAGCCGTGGCTGTGGTCCTGCCGATGGTTCTGGACTCCGAGCCCAAGCCGGTCAACCAGAACATCAATATCCAGATTCCTTCGCCGGATGCCGGCGTGCTGTCCTCGTCGCCGACGCCCTTGAAGCCGGTCGATCCTGCGGCTGCGCCGAAGTCTGAAACCAAACCCGAAGCTGTATCTGCTTCAGCGGCCCCGGTCAAAGAAGCCAGGCCCGAGCCGGTGGTTGTCGCCAAGCCTGAAGTGAAGGCGGAAGCGAAGCCCGAAGTCAAAGCCGAATCCAAACCGCCGGAATCCAAGGTTGAAGCAAAGCCAGAAGTGAAGGCCGAACCCAAAGCCGATGCGAAATCGGAAGCGCCGGCCAAACCGGTCGCCAAGGCTGAGTCGAAAACGCAGACGGCCGCCAAGACTGAGCCGGCCAAGGCCAAGGACAGCAAGGAAAAACCTAAGGCCGCGGCGACCGGCGGATTTGTAATCCAGGTTGCCGCGCTCGCTGATACCGCCAAAGCCAAGGAAATGCAGGCCAGGATCGCCGGTGGCGGAATGAAAGCCTATACGGAAGTGGTGCAGACTGCGAATGGGCCTGTGACGCGCGTGCGTGTTGGTCCCTACAACAGCCGTGAAGCCGCAGAGAAGGCGCGTACCCAACTGCAGAAGCTGCAGCTCGACGGTAAGGTTGTACCCCGGTAACGATGACGCTGATCGACTATGTGGTGCTCGCCATTGTCGGTTTTTCGGTTCTGCTCAGCGTCCTCCGCGGTTTTGTCCGTGAATTGCTGGCACTCGCTGCGTGGGCGGTCGCGTTTATCGTCGCCCGGCTGTTCGGCACCGACCTCGCGGCGATCATGCCGGCGGAAATCCCCGGAGAGGAACTGCGCTGGCTTGCCGGTTTTGTCACGTTGTTCCTGTCGGTGCTGCTGGTGATGAGCCTGATTGCCGTGGCGGCTTCGCAATTGATCAAAAGCGCGGGGCTGAGTGTGGAAGACCGTTTGTTGGGTGCGGTGTTCGGAGTGGTGCGTGGCGCGGCCGTGGTGATTGCACTGGCGCTGGTGGCCGGTGCTACGTCGCTGCCCAAACAGCCGGTGTGGCGTGAAGCTGCGCTGCGGCCGCTGCTGGAACTGGTTGCATTGGGCGTCAAGGGTTGGCTGCCGCCGGCCCTGGCGCAACATATCAAGTACGGCTGAGGAAACGCGCCATGTGCGGAATTGTTGGAGTCGTTGCCCGTAGTCCCGTCAATCAGCTGCTGTATGACGGCCTGCTGGTATTGCAGCATCGCGGACAGGATGCCGCCGGCATCGTGACTGCCGATGGCGCCAGTTTCCACATGCACAAGGGCGGCGGCATGGTGCGTGACGTATTCCGCACCCGCAACATGCGCAGCCTCGCCGGACATGCCGGTATCGCGCACACCCGTTATCCCACCGCGGGCTCGGCGTGGTCGGCCGCGGAGTCGCAGCCTTTCTATGTCAATTCGCCCTTCGGCATTGTGCTTGGCCACAACGGTAACCTGACCAACTCCGAGCAACTGAAAAACGATTTGTTCCGCCTCGACATGCGTCACGTCAACACGGAATCGGATTCGGAAGTGCTGCTCAATGTTCTGGCGCACGAACTGGCGGCGAATACATCCAATTACAAGCTGGATCCGGCGACGATTTTTGCCGCGGTTTCGGGTGTGCACCGGCGCTGCCGCGGCGCCTATGCGGTGGTGGCGATGATTGCCGGTTACGGTCTGCTGGCCTTCCGCGATCCCTTCGGCATCCGCCCGCTGGTGTTCGGCAAGATCGAAACGCCCGAAGGCACGGAATACATGGTGGCTTCGGAAAGCGTGGCGCTCGACGGACTCGGTTTCCAGCTGATCCGCGACGTAGCCCCTGGAGAGGCGATTTTCATCGACCTCGACGGCAACTTTCACAGCCAGCAGTGCGCGGAAAATCCCTCGCTCAATCCCTGCCTGTTTGAATTCGTTTATCTGGCGCGGCCGGATTCGGTCATTGACGGCATCTCGGTCTACGAGACCCGCCTACGCATGGGGGAGAGCCTCGGGCGCAAGATCGAAAAGGATTTTGCCCATCTCGATATCGATGTGGTGATTCCGATCCCCGATTCCAGCCGGCCGTCAGCGATGCAGTTGTCGAACCACCTCAACCTGGGTTACCGGGAAGGTTTTATCAAGAACCGTTACATCGGCCGCACCTTCATCATGCCGGGGCAGGCGATCCGCCGTAAGTCGGTGCGCCAGAAGCTCAATGCCATTGGCATGGAATTCCGCGGCAAAAATGTGCTGCTCGTCGACGACTCCATCGTGCGCGGCACCACCAGCCGGGAAATCGTGCAGATGGCCCGCGACGCAGGCGCGCGCAAGGTTTATTTCGCTTCGGCGGCGCCGCCCGTACGTTATGCCAATGTCTACGGCATCGACATGCCGACCCGCGATGAGCTGATTGCCAGCGGCCGTTCGCACGACGAAATCGCCCGCGAAATCGGCTGTGATGCGCTGATTTACCAGGAACTCGATGCGCTGATCGGCGACGTGCGCAGCGTCAATCCTTCGGTGACCAATTTTGAAGCCTCGTGTTTCAGCGGCCAATACATCACCGGCGACGTGACTCAGGATTATCTGGATGGCGTGGAAGCGCAACGCCGCGACGGCGCCAAGGCCGGCAAGACTGCTGCGGTGACCCAGCTCGACCTCGGGCTGGAACTCGTCGACTGAGCCGGTTTGACGCGGGTTGCAGGCCTGCGGTAGTCTTCTGTTGCGCCGATTTGAAGAGCAGCTTGCGGGCGCGTTAAAAATGCAGCTAAAGCGACGGAAGAAC
>Ga0209358_10000723_pt1 | contig 28170 bp, 60 predicted proteins | sample LauGreFa1BDMLBSN_2_FD_187574 | JGI IMG/M metagenome (GOLD analysis project Ga0209358, IMG submission 187574) | Freshwater lake microbial communities from Lake Michigan, USA - Fa13.BD.MLB.SN (SPAdes) (version 2) | ecosystem: Environmental > Aquatic > Freshwater > Lake | place: Lake Michigan, USA...
CCGGGGGCCCGGGGGGCCCGGGGGGCCCGGGAAGCCGGGGGCCCGGGGGGCCCGGGGGGCCCGGGAAGCCGGGGGCCCGGGGGGCCCGGGGGGCCCGGGGGGCCCGGGGGCATATTATTTAGTTCCTATTATTTAATCCTGTATTATTATTCTTTGAGATATTATTATTCTTCTAGTTATTATTCTATCAATTATTATTATTCTGTTATTTATTATTCTAGGTATTATTAGGGCAAAAAAAATCCTACAGCATTTTGTGCGGTAGGAGTATTTTGTTATTATTGTTATTTTATTTTAAATGAGAGAAGCTATGATAAAGCAAAACAAGAATACTATTATTCCTATTCTAGTATGTTTAATGTTTTTCTTCCATAAGCCTTCTCCAATGAAACAAGCACTAATCAAAGTACTTAATAGCAAAAGAGATACTAAGAATGTTTTCATATCTAAATAAATTACCATGCTGGCCGCATACGGTAGCCGTGGAACTGGTAGAAGCCGTTGCCTTGGCTGAACTCTTCTAGGAGAACACCAGTGCCGCACTGACGACCAGCATAGCGTGAGGGTTTCTCTGTTACTACTTTTGTCACAGAAAAACGATAGTACTGGTGGAAGTCGCTTCTGCTCTTTACTCGGCTGAGGATCACCTCAGGGATCTCAACATTGTTTTGGTTCCAGATTTGCATAGGTTTTTTTGTAATAGAAAGAAGAGGCGGGGGTTGCCCCCCGCCCCTCTGGTTAAGCTGCGACGTGCCAGTGGTAGCTGTCTTTAGCCCAGTGAAACGCCTCGCGCAGGCGGTCGCACTCTTGAGCTGGGATGAACACTTCCCGGACGTACTGGTCAGGGTCCTCTGCCATGCGGCAGTTGATGGTCCAGACGGCCTGCTCTGCCGAGACGAGGTCCCGGCCTCCGATGCCGTACTTGATGCCCACCAGCGTGTCAGGGGAGGACTTGGAGAGGTCTGCCAGATCCTGCTGGGAGAGGGATCCGTGCTGCTCGATCACCATTCGCTTCAGGTCTGCGATGGTCATGGTCTTAGGTGTTACAGTCATAGGTTGTTCTTGTAGTTCAAGGTGATCCACCTTGCACAGGTCGTGCAGGATGGGGTCTGTAGGAACGAGGTCGTTCATAGGGTGCCCAAGGTACAGGGCCTATTGGACCAGTCAAACATTTATTTTATTATTTTTACTTTTGTACAAGAGTACTTTGAGTTATCTGATCTAGTACTTGTTTTAGATCAAAAACAACTTCTTTTAGTAGCAATAAAGTTTCTTCAGGTGGCAGCTCTTCTCTCAGGGACTCTAGCATATGCTGCATCTTAACAAATTGTTTTTCTGTATCTAATCTAATTGTCATAATTATTTAACAGTTATTTATTTATGCTCTATTTAATGTAGAAAGAAAAGGTCGAGCGAAAGCAGAGGATGTGTCCTACCGGGGGCATCCTACCAACTGATCGTGCTCTCTGGGGATTTCACATCAGCAGCTACACACAAGACCTGCCCTCTTCGCTGCTGAATCGTCCTGACTCGACCTTAAAGTTATTTCTTATCTAAAGCACAAATTACCATATAAACAAACAAAGCGCCCAAAACTATTATTATCATTTAAAGGTATTTCTTTATTTTGAGCCAGTAATTTAATGTACTTTTAGAAAGGTGGCCCTGAGGACCGCCGTTCCAGATGCGAGCTTTTTGTTCTAAAGTTTTTCCTGAAGCATATTTAGCTAGATAGGCTTTGAAGATCTTTTTGCTATAGTTTAAATCTTTGCAATCAGAGTACTTACCTTTGATGCTCTTGTCAAAAGCTGTTGCGTCTTTCCAGTTCGCGTAGTGGATCTGGAGGGGCCCTAGAGCCCGCCCAGAGTCCCCAAGGATCTTGCCGGTCCTGCCGCTGCTCTCCACCTGATGCACCGCAGAGACGAGGTCTGCGGAGTTTACTACAGTACAAAATAAACAGGCCAATACCAGTCGTTTCATAATTTAATTCATTTAGGATTAAATTCTCTTTTGATACTATCTGTAATTATCTTTTTTCCTGTACTAATTTCTTCTAGCTGGCGGGCGTAATAGATCTTCTCCTCTGGTCTTAGGTTACTTATTCTTATTATTGTTTTCTCTGAGTGATCTAAAGCTGCTCTAATTTTGATTAAATCTTCTAAATTAAAACCAACTATTGGTTCTTCTTGCATAGTTTTATTGGGTAGGAGGGAGCACCTGTTCGAATTGGATTGCAGACCCGCTCAGGTCCCGCAGCAGCTCTCTGGAGACGCTGTCTAGGGTCTTCCTGCCGGTGAGTTGAGAGAATAGCTTCTCCTGACTCTTGTCCACGAATTTCTCTCGGGGAACTCCATAGATGTCCCGTACATAGTACTGTATTTTCATGCTATTTATTATTTTTCTCTCTCATTTCCAAAGCGTAGTCGATTGCCTTCTCCAGATCAGCTATAGAAGAAAACCCAAATAAACCAAGAACAGGAGAATTAAATTTTTCTGTTCTTGTAGTGAATTGAATGACCCATCCTTTGTAATAACGCAAAGGAATAGTTAAATCAGATGTGTCTATTTCCATTTTCATATTAGTAAAAGAATTAAATGTCAATTCGGTTGCATCACACCTAATTTATTCTGCAATGCTTTAAGGTCAGGTTTTCCGTCCTTATCCGCTAGGCTACGGATTCTACCGAACTGACACAAAAAATTAGATTAGAAAGAAGATGCGGCTCTCGTCGTGATGCACTGGTTTTCCCGTGGTCCAGTCTACCCCGTAGGTGTAGCCCGGGGCCACTTGGTTTGGCGAGAGATAATTAAATCCCTTGTAGTTTTTCGTGTCCAAGAGAATGTGACTGATGAAACTTTGCATGTGTTTTCTTTCCGCAACCAGCTCGTTGGAGCTGTGCTGGAAGAAGTGGTTGGCTTTCTCAACTAGTTTGCTGATCTCAATCGTTTTTCGCTTCATGGTGCATACACACTAGTCCCTTGCAGTTGAAGCTCAAGGGGAAAAACAAAAATAAAACACCTTCTTTTCGGGCACTTGGCACAGCCCCTGCTACTACAGCACTTCTGGTGCCAATTCTTTTTCTCTTGACGGGAACTCCCTCTCCCAGATAACCTCACCAGTTTTTGTTCTGTCTATTGTTATTTTGCTGCAATCTTTTTTGGCCCAGTGAGCAGCACAGTAGAAAGCATCAAGTAATCCCTCACTATTTAAAGGAAATACCATTGTATTAGAACAAATTTCTCTCTCTATTGTTAATCTGTATCTCATATTATTAAGCAAAAAATTACTTATTATCTTATCTCCTGCTCAAATTACTTATTATTACAAAACTTATTAAAATTAAGAGAAAAATAACTTCTCCCTTACTCCATTTACTTTTGTCAATAATCATAACTATCTCTTATTTATTTAGAATTGCGCAAAATAACTGTTATTAGGCTAAAACTGTACAAAACTAAGCAAAATCTTTATTTTGTTTTAACTATCACAAGCTGGAGAGATTAGCAACAAAAACAAACCTGCTGCCACACCCCACCCATTATTTGTAGCACAACTAGCTAAAATAACTATTAAACTCACTATTAACATAGAATAAAAATAAAATTATATTTACCCCGGAGAAAACCTTATTTTTATTGGCTTTTTTGCATATTTTATTTCTGTAAAACAACCTAAAATAGCTACTTATTTTACTTTTTTTTAGGCAAAAGAGACTCCAGCACAGCACAAAGAAAAACAACAATTAGAAAAAATGTTCCCAGAAGTGTTTCTTTATTTCGTTTTTTTGCCATAAAATAGATATTTATTTTTTTATTGAAATATGCGGAATTGCTGGGGTTTTTAAGTATTTTTGTCTAATTTGGCTGGGGAAAAAAGATTATTTTTTTAAATTTTATTATTATGAGAAATAAATATGGGGCAAAACCAAACCCATTCTCTCTATTCTATTCTACTCTTATTATTCTCTACTATTATATACTGTATTATATTGTACTATTGTTTATCTTATTATTTTTTTGTTTTATTTGATAAAAAGCCAATAAAAACGCTGTTTTTGGGTGGCTTGGGGGGTTGGAAAACTACCTAAAAATACCCTAAAATATCCCTTAAAATTACCCTCTAAAAATAACAAGATTACTCTCTTTATTTAATATCTTGTTAGATTCTCCTTTATTTACCTAATAGAAACCTAATTAACCCTTATTTACATCTAAAAAGAAACAAAAAAGAACCAATCCTTGCTCCGAATTGGCTCTTTTGTCTTTTAAGATACTATTTTTATTGATCTATCCCCATCTGTTTCTTAATTTCTTGCAGATTAGAGATAGCTTTAATTTGCTTTAAAGGTTTATTCATAACTCTGCTAAGATGCTTTTCAAAGACATCTTTTGGCAATTTAATCTTTTTTAGCCCCGATCCAACCTCAGGTTCGTCGATTCCAATGAAGGTTTCGCCTCCCTGATTTGCTATCTCGAAACTCAAGTGAAACTGCCCTGTCTTTGATCCTACCTCCAGCAATTCACAAGAGAAAGGATCTCCTTCTGTATCTAATTTATCAAATAGCTCTACCTTATCTTCCGCTGTTAAAACACTAACTGATCCATTTTGCCACTTTGCAATGTATGTTTTCATGTTATTTATTTTTGTTTGCGGATAATCTTAACACAGTCTCCTGCATAAGAACTATTAAGAGAAGTTACTGTTCCAACAAATTCATCTCCTTTCACATCCCTTAACCAATAAGGCGTGGGCAACACGACCTTGTCTCCTACCTTCACGGACAAGTCTGTCTCGTATGTGTAGTTATTGTCAACTATTACTTTCATGTTTTTTTTATTGTTATTTAGTTAGGTTAATTTTCTTCAAACAGAGCTTCTACCTGATCTTGTTTTACTTTCTTTATTTTCTTATTGCGCCACAAATCTAATTCGGATTCAGCTTTAGCCAAAACTTGCCGCGCTACGCTAAGTTCTAAGTCAACCATCAGGCTGGGTCTACTATTATTTTCACCTTTTTTAATTTGTAACTCAATAGTTTTAAGGTGTTGCTTAGCTGCGTTTAAATTAGCCTGCAAAATACGTTCAACCATCATATCTAAATCTCTATCAAAAAGAACTATGTAATTATGGTATGGATGTAGCATAATTAAAACCTTTCTTCTCTATTTTTGTTTGCCAGCTCATTAAGTAAACTAAAATACTGCTCGTTGCGTCGCCTCAGTGCTGTTTCTAGCCTCTCAATTTCGCGCTTGGCGACCTCACCAGAGCGTTTTGCCACCTCTCGCCATGCTTTGTCAAGGGCGTTGTGAGTCTCGTCTGTAGCGGTCACGCAAACGCCAGCAGAGTAGCCGCTGCTGGTCCACTTGTCAAGGATCTGGCTAGTGACGTGCTCGATCACCCTGTCGTTACAAGAAACAGATTCAAAAAACTCTTCAAGATCTGTTTTGGGCACACTGTCTAAAAGAGCATGAAGATCAATAACTAAATTACCTTCTTTGTATTTAAGCATATTATCTGTTAATCAATCCAGCGTAATCATCTAAAACTTCTGTCGTAACAGTATAACCGTCACAAATCATTTTGGCGTCATCACTATTTATATCATCTAAAAAACATTCAATATCTTTTTTGCTTTGTATATATAAATCACTTTCTTTACCATTAGAAAGATAATTGTATTTACTGACTTCAATGATATTTACATCTCCAAACCAAACGTGCAAATGGCCGATTTTGTTTTGTTTAATTGTTGCAATCATACTTTTTAAGAATCAACTTTTGTTTTGCTTGTTCGCTCCATTTTCTTCCTTGCGTATGCGTATAAATCTTTCCATCACCAATAGAATAACCAACTTCGTTCATTTCTGAATCAAAGAAGTATTGCATAAAAGGAACGCCATTCTCAAAACGGCCAATGTATTTAATTGTCGCGAGCATATTTATTTAACTTCCATTTCGTCAATGTTATTATAAATCCAAATTTTTTGATCTTGTTCTGAATATGTTTTCAAATTGGGTTTCATTTTGAAAGCATAATTGATTGCTTTTTCTTTACTGTCAAACACGCCAGAAGCTCTTTCTCCTGAAGATGAGTAAACAAGATAAACTTTCATATTTATTTAACTCCTTGCATTAGTTCAATCTCTTCATCCTTAAAATACAAGTAAGAATTGAAAAGATAATTACCTTGTTCATCTACAAGAATTATTTCCCACGCATTAGGAGAAAGATTCCTTTTGATCGCTTCTTCCTTAGAGAGACGAAACCAAGTCTTTGAACGAACTTCGCTGATGTCTGGCGGAGTCATATTTATTTACAATCCAAAATCATTTAACTCAGTAACTTTAACACAATCTCTGCTTTTATCAATCTTCTCTATATAAAAATACAAATTATTAGTGTCGAAACTAACTAAAGAAACATATTGACCCTGATATTTTGCCGTTTTGTACATTGGACACTTGGCAAAGAAATTGCGCCCATATTTATTCAATAGATTTGCAATCAATTTTAAGTCTGACATAAGAAAAAGTTATCAGATTTTTTGTTTACGCGAGCAATTTGCACAATTTCCCTTATGAGTCAAAACTAAAGGGCCAAAATTAGAAACAATATACTGACAATTATCAATCTCAACAAAAGATACGTTGTTCTTTACTTGTTCTTGAATTGAAATTTGTTTGTCTTGTTTGCTGATTTGAATAAACCCAAATGTTAAAATAGCACCAAGACAAAAAATTGTAGCAAAAATAAATATCATGCTTATTCTCCAATTCCTTTACTAATTAAAGTATCAAACTCTTTTTTCGTTCTTTCAGGCCATTTAGGCAGCCTGTCATTATGTTCAGTATGATGGCGAAAACAATAGACTCTTTGATTTTGATATTCTTCTATTGTTACATATCCGCTGATTCTTTTACTTCTGATCGCGATAGATGCTGAAACGGAAAAGAAAGTATCAGCAGTGGGAGCCATTCTACAAGCTCTTACTTTGCCATCAGAACACAAGACACAGTGTCCGTAAGGTAGACAGACTCCTGAATGTTTGTATCTGATGTAGGTTTTATTTTTCATTTTGACCCATTGAGACGTTTAATTTATGGTGATCCAGTTTATCCAACAAAGCATCTAATTCGTTTTTTTGCCTAATTAGAGAATTTACATCAGCACTTGGTGAAGTCAATTTATAAACAGCTAGTAATTCTGCAATCGTCATTTTCGCATTCATTAAAGCAATGCGCGTTTCAATTAAATCATCGGAGCCGATAAGATATTTAGAAGTCATGGTGGCTAGAGCCTACAGGAAGGCTATAGGGTCAGTCAATAGGATTTTGCGCTATTTTAAATAAAAAACTCGCCTTGTCGTCAGCTCTTGGCATGGGGCCTGCTAGCGATCAAAGCGAGTTCTTTTGTTGTTTGTTTTTTACTACACCCACTTCCACGGGGCATCTTCTGGGCTGGGCTTAATTATTTTGCTTAGAATTTTAATCTTCCAATTAGGAATGGTATGGTTGCCCATCTGCTGAGTGTTTTCTCTTCTCACCCCAAGGAGAATCTGGACGACCCTCTTCCAAAAAGGCAACGGAATAATGTAATCGTTGCAACGGTTTCCTATTTTCTTTTCAAAAACAAGAATGTTGTCGCAGCACCCACAAGCAATAATTCTCATATTCCATTAACCTTTTTTATGTTTTTACCAGTAAAACGAATCCTGTACTCGTCAAACAAATCTTTAAAAGCATTAAATAGTTTATTATAATTACTCTCATCTGCCGCCATGGCAGCATAAGCTAAATTCTTTGCGAAAGATCCACCATACTGGATCATCGCGTTGATTGTGTCGATGTCTTTGTGCATAGGTTTTTTATTTTTCGTTAAGATAAGGAATCATATCGTGATCTATCTCGAAGCTGCCCTCTACAAAATCACAAGCATCAGTTTCTGGCAGGGGGGAATCTTCAGCAATTTCTAATGCTTCCTTCAATGATTCTGCTTCAATCCTGTATTCGCCCCTCATGCTCCAGACACAAGGGATTATAAAAGTAGTTTTCATATACAATGCTCAACTAGTTTAAACAATTCAATTTCAGTAATAGAATCAACAATAATTTGATTAGCTACAACTTCAGAATCTAGTAATTGCTTCTTAGATAATTGAAGCGGAGGAAAATACTCATCTACATCTCTAAAATCAATATAAAAGTTATCATCTTTTGTTTCATTGCAAAAATTGACTTGAGCAATAAATGTGTCACTACCATCTAAAGTTACTTCTATTCTATCAGCAGTAGCAAGTGCGTTGTAAATCTTTTTGAGCTTGTTCATATTATTACAATTCAGTATAGGCTACAGAAACAGTTCTGCAATCTCCTTTATATTTCTTGTATGCTTTCTGCTCGGCTGAGTTGTGGTTTGTAGCTTTTATGTAACCAACTTCTATTCCTTTTACATAAACAATAAATGTTTTCATATTACTTATTCTTCCTTAAATCTTCAACATCTCCTTCTTCCAAGAAGAATCTATTATCGTATTGTTCAGCTCTGACAATAATATCAATTATACCATGATCTTCTGCTAATTCATTTAATAGAGCAAATGTTTGTCCGCTAACTCCATTATCGTCGTCAAGCATTGAAATAACTAGTTCACGCAATTTGTTCATATTACTTATTCTTTCTATAGTTAACATCAATTACTTCTTCAATTATAGTAAAGCTATCTTTTTCTGCATCAAAATCATCATTATGAACTAGCCAATTATGAATATCAATAGGGTCTAATTTAACATCACTATTGAAACGGTATCCAATAGTCGGACCATTCTTGTATTCAACAATAGCAATTTGTTTGTTCATCGGTTTGCCCTCTCAATCATGTAATTGTATTCGCATTCAATCAATTCTTCTGGAGAGAGAATATCTCCGCCAATACTGAATCTTGAATAGTCGCTCTTTTGAATAAGAGTCGCCTCTTGTAATGTCAACTTTCTTTTTTCTTCTTTGCTAATAGTCAAAGCTCTAAGAGCTAAAGTATTTTTGGATGGACTTTGTTTCTTAGTCATAGGAGAGCCATGATAGAGCCTCTCTAGCAGAGATCAACCCATAAAAAAAATAAATTTCACAAATACAGCAGCGGTTGGCATAGGGAATGCTCCTAGTTCCCGCCCATGAGTTGACCTATTTCGTAGCTTTCCAGATCATATTTGACCAGTTGGTACACTTCATGCTGTGTGATCTTGAAGTAAGTTAAACAAAAACTCTCGTCCTTCTTAGATACTTTAATCATAATTATTTTCATTTGTAGTCTAGTTTTAGTTGGGCTTCCTCAATCCTCTCAGGGTCGATATAAAGGCCATGCTCGACAAAGCCGTAGGTCAGGTAGCTGTCTCGTCCATTGTGCCTTCTAACGGCTGCCAGATGCTTGCGTTGAGCCTTTGCGGCTGCCTCCAAGGTCCGGTGTCGAGAAATCAAAACGTTGTTGAAAGTATCGAATAATTCTATCATATAAAGTAAATGTTTAAAATAGAAGGCCCCGCTTTTATGTAGTTACGGGGCAGGAGTCATGACTAACCAGCTCTATACGGAGCCGCTACAATTCCTTTTGTTTTACTTCAAAATTATTTAGGTGATTCTACTACAATTAGTTTACCTTCAGAAATCTGTGAGATAAAAGAACTAATTCCATATAGTAAATTCCCCATGGATTCAGCCCAGATCTCGTTGGACAGATCCGATTCTTTCAAATCTGGATGATTTTTGTTTGCCATGCTCCAGAAGATGGCGAAGGAGCCATCGAATTTATTAGCAGAGTCTACAAATACTAGACACTGACGATTATTTGAATCGCAAAGTTTTCTTAACTCTTCTGCTTTATTTAAAATATCTGCTTCGACGCCAGTCTTCTCAGATAAGTTAATTTGCTCAACTAATTCTGATTTCATGTGTAATTTTTTTTATGGACGAAGAATCAAGAATAGGAAATGTATCAGTAAGAGCAATTCTTGTGTTTGCTTTACTAGCTTTATTTGCTGCTAGTTTATTTACTGGAATAAAAAGTGATGTTTTAGACGCAATAACAACTGCTGCTATAGGCTGGTATTTTGGACAAAGAAACGCTCAAACCATTAGTAAGTAAATTTAAGCAAGCTCTCCATATTTCCTGTAAGCGTCTGCTTCATCTACTTCTGCATCTGCTTTTTTATCTTTAGCATCTTTGACGCAGTATTGTTGAATATCAGATAAATTTTTATCTATTTCAACTTCTATTAGTTTTCTATCCTCAGCGGAGAAGTTTCCTTCGTAAATAATGCTTTCGATTACACATTCTGTCTGTCCCTTGTCGAAGCCTCGGAATCCCCAGAATTCGTAGGAGCCGATTCCGTTACTTGTTATCTCGTAACAAATATCTAGCTCTAGTTCTATTTCCTCTTTGGCCAACTGGACGTAGATCGTATAGGTAGTTTCCATATTATTCAAAGATTAGCGTCTCACCATCTAAACGGGCAACCAACAGGTTGTCAAGAGCGAACTCTCGAAATCTTCCGACAGGAAGGGTCTTGGTAATCTTTTCTTTTTCTATAACAAGAGGAGAACTTTGTCTTGACTTCCTCTCGATGGTTGGAGGTGTAATCTGAGACTTGTTAGAAATCAAGCCAAAAATTTTCAAAGAATTATCATTTTTATTTATTTTGATTCCATGAATAGTTTTGCCTGATGCATCTTTAAATGTATCGTAAATATCTTTTTTAGTATATTTATTTTGAGTCCCATCCAAACTGCTTTGAAGAGACTTCAGGATTTCGTCTGCCGCTTGCCTCTGTAGGTCAGGCATAATCTGGCGATCTACCTCTAGCTGGTCAATGCTCCTTTGAAGGAGATTGCGATAATTAAAACCCAACTGGATAGTGTATTTTGCTACCTCTCCAGTCGATTTAGAAACATAAGTGAAACTGGCGAATCGAGCGAGGCCAGCTTGAGCAGCAATTTTCTCCAGTATCTTCATAATTTAATTAGCTTTAGTTTTCTTTTTAACTGTAGATTTTTTCTTTGTTGTTGTGGTTTTCTTTTTCTTGACTACTGCTGGTGGTTTTTCTGATACGTTTTTAGATTTCCTGAGAGCCATTCCTCTGAGCCCACCTCCAAAAGGAGTTTTGGTAACTAATCCTCGCCGTATTTCCCATTCTTTAAATTTTTTGTTCCACATTTCAATAGTTCCATTTGGGATAACTGGCCTATAATCAACATCATAAGCTGGTTGTAGTCCACTTTTATACGCTGGTTTATGTTGGTCGCTCATTTATTTTGAGTGTAATAACTGATATGAATTTTTCTACCGTTAATAGATCAGGAACAATACTCGCCAAAGATGGTTATAATATAGCAATAACTTGTGCAATTAGTGGTTTTACTGCAAATGGAGTCAATATACCAAGTTCTCCAACGAATCAAGTTTATTTGTCCAGTGCCCCACTATTAGTAACAGGAAACGTAACTAATGCTGCTGCTGGAACAGTCTTCTACTACTACGAAGGAAATTTACAAGACTAAAAATTATTTATTATTTGGGCGGGAGGTGATTGCCTCCCGCCCATTTTTATTTAGCACCAAGATCAATTAAATACTGTTGACCTTGTGGCGTCAATTTGCGACCTCCGGGCACTATCTCTATCAGGTTGTGACGCTGTAGATAAGTCTCCAGATCTCGCTGTAGGCTTTGACGAGTCATAAGTGTTTTTGCACTTAAATTAGTCAAAGTTGTTTCTGATTTTTGAGCTAGAGTTTTTAATACTGTCAGCTCTAGTTGGGACAGCCCAAGAGGCAGGTATCCCATAATACTGGAAAACTCCTTCCAGTCTTTCATATCAAAAGATTTCTTACCATTAGCAGCAAGATACCTATTGATATTTTCAGCCATTTTTACGGCTTTGCGAGCATTTCCCCGAAGAACCTTGCTAGCTTCTTGCAATGCTCTATCAGAGACTGTTCCAATAACATTATTCTTAATGATGGTGTATAAATTATCTGAAGTATACTCCTCAAGATCTATTCTTTCTAACCTGTCCATCAACGCATGAAAAATCTTATGCGGTTCTGTTGTGGCAAAAAGAAATGTAACTTTTTTGAAGTCTATTTCAAAGTTATCATCACCATAAGAAAATGTATTTTTATTTTCTTTGTTAGGATTAAGGATGGTCAACAAAGCCATCGTTACGTCCCGAGGGATCTCGCTCGCTTCATCGAAGAAAAGAGTGACTTCTTTTCCTACGACAAGAGGAGCCAAGACGAAGTCCACGAATTGCTTCAACCGCGTTAAAGCGGAGCAATGAATTTCGCAGGCGGATCTTTTTTTGCCAGAAGAATCAACAAGACTGTTAGCATAAATTTTTGCTATTGTAGTCTTGCCGCAACCTCTCGGAGCAATAAAAAGAAGATGAGGAGATAGAGAAGTTTTATGCTGAGCTTCGGAAAAGAAACTCAATTTTTTCTTCGCCATCTCCTGTCCAATGATTTTCTCAAAGGACATTTTGTTTATTCCTCGTCAATTTTGGAAACGAGATTCACAGCCGTCTCCTCAGGAGCTGAGGTGACAACCTCCGCGCTGTCCTTAGGAACATCCGCCAAGCTAACGTTGTGAGCGGACAGGAGGAACTCGATGCTCTTCACGAATCCTTTCGGAACAGGAATAACATCGTTGCCCTTGAACATCTTGTTCAGGTCCTCGAGCTTGATTACAACATGATGCTTAGTACCAGTCTTCTTAGCCATACGTTTTTACTTTTATTTTTTTTGTTTATGCCGAGGCCATCTAGCCTCAACAGGACCAACTATGACGGCTTTTTAGGGGCGGTCAAGTCGTGATTGTCAGATTTTTCAGATTTTTTTTAGATGTCTTGGCACGCGGGCTGCTTTAGAGCACTTACTATGCCATCAGGGTTTTTTGTTGCGTTTTTTTCGTTTTGGGTGCATCATTCGATGCATTTCTAGTTTTTCAAATAAATTTACAACAGAAACAAAAATTATTATTACAGTTATTATTCCAATCCACAAAATTATTACTATATCAGAATTTTTTTCGGTTATGCTTGTGAAAACCGCACTGATTAAAGTCTTCACTTTTTTGGTTATAGAATTTCATTCTTAGTGGTAACTTTTTCAATTTCCTTCCTCAGCAAACGAAGAACAGATTGTTCTATCTGGCGGACTCTCTCTTTCGTAAGGTTTAATTGCTCACCAATCGTGGCTAAATCAGTTGGGCATTCACCATTTAATCCAAATCTTTTGTTTATTACTAATTGTTGTCTTATGGGCAGGTCAGTAATAATTTTTGTTAGAATAGAAGACACTTCCTTAGCGTTTACTTCAAAGCTGGGCAAATTAACGCTCTCATCAGCTACCTCTACCTGTTTTGTATCATCAGAAGGATCAGGATTTGATTGTATGGAAAAAATCTTACCTTCTGCTATTTCAATAATTAAAAGAGCTTTTGATTCCTTTATTTGTAAATGCTCTGCTATTTCCTTTACTGAAGGCTTTGCGTTGTTTTGTTGAGAGTATTCCTCTATGAAATCTTTTGTTTTTTTAGCAAATTCTATGTTTTTAGTAGATATTTTTAAAGTAGCGAAACTGTTGTTCTTGAATAAATATCTTACCATTCTGCCTCTGACATCTAATCCAGCGAAGGTCAAAAATTTACATCCCTTTGTTCTATCGAATTTATTGAGACTATCCAATAAGGATAAACTTCCCTCAGAAATTAAATCTTGTAGTTTACATTTATCGGTAGAGAATTGAAAAGCTGTTTGTACTACAAACATTAAATTGCTCTTAATTACTTTTTCTTGCGCCTCTTCCCAGCCTTCCTGACGGTTTTGATAGATCTCAATCAACTTCAATTCTTCATCAGGTGGTAGGATGCAGTTGTTTACTTCTGAAATAAATATCTCGAATGATTTGCTCATGGGTGGGGGAATAAAAAAGGGGTAGAATATCTACCCCATATTTATCAAAATATGAATAAACAAAACTGGTTTGGATTTGTAGATGGGGAACATCAGTAGCCCTGTTGGGGATCAACCTCCAGATTGATGGGGGCCATCCTTGCAGGTTTCGAGCAGTTGTCAAGACCCCTTCAACAACTTTTTTCGTTGACTCCTAACCCATTAAAAATCAAGGACTTACGAGGATCAATGCTTCTCGACGATGCATCGAATTCCAATTTCTTCCGACATCTTTTCAGCCCAAAATCGAGCCAGATCGAGCCCTTCTCTGGTGGGAGGGAAGGCTCCATAATTAAATTTATTTAACTTACAGATGACCTGATAGTAGGAAAAGTTACTTTTTCTTGCGCTTGATTTTCTTTTTTTCGATTTCTTTTTCATTTTGAAAATCTTCGATAAATTTAATAATTGTACTTTCTAAAGTATCTAAAGTTTTCTTTTCTACCTTTGCCCTGTTGATTAAGTTATCTAATTCTTGCATTAAGGCTTGCCTCTTATTTGGAAAACTCTTGAACAATCTAGCCTCCTTTTGGTCCAGCTCGTCAATCTTACGGATAACTTCATTTACCCTAGTCTCTAGCCAATCGACACTTTTAATCGAAACGTCTGCTTTGAGCATTAGATCTTCTATTATTTTTATATTATTATTCTTTTTCATTAAGTAGTTCTTTTATTGTTTTAGCTAAGTGAACAGACGCGCTGTAAGAATTAGGGTTTATTGCTTTATCTAAATCTTTAAGTTTCTCGTCGTCTTTGATTGTTTCAACGATAAGACTATCTATTAAACTATTAAGAAGATTATTTTTTTCACTGATCGTCATTTTCTTCCTCCCCGTAAATGTCCTCCTGCTTGGCTAGTCTTTCTATTATAAAGTCCTCTAGGAAATCTTCTATAATTTCTCTTGCGTATTCTTCGATTTCTTGTTCTGAAAGATCTTCGCACTCTTCAAGATTTTGAAATCTCCTGTATAATTTTGAGCTTATCTCTATATTCATGTTAGTTTTTCTCGTAGTATTCTATTATTTGCTTAATCCATTTTAGATCATAGTCTATAAAATGAATTTTAACATTCGATTCTTCTACGATTTTATTGAAAATTTCTAAAGTTTTTTCATCTTCAAGCATTGTTCCTCTTCTATTAGCCATAAAAATAGTATTTACTCCTGATTGAATTAAAGATTGAAGGCAATGATTGCAGCATCTTCCTGTGACATAAACTTTTCCTCCTCCAAAAACTTCTCTTGGTAAAACTTTGCAATTTAAAATTGCATTTAATTCAGCATGAATCATGAATGGATACTTATTTGGCCGAGTTTTGGGCAAACTATCGTCATTCACGCCTTTAATAAAAGAATTATAACCTGTACCAAGTATTAAATTATTATTATCAACAATTATTGCTCCATGTTTTGTCTCTTGATCCCTGCTCCTTGCAGAAACCAAGAAAGCTAAACTCATGAAATAATTGTCCCAATCTGGTCTGTCTATCATTTTTGTTATAATGGTTTTAAGTTAGAAAAAGTCAAGATTTACAGTTAAAAAAAGTGTAATGATTTTTAGTTTATATGATAACAATAGATATTTCTCAATGGGTTAAAGCTGCTAAACAAAGCAAAGCCTTAAACAAACCGTTTAGAACCCCCGGTGGTCCTAAAAAATTCTCTGTTTATGTAAAAAACGAAAAAGGAAATGTAGTTAAGGTTAATTTTGGTGATCCAAATATGGAAATCAAAAGAGACAATCCTGCTAGAAGAAAAAATTTCAGAGCTAGACACAACTGCTCAAATCCCGGCCCTAAATGGAAAGCTCGTTATTGGTCCTGTTACCAATGGAGAGCGGGTGCCCCAGTCAAAGGAAGTGAATTCTTAGACGCTGAAACAGAAGCAAAGAAAGGTTTATGGTACAACATTCAAAAGAAAAAAGAAAGAATGGGTAATAATTACAAACCCGCCAAACCGGGAGACAAAGACTACCCAAATCAAGAAGCCTTAAAAAAGGCTCAAGCTGGAGAGGAGGAGTGGGATGGAGTAACAATATATGAGCAATCAGAACTATTAAAGCTCTGGCCCGAATTATCTAAGGCAGAAGAAGTAGAAATGGAATCGGAAGAAGACGAATTTGAAGAATACAAAAGCGACTTCTTAGGAATGTCTATTGGTTCTTTGAGGTCCATCCAAAATAATGTCAACGCTATTTTAGCTAATCTTGAAAATCCAAATATCAAAGAAAATTTAACAGAATCATGGCTCCAAGGCAAAATTGCTGTCACTGAAGATTACATGATAATGATTCATAATTATGTAATGTTTAATCAAGAAGATGATTATTCTGAAGCTAGTGAGAATGAAGAAATGGAAGATGAGTATGAAAATGGATCTATGGTTAGAAACATTAACCCTTCTTGCGATCACTATGGAAGTGAAGGGGTAGTTGAATCGGTTGAAGAACTACCAAATAGGATGGGCAAGGTTGTAAAATATAAAGTAACAAATGATGGTCCAACTTATAAAAAAGGAGATATACTCACTAAAACTAAAGATCAACTAATTAGATCAAGAGCTTTTTATGAATCTGAAGAGGAATATAAATCAATGTATCAAACAGAAGGAAAAAACTTCAGACAATTTTTACAGAAATGTATTCCTTCTAAAGATGGTTCTGATAAAGAAAAATTTCAATCTTGCTTGTTAGATTATAAAAAAGAACAGCCTGCTGCAAAGGCAAAATTATTTCAGCCACCTCTTATATTAAATGAACATAATACTAAATTGGTAGACGAAGCATACAAAACAGTAGTAGTTCCCGCTTTAGAGAAAGAACATGGGAAAAGAGTCGGCGCATTTACGGAAGATGATATGCATTTTCAAGAGAGATACGAAAAAACAGTTCATCCTGATTATCCAGTTAAAAGCCCAATAACTAAAGATCAAATTTTCACTCCTGAAGAATTAAAAAAAGATTTACAAAAGTTTCCCGGTAATTCTAAAAGATAATTTAACTTAAACAAACGCCAGCCGAAAGGCTGGCTTTTTTTATTGTCCCCAATAAATTTTTTCCCCTCGTTTGTAGTATTTGAGATTTTCTTGGGCATTCTTGGATACAAAATGTTTATCGCTATAAAGGACAAAATTATTAGGAAGCAAAGCAAATTGCCCATTCTGTAATTCTAATAAATTTAAAGGTTTGTGTTCCTGAGGGTAACGACTAAATCCATCTTTCCAATCAATGATAATTCCAGTGTGTCTTGCTTTTGACTCAACGCTTTCAATGGTTGTGCATTCTATTCCCTCAAGATATTTGGAGTGAAAAATATCAATTTCTTCTCCCATCGCTGCCCATGGCACTAGTTCATTAGATCCATAGCTAAATGATCCTGTGGTGGAGAGCGCATGAATAGGTAAACCAGACCAATTTGCTCCTGATTCCAACAAAACATGACACATTAACACTTGATTAGAGCGACAAAAAACCCCGTGCCAAATGGCAGGGGTTATTCCTTGAGGCATTTTTTCGCCAAGAAATCTATTATCTATATTAACATATAAATGAAATGGAAGATTAGCGTGTCTTGACATTTTACTGACTAGCTTTTAGCAAAGCATTTAATTTCTCTTGGGGAGTTGCTATTCCTGCAATAGCAGTAAAAATAGAAAGACCAGCTTTAGTTCCCTTATAAATTCCTTGGTGGACTGTACTTCCAGATTGAAGTGTTCTATTTAATTGATTGAATGCATTATCTAAATACTCTTGAGGAATTTTATCTAGGGTAGCGTCGTCTCCTATAGCGACAGAAGCTGCAATCTTACCTGAACTTAAATCTAACTCTCCACAAAGTACATTTCTCTTTAGATTCTCTCTTACAGCTTTAGAAATTTCAGCCTCATTAGAAACATTTGGAACACTAGTCATTCCAAATACCATTATTCCAGAATCTAAAACAGTTCTAAAATCATTAGTATCAAAAGTAGTATATTGACTGCTCTTGGTAACAATGTTATTAAACAAGTGAAAGAGAGCAGATATATTTCCATTAGCTACTTGCCAAAATTTACTAATTGGAAGTTTGGGATAAAGACTGTTAATCTTTTCGTTGTCAAGAATAATTAAAGGAGAAACGATTTTCTCATCAACTAATTGACAAACTTCTTTTAAAGTTTCATAAGCATTTAAACTAACCTTCTTGCCTTCAGATATTCTAGGTAGAGCAAGAATAACACCAACATAAGGAGAAGTAGCTTTAACTGTTTGCTGATATTCTTTAACTGTTTTAATAAGCTCAGAACAAACTCCTGCTCCTGTTCCTCCACCAGCACCAACAGTAACAAAAATTCTATCAATATCAGTTCCCACTGACTGCTTGATAAAATCAACTACATCTTCTTTTTGATCTACAAAAGCTGATTTGGCTACGCTACGATCTTTGCCAGCACCTTGTTGTTTCCCAAATTTAAATTTACGGGGAACATTGACTGTTTCCAAGTCTTGGTCTGCTGTGTTTATTACTCCGACCCTAGCGTAGCCAATTTGAGCAAACGACTCTGCTAGTTTTCCACCTCCTTGACCTGCGCCGATAAATCCAAATTTAAACCCTGCTGCATCTTTATCATTAAACTCTTGGATAGTCTCTGGAGCAGGCTCTGGGATTTCCGGCATTTGGAAATCGAACACATCATTCTTTTCATTATTCATATAATTATGTAATCCTATAGCAATTTTTGAATCGTTGCTCATCAAAGATTATTACACAATTTATATTAATTTTCAAAAGAATTCTCTGGAACCTCTAATAGAGCTGAAAAACCTCCGTTTGGATTTTCTTCCATTTTTAAATTCTGTTCTATGAACAAGAAGATTTTTTGAACTACTTCTGTAGACACTTCGTCTTCAGCTTTACAATCTTCTCCTCCAAAAAATAAAACAGAAACAACCCTTACCAAAGCAAAAGTTATAAAATCATATCTTGATACATATTCTTTTGCTTCAGGGCCGATTTCAAATACGAAAGTGTGCATTTGGTAGTCTATATGAGAATCGAACTCATGTCTCCGCCGTGAAAGGGCAGTGTCCTAAACCTCTAGACGAATAGACCGCGTTTACTTGCTCAAGCATATTATATATGCTTTTCTCCAAATCACTAACTCTTCTATCTCCATTTTTAACCAAAAAAGTATTATAAATTTGTTTTTGCTCTTCTGTAGTGAGGAAATTCTCAACTATTGTAGTTAGATGTTCATTTATTCTCCACAGTTTCGATTGAGCATATTGATTTATAAAATAGTGAATTTCAAATGCCTGATCTTTGTTAATCATATTTAAGATAAATGATACTTATTTGTAACAAACTAAGTTTATTTTTATGTATGAACTGCCCGTATTGTCAAACTGAGTTTTCTTTAAAGAATAATTTTATCGCTAAGAACTGCGAATGTGATGATGAAGAAAGATTTTTATCTTTTGAAGATTGGTATTATTTACTTTTTAAAGTCTGGATTTTTGATTAGCCCATATTTGTCAATGTTATTATTCCAGTCGTTATATAATTCAGCTTTTGAAGCACTTACTTCAATCTCGACTCGTTTAGGAGAAGAAGTTACATAACTGACTTTAGCATAATCAAAACCGCCATCTATGGCAATTTCGCCACAATTACACCATCGCATATCATGACGAGCGCGGCTAAAAACGATATCGCCGCATTTATCGCATTGAATAGCATTAATTTTCATCTTCATTATCAAGTAGAGCTATAACTCCAATTATACAAATAATCAATAAAAGACATACGCCTAAAATAAACTGCAAGTAATTACTCATCTATATTGTATTTTATACAAAACACTAACTTGGTTAAAGTTTCTTATAAGACATCTAAAATGTAATCGGGTATCTGCCCACTAAACCAAAAAAAATCTTCTTCAAAAGAGTATTGAAACTTTAAGTTTGTAGCTGGATTGTATGCTTCTATTATTGTTCGATTCTTAAAGCGTTTCCGTTTGCCACGAAATTCCATTTGTGGATATTTTTCAACTATCTCTTTTGGAATATGTATGTTCAATTCAAATTGACCAAACTCTAACTAAAGCACTATCTCTCTGGAATACTAGCTCTACTTCGCGATTTTTGTAGTCGCAAAGGTTGAGAGAGTCAATAAATTGCCACATACTTTTCGTTTTTTTAGCTATAAACAAAGATTTAACTTTTGCAGAATTTGCGCTGTTCAATTCAAAATCTTTAAAATATGATTTTTGTATCATACATTAAGATTTTTTACGCATCTTACTATAAAATAAACCAAAAGCAATTAAAGTAAGCGAAGTTGCTCCCATCCATTCCTCAGGCTCTGGTACGGCTGAAAACGACTGCATCGTTAGCATTGTGCCATCAACTGTTCTCAAAGTCAAGAGTGGATCTGACCAATCTGCTGAAGGGGCAAGAGATCCATTTTTAGCTATTAGAGCAAAATCTGCTCCAACACCTAACTGGGACAAGATATTATTATTTTGAAAATCTAAAGTTGCTCCGCCTGTATTCCACTGAACATCTTCATAATCTGAAATTGTAAATGTTCTATTATGAGATGGATTAGAATTCCCAGCTACTGTTATATTTAAATTATCAATCAATCCAGATACTGGTCCAATATATTCATTATTTCCTGCTGAACTTGGGTTATAGTTAGGAAAATCTGAATTAAAAGTTACAACTCCACTAGCTGTTATTCCACTTCCAGACCACACTACATTATATTGATGAAATATAATTTGGCTTCTTGCTGAAGACGTTAAAAATAAAATAAGTAATAAAGATACGGCAATTATTAATTTTTTCATTTAATTGCTTCCTCCCGATACTTTAATTCTAGTTGAGTCTGTTTCTGGTATTTCGATTTTAGCTCTAAGATAGACTGTTTTGTCTACATTAAATGGGCCTACATAAAGAGCAGATTTTTCTGTGGGCTCAGAGCCATCAAGAGTATATCTAATTGGCAATCCAGAGACGAAAGGAACAAGCGTAACTTTGGAAGACGCAGCAACTTCCGGTCTGCCATCCGCGTCATAATAGTTTTCTAATTCTTGATCATTAATAAGTATTTTAATTGTTCTCTTAAAAGATACATTGAAAACAACAGATGAACCTCCTGATTGGACTGTATATTGTCCAGCATCTCCTTCTACAGCGAAATCCATTTTTAAAGAACTATTGGCTTCGCTAGTTAATAATTGGCCTTCCTTGTACCAAGTGAATACTCTTCCTGAAATATTTGACTGAAGAGCGAAAGGAAATCCTTCTATTATTGTGATATTATTTGTGGATGTTGTTACTTTTTCAATGAACCTAATATTATTTAAAGAAAATGTTTTAATTCTATTAGTGATATTTTCTAAACTAACAATAAATTTATCAATATTGACATCTATGCTTTCAATGCCAAAATTAAAAGTTCTAGCTATAGCATTAGAAGAAGGCTGGAAAGCGGCTCTTGAAAAAGTCTTTTCTTTATTAACTTTTGCAATTACAGAATCATTAGTTCCTAATGCAGTAAAATCTAAATAATACTTGCCGGGAAGTTGAGCGTAAACATCTACAACAATTCCCTTTACTAAACTTTCGGGATCAATAGTAATTTTTTCATTGTCTAGCGAATAAAGAAGTCCGTCTTCAGTTCTAAACATCGGGCCGTTAGCAGAGAAAATAACTTTCGTTCCACTCGTCGTGTATGCGTCAAAATAATTTGGAAGTTGAGTGCCTAACGAACCAAGGGTGCTAGCTTCAATTTCAGAGTCATAATTCCATTTTTTAAAATTACTAATCTCGACATAATTTCTTTGCCCGTAGCATTCGTTAATACAACAAGCAAAAATTAAAGATTTGATCCAATTATTCATGTTTCTTTTTTAAATATTTATTGTCATTTCTATGAAAAATATAGAAAGCTAAAACATTAGCTATCTTTTTACCCTCCACTCTTTTTTTAGTATGGACGATATGCGAAGGCATGTCAACATCTAATTTTGTGCAGTGCTCTGAAATCCATTTAGCACAGTCCATGCCAAGAGCATGGTCTAAACAAAAAAACTCTGGGAGACCAGAGTTTTCTATCGTTTTTACAAATTCTTCAAAAGTTCTAATAATCTTATAATCATGCTTAGGCAACCATGCCCAAGTGACATCAGAAGGTGAAAGTTTTGTATCTACAAATAAATGTTTGCTCATTTACATATTGTAGCGTCTAACGCTACATTATTAATATAAAAATACAACTCTATCTATATTCCCTTCTTCATTTTCCATCTCAGAAATACCGCCGGGATTTATTGCATACTCGCTCCAGTAACTAGTGTCACCAGAGTATTTACTTCTTAGATAGACTTGCAAGTCTTTATTTTCTATTTTATTTAGTCTGTCAATTAATTCTTGAACAGTCATATATTTATCAATGTTGTTAAAGTCAAACTTTATTCAACTGCTCTTTGATATCAAGAATAATATTTGTTAACTCTATTGCTCTGCTATTTAATTCTTTTAATCTGTCTGCCGCTTCAGCTAATGCAGCATTTGCAACGCCATCTTGTGATTCAATTTCTTTAGATAATATTTCTAATGCTTTAATTAATGTAGCTGTAGATGATTTCATAAAAGAAAAATGGCTCCAGATCTTGGACTCGAACCAAGAACCAACGCATTAACAGTGCGCTGCGCTACCATTGCGCTAATCTGGAGTTGAAATTGGTGCCCCTACCTAGATTCGAACTAGGAAACTCGCTTTAGAAGAGCGATGTGATATCCGTTTCACCATAGGGGCGTTAATCTTGCTAAAAGTGCCTTTCTCGTTTATTTAAAAACTTACAGGACAGAGGCATGAGCCTCTTTTTCCTCCTAGCAAGAAATTATTATAAAAGAACTAAATACCCATTTTTGTCTCAGTGTAAAGCGACTCAAATCAAGATCGCTTGGGCGCACTGTATGTTTTTTGCAGATCACGTCGCTGAGTTGTCTGGTGGCCGGAATTTCCAGCTCCCCAAACTACGGCCAGTTCCCGACTCCCGTCATTGCTGCAAAAATTGCAGATCAGGTTGTTCAGTGCTTAATGTGTTCCCAATCAGATATCGACATACTTTAGCTCGGATGATTCGAAAAGCATCATCTACTTTATACTAATTAAATGTCCTGATTTCTACCAGATCCTTTCCGAGAGGCTTTTCACTGGCTACCTTAAGCTACGTCTTAGTGACGACTGCCCTCATTGCTGCAAAATTTATTATGATTTAGGTAGCTACTCCCAAATCATAATTTTCCTCAAATACCGTCCGTAATAAGATCTCAAGTCTTATTATCATGGGTTAGTCCTTGGAGACCGGATGTATTATTTATGGAAAAAATGGTGGCGCGAGAGGGACTCCAACCCTCACGGTCTTTCGACCAGCGGATTTTAAGTCCGCTACGGCTTGCAATTACGTCATCGCGCCATTTAAATAACATATATACTCTAACTTGAAATTACTTGTTTGTCAACTACTTTCTTCTTATTTCTCCAAAAATCTGTTGTTGCATGACAATTACAGCATAATAACTGTAAATTTTTTAATTCATTATTGGTTCTATCACCATCTATATGATGTACTTCTAATGGAATCAAATTATCAAGCCACTTAGAATTTTTGCAAATCTCACATTTATGTGATCTCAATTTAATTAAATGCGGCTTTATTTTTGCTACTCTTGTATAATCTTTCCAATCTTTTAATTGTTTACCATTATTCCAACCTTGTCCAGTCCAATGTGCAGTGTCGATATTTAATCTTTGAATTGTTCTTTTTACATTGGCATAGTTACCACCAGCAGGTTTTAATCCTAAACTTTTTAAAAGACCAGCAATACTAAATACATTTTTAGCAGCATTAACTACTTCTTGATCAGTATAATTTCTGTAATTTCTCACATAATATTATACACTAAAATGGAAGACGTTCAAGTAATTTTCTCTTGCGTTTTAATATTTTAAAAGAACAAAAATTGGTGGTCTCAGCGAGACTCTCACTCGCAACCTAACCCTTATAAAGAGTTTGCTCTGAAATTGAGCTATGAGACCATTGGTGGGCCTTGAAGGACTTGAACCTTCAGTCAACAAATTATGAGTTTGCTGCTTTAACCAAATTAAGCTAAAGGCCCGAAAAATGGTGCAACCGGTGAGACTCGAACTCACAGCCAATAGATTAAAAGTCTACTGCGCTACCATTGCGCCACGGTTGCATTTTAAAGAACTGCTCAACTATGACTAGCTAAAGTCAAAAGTCAAGAAAAATTTGGGAGCAGGTGCTAGATTCGAACTAGCGATCTTCACGTTATGAGCGTGACGAGATGGGCCTCTTCTCCAACCTGCTGCTGGTAGTATGGTAAGCCTTTTTGAGAAGTCAAATCGAGATTGAAAAATTTTTTGAATCTTCACTCTTATTATTTATAACATCTAAATGGAAAATAAGAGCGATCTAATTAAAAAACTTAGATCAGAAGGCAAATCTCCTAAAGAAATAAAAACGCAATTAAATTGCTCTTTGAGTATGGTTTATTATTATTTAAGTCCTCAAGAAAGAAACAATCACATAAGAAGAAAACAAAAAAATAGAAATTTACTAAAAGAAGAGTGCCGAAAAACTCTGGGGGCTAAATGTGTTATTTGTGGATATGATAAATGTCAGAATGCTCTACATTTTCATCATTTAGATCCAAAAACAAAAAAGTTTACTATCTCAGATGCTTTCGCTAGGAAGACTTATCCAATCGAAGAAATAGAAGCTGAAATTAAAAAATGTATATTAGTTTGTGCTAATTGCCATGTGGAAATACACGCAAATTTAATTAAACTTGATAAAAATGGAGCCTCTAGCTAGATTTGAACTAGCACTGGATTTTACTCCGTAACTCGATTACAAATCGAGGCCCTTACCAATTAGGGTTATAGAGGCCCGAAATTACTGCTTAATTACTCTATTGCCAACAATACAATTCTTTTTAAAAGATTTAAACTTATTATCGTCATTAATATCATTACCTTTGATATATTGACTATTTTCTTCTACGATATCTACTTTTCTCCAGTCTGTTTCGCCATTCTCTTTCTTGTAAACAAATTCTACTATTCTAGGTTCTCTTACACTTATATTTTTAATATTTTCTAATTCACTTGGCCCAAATCCTGACTTCTCATATATTTCTTCGCAAATAACCTTATCGTTATTTTGAGCGCAGTAGGCGATAAAATCAATCATAACTTTACAAGGATTTGAACTGTTAAATTTGAATCCTTTAATTAAATCGTCTACTCTTTTAAGAGATTTGGAACTTAAAACAAGTATTGGTGACGAATTCTTGAAATTTACAAATCTGATTTTAGTTTTCATTTTAAAATGGCAGGGGCAGAGGGAATCGAACCCCCACAAGAGGCTCCAAAGACCTCCGCACTACCATTATGCAATGCCCCAATTAAAAATCAAGAAAATAAAATTGGAGCGACCAGCGAGAATCGAACTCGCACGTTCACTTTGGAAGAGTGACAGGCTACCTTTACATCATGATCGCTTTTATTTCTTTTTCTTCTCTTCTTTCTTTTTTCGTTCTTCTTCTCTTATTTTATCTTCAGCCATCAATTTGTCTAATCTTTTATACGCATCTTCTTTGGAAACAGATGTGAATCCATGCAAGCCCCAACTGTTAGATCCGGGATAAAATTCGCTTGGAGGATACTTTTGTCCAGCGATTGCATATCCATTATGAGATTGAATTTTTATTACTTCATAATGTTTTTTCTCAGGCGAGTCTTTCCACCATCTCTCATAAATAGCATAATCCTGCTCTCTATGAATTTGTTTATGATAGAAGTCTTTTTGGCAGAATTCTTTTTCTATTTTTTTCATTAGCTGTTATGCCTTCTAATAGATTCTTGACACCACTTCCAAGGATTTCCGTAATATCTAGTATATCCAATATGTGCTAGCTGAATAGTTGTATCTAATAAAACTTGTCCTCCAATATCTCTCCATAAAGAGCAAAATCCCCAATCTTCACTTTCTAAAATGCCTTTATTTACAGATACTCTGAAAAAATCATAAAATGTATCTGATGTTCCATATCCATCTATGTCATTTCTATATTTAAGCTGAGGATAATTTTTAATTAATTTATCAAAAGCTCCTCTTGATATCATCAAAAAGCCTGTTGGCAAATAAGTAGACTCAACTAAACCATCTTCATTTAAGCTAACCTCTCCTGAAACTGGAAAATCAACTACTTCTTCCCCTGTATGAAATCTTTCAAAAACAAAATATTTCTTAGGGTAAACTCCTGCTATTACTTCTTTATTGTGATTTAGCAGTTTAACAACACTTTCTGGTTCAAATTCAATGTCTGCATCTATAAACATTAAATGAGAACAGTCGGAAGCTAAAAAATGTGCCACAGCAGCATTTCTTGCCCTAGAAACTAAGCTATCAAAAACAATTGGGAAAAGCTCATATTCTATCTCTACATCCCTTAAATGATGGCTCAGCTTAATCAAGCTCATCATATATTCAGTGTTAGCTGAATGATTGTAACAAATGATTGGAATGAAGAGTTTTTTATTCATATATTTTTGAGCATTTTAAAGATAGCCAAGTCCTTACCCTTTAATTCAACATCCCAGAAAACTTGTTTATTATACTCGTTAGGCAAACTAGTAGCAAATTCTGCATGCTTTCTGGTATTGTTAACACCTTCGCTGTAATGAAAAACTGGAGTTGTTTTCCAAGTTGAGTAAGCCAAGTCAAAAGCTTCTTGCTCAGATAAATTACCGTGGCAAAAAGAGTGATGTAAGTTATCAAAAGTGATTGGAATCCCTGCTGTTTTATTGAAGAAGCGGCAGAGGTTGCTAATTGTCCAAGTTCCTTCCTTATTGTCATTAACTTCAAGAACTAATCTATTCTTGATGTTATTTGGTAAAATGTCAAAGTTTTTTAAAAATCTACTTGATATTTCTTCTGGCACACCGTCTTGGCGACAGTGAATGTTTAGTGGAGCCTCGTAAGATTCCGGTAGACCTATTAAGTCAAATAATTCTGCATGACTTGATAAATCTCGAATACTGTTTTGAACTACAGCCGGGTTTTCGCTAGTTAAACTAATAAACTCTGATGGGTGAGCAGAAACTTTTAGTTTAGTTTGTTGTATTGCTTCTTTGATATTACCTAATGCTTTGAATATTAAATCAGCATTTGGAAGATCAGAAAGATTTAAGTTAACAGATGGATGATTAAGAACAGGAGTTAAATCAGAAGATAATCTATAGCTATTAATACCATTAGCTTTGCAAAAGTAAATTATCTTTTCTGTTACTTGAAAGTTATTTAATATTCTTGAAGAAAGAATGTTTAAGCCCTCGATTCTAGGTAGCGATGAAAACCTAGAAAAGGTCATCGTTTGGAATTTATGACCTTGCTCTTGAAGGCTAAGGGAAATGCAACACAGTCCAAGATTCACGCACTTGAGCGTGGCTCGTAAATCTGCAAAGTCAAGCAGAATTACATGTTGAAGTGCATTTTTCTGACTGTGAAAACCTTACTTTTCACCGAAGCGTTTAGCTCTTTGCATTTCTGCTTAGCTTCTATTTCCTCTTCGAAAAGACCTAAATTTATACAAACTATTGGAATTTTTGCTGTTCTATCTTCGCCCTTAACTAAAACTATTTTTGCAATACAAAAAGCTTTTCTAAGAGATGCTTTCTGTAATTTATTTATTAACTTGTGTAGTGGCTCGTCGTTAGCAAGATCTATTCCATAGTCTTCTTTTACTAGTCCCCTTTGCTCTTCAGCTAATTTAAAATAACCAGCATTGTTAAGAGCTTTATAGGCAAGAACAGAAAAACTTTTGTTTTCTACTTCAGGATCTTCTATTTGGATTAAGATGCCGATCTCTTTGCCACTCTTAAGAGCCCATTCGACCGCTCTTGTGGCTAATTCAAATAGAGTTTGTTCGTAAGTAGTTTGATCTTCTACTTCGAACTTTTTTCTCCAATTCCCTGAAGATACAACATATTTGCCCACGACTATAATTACACTTTCTTGTCGCGAAGTTGCGTTTCTCTACTAGGCTTGTTAGCTTTTCTTCTTCTATTTAAATCAATTCCATCAAAATCAGAAT
>Ga0209358_10000724_pt1 | contig 28098 bp, 33 predicted proteins | sample LauGreFa1BDMLBSN_2_FD_187574 | JGI IMG/M metagenome (GOLD analysis project Ga0209358, IMG submission 187574) | Freshwater lake microbial communities from Lake Michigan, USA - Fa13.BD.MLB.SN (SPAdes) (version 2) | ecosystem: Environmental > Aquatic > Freshwater > Lake | place: Lake Michigan, USA...
CCTACGTGAGTGACTCCCTGAGCCGCTGGGGTGAACGCTTGGTATTCACCGCTGCGAAGCCGGCTGCCATATAGGCAGTTTTGGCGGCTGCATGCTTCATGCCTGCGTGCTTAACGGCGAACGTGTTCACAGGCGCAAAGGAGAACACTGGCCATGAGATCTTGGAGATCGACGGAGTGTTCTGGAGAGACATAACGTTTGATAGGCAATCACTTTGAAACGGCAAAGTCAACTGAATTAGCGATTTCGGACTGGTCATGCGGGATCGAGCGATCGGTAGTGGCCCCAAAAGGTGATCAACAAAAGTGCTATTCCTCCTGCTAGAAGGGCTATTCCGCTGGCGGCAAGAACAAGATCTTGACGCTGTTGAGCCTGGAGAGAATTTTTTCCGTCTTTGTGAAAAATGATGAAGAATCCGATTCCCATCAGTCCAAAGATTCCGATTGAAAGCGAACTCATGATGCGGAGCCGCCTCATCGTGATGGCGTCGATATCGGATAGGTCGGGGTTGGCCATTGCAGTCATACCTACGAGAGATCGCCAACACCAAAATCTCGCACTTTTCATTCTCATCAATGGGTTTTGTTCAGAAGTTGTTTGCCAAGTAGAGCAATGAACTTTGCTCTCCCGAAAGTTGGGGTTGCGAAACTCTCGTTACGTGAACACCACTTTGATCAAGCGAATTGACCCAGCGTTGATCAAGCGAATTGACCCCTCAGCGGTGCCGATTGTGGCTATGTCGGGCGTGTCGTTGATTGGTACGGCGTGTACGCCGTTGTTGTTAGGAAATCCGTTGGCCTTGATGTTGCTGAGTCCACGAATCGTCTTTATGGGTTTGGCGGCGGGGCAAATGCCGCTCCTCCCGTTTGTTTTGCTCGCAACTTTGCGCTTGTCGCTCACCGATCCATTTCACTTTTTGATCGGACGACGACACGGCCCCACGCAGATGGTCAAGCTTGGTCGAATCGGACGGTGGATGGCCAAACCAGGTCGGAACCATAAAGCTCTCGCGATCGGACTTTTAGCAGTACGCCCGATCGGTCGACACTTGATGTGGGCTGGAGCTCAAAACGTGCGGGTTCGCTGGGTGGTTGCAATCGATCTTGTCAGCACGATTGTTTATTGCGTCATTGTGCACAAAACAGCTGCAACACTTTCGTGAATCAGATACTTGGCTTATGAAGTACCACGTACTGACTGCGATGCAATGCAATTGGGGTTGATCGGGTCACCAGTCGCTGAACAAGTTTCAAAACAGTTTTCCACCGGGGCACTGAACGGCTTGAAAGTTCGAGGGGCTGAACGGGGCGAGCAAAAACTTGTGCCGAAGTAAACCCAACCTTTTTGCTTGCAGCAATGATCAGTCGAGGCGGCATATCTCGTTCGGTGACGCTGAGGTCTTTCATGGCCTGCATTGAAACGGCACTTGAGGCATGCCCCGAACCCGGTTCAAGCGTGATGCAAATTCCGCCCGGCTTCAGTGCGCGGTATGCGCTCTGTAAAGCAAGTAGTTCATCTTCGGCATGATGTAGACAATCGTAGAAAATAACGACGTCAAATTGGTTTTCAAACGGAAGCGATTCAAAATCGCTGACAACCACTTCAAGCGGCACGTTGTAACGGGCTGCATTCGCGCTTGCAAGCTCGGCCATCTCGGGAGCAATATCAGTTGCTGTTACTTGATATCCACTTAATGCGTAGAAGCAACTCGTCCAACCACTACCAGCACCAATATCAAGGATTGACGCAGGTGGGCTGGGCAACAATGAAATCAAAGCACCCATTTCTTGGAGATACATACCCCGAAGGTCGTCCGACCAAGGCTTATCCATTGCGTGTTTCTTGCCGATGTCTCCGAGGCGACCGATGTAAGCAATCTCGTCTTCTTTGGCCACGCATCCATACTACGGGCACAGCGTCTCGTCACGAGTGAACTAGCGGTACGGTCGGTGTATGAGTGAAATAGCGCTTCTGGCGAACACCTCCGCGACGTTGATCATGGTTGGTCTGATCTGGTTTGTTCAACGTGTTCACTATCCCTTGCTTGCCAAATTTGAAGTTGGGCAACAGAGAGAAGTTGGGAACGAACATCAACGCCGAACATCACAGGTAGTCGCTTTACCGATGTTGATTGAAGGTGTGAGTACTTTGGTGCTTCTCGTTGCTCGACCCGATCAAGTGACGTGGTGGTTGCCCTGGATTGGGGCAATTCTCTTGGCGATTTCGTTGGGGTCAACGCTCTTTCTCTCAGTTCCGCTGCATGAAAAAATGGTGAATCATCCAAGTGCCGAGATTGGCAAGAAACTCGTTGCGACGAACTGGCCACGAACTATTTCTTGGTCACTACGAGGCGTTGTATGCATCGCAATGTGCGCCCAAGTAATGAAATAACTGTTCAGCTCAAATCGGTTACTGGGGCAGAGAACTGCGACTGATACAGCCGGTAGTAGGCACCATGCGCTGTCAGGAGGGCTTCGTGTGATCCCTGTTCGACAATTGAGCCATTCTCCATGACCAAAATAATGTCGGCATCTTGAATAGTTGAAAGCCGGTGAGCGATGACGAAACTTGTGCGCTCTTTACGTAGTGCATTCATCGCCTTTTGAATCAAGACCTCGGTTCGTGTGTCCACCGAACTTGTCGCCTCATCCAGAATCAAGATCGCTGGATCAGCAAGGAATGCTCGGGCGATCGTCAGCAACTGCTTTTCTCCGGCACTCACAGCACCCGATTCACCGGTCAAAATCGTGTCGTATCCGTCAGGAAGGGTTTGAACAAACCGATCGACGAATGTTGCCTTAGCGGCAGTACGAATCTGTTCTTCTGACGCACCGGGGTTTCCATAGGCGATGTTTTCGCGGATGGTTCCGTTGAACAACCATGTGTCTTGTAGAACCATTCCAATTTTTGAACGCAACTCTTGACGAGGCATCTCGGCGATGTTTCGGTCATCCAAAACAATCTGGCCACCATTGAGCTCGTAGAACCTCATGATCAGATTGACCAGAGTGGTCTTGCCTGCACCGGTTGGTCCAACGATCGCGACTGTTGTGCCTGGTTCGGCAACAAATGACAAGTCGGTGATGAGTGGTCTGTCAGGATCATACGAGAAAGTCACCTTGTCAAACTCGACTCGACCGATTGTGGGCGAAAGATCAATTGAACCAACATCTGCTGATTGCTCTTCAGCATCAAGCAACTCAAACACACGCTCTGCTGAAGCCACGCCCGATTGCAAGACATTGGCCATTGATGCTGCTTGAGTCAATGGTTGCGTGAATTGACGTGAGTACTGCACAAAGGCCTGCACATCACCAAGACTCATTGTCCCTGTTGCAACACGAATTCCACCGACGACCGCGATCGCAACGTAATTAAGATTTCCCAAGAACATCGTGGCGGGCTGAATCGCGCCAGAAATAAACTGAGCCGAATTCGCCGCCTCAAAGAGTTGATCATTCAAGTTCTTGAATCGTTCTTCAACCTCTTGTTGACGGCCAAAAACCTTGACAATTGCGTGGCCTGTAAATGCTTCTTCAACCAATCCGTTAAGTTGTCCGGTGTACTGCCATTGTGCAATGAACTTTGCCCGCGAGCGCTTAGCGATGATTGACATAGTCCACAGGCTTAAGGGGATAACGGTCAGCGCGATCAGGGCCAAAACGACTGAAACCGTGAACATCATGAAGATAACGCCAACGATTGTGAGCAATGAAAGAACTAGTTGACTGAGTGACTGCTGCAGACTTTGCGCAATGTTGTCAATGTCATTGGTGACGCGACTGAGTAGGTCGCCCCGTGAGTATTTATCAATGTAACTCAATGGCAAACGATGAATCTTTGCTTCAACGTCACGACGCATTTTGAACATGGTTCGCTGGACGACGCCGGCAAGCAAGAAAGATTGGCCATACGCGAGTACATATGAAAGCAGATAGACGCCGATTGCAAGTTCAAGTGTGCGATGCAGACGACCGAAATCTATTCCACCGTTGCCGTTGCGTTGCAATAAACCATCAAAGATGATGTCGGTGGCATGACCAAGAATCCGTGGACCAGAAACGATGAGAGCAACACTGCTCACTGCCATCAGCAGAATGAGAAGAACCAGCCAAGTCTCACGTCCCATCCGGCGAGCAAGCCGTTTTGCAGTCAGAGCGAAGTTCTTGGATTTCTCAGCGGGGACTCCAACAGTGTTCATGCGACCAGTGCGCATTTCGGCAACGTTGCCAACCGGGGTCTGCGGTTCAGTTTCTTGATTCTTTGACGCCTGAGCACTCATCAGATATCGCCTGCTTGAGTTGCTTGAGATGCAACGATTTCTTGATAAGTGGAACAATTGGCGCTGAGATATTCGTGTGTGCCAAGGCCCACTATTTGTCCATCTTCGAGGACCATGATTTGATTTGCGTGGCGAATTGTAGAAATTCGTTGACCGACGATGACCGTGACCGAATCTGAAACTTCAGGAATAAGCGCGGCGCGCAATTTTGCATCGGTTACTAAATCAAGCGCCGAAAATGAATCATCAAAGATATAGATCTCGGGTTTGCGGACAAGCGCTCGGGCAATCGCCAATCGTTGGCGCTGTCCTCCCGAAACATTGCTTCCGCCTTGAGCAATAGTTGCCTCGAGTGAGCCAGGCAGATCGCGAACAAATGAATCAACTTGGGCAATTGAGAGAGCTCTCCACATTTCGTCATCAGTTGCATCTTCTTTTCCATAGCGAAGATTGCTTGCGACAGAACCGGTGAATAGGTAGGGCTTCTGTGGGACGAGACCGATTCTCGTCCAAAGTTCTGCAGGTGCTGTTTGACGAATGTTAACTTCGTTGATCAAAACATCACCACCAGTTGCATCAATGAGTCGAGCAATGAGGTTAATCAAAGTCGTCTTACCCGAACCGGTGCTTCCAATAATGGCGAGAGTTTCTCCAGCGTCAACTTTGAAAGAGATGTTGTGCAGTACGGGTTGAGCGGCACCTGGGTAACGAAATTCAACATTGCGCATTTCTAGTGAGGATCGCGCCTGAGTGATACGAGTGGGTTCGTCGGAGATCTCGACTGAAGACGGAGTATCCAAGACCTCTTGGATGCGTTCGGCACTCACTGAAGCTCGTGGCCAGAGTGCAGCCATAAACGTGGCCATCATGACCGACATCAGAATCTGAGATAGGTAGGTAAGAAAGGCGACCATTGCGCCAAGGTCCATTTTTCCTTCAGAAATCCTGGATGATCCAAACCATATGACTGCGACACACGAGATGTTGACGATCATGGTCGCAGTAGGAAACATGAGGCTCATGAGCCGTCCGCCCCGTAACGCAGTTGCGGTCACTTCAATGTTTCCGGCTCTGAATCGTTCAATTTCTTCTGGTTCTCGAACAAAAGCCCGCACCACTCGAATGCCTGAAAGTTGCTCTCGGAGAACTTCGTTGATGCGATCAATGCGTTGTTGCATTAAGCGGAACGTGGGAACCATCTTGACGACGACTGTTCCGAGAATCGCTGCGACCAGTGGAACTGACACGACGATGATCCATGACAGAGCAACATCTTGTTTCAGAGCCAAAATCAATCCACCGATCGCCGTGAAAGGCGCAGCTAATAACAGTGTGCAGGTCATCAAAACCAACATCTGCACTTGTGTCACGTCGTTAGTGATGCGCGTAATCAATGAAGGCGAACCAAAATGCGCAACTTCGCGTGACGAGAAGTTATTGACTTGATGAAAAAGTGCCGTACGGGTATCTCGACCAAATCCCATCGCGGCGCGAGACCCATAAAAGACTGCAGCGATAGACAACACGACCTGGATGAACGTCACGAGCACCATGACAAAACCCATACGCCAGATGTAGCCGGTATCACCACGGGCAATTCCCTTGTTGATGATGTCGGCGTTCAATGTGGGTAGATACAAACCGGCGACGGATTGAATTGCTTGAAAGACGACGACGATAATCAAAAGGTGGCGGTAGGGAACCAGCTTGTTTTTAAGCAATTTGGACAACATCTCAACCTTGTACCGTACAACTAAGTCCCTAGTTGCCCCTAGTTACTGTGCTCCTGAGAAGCATCTGGGCTCAGGGGTAAACTCCTCGTATGACTCGGCGACTGACGATCCTCGTTGGGTTAATGGTCCTATCCGCATGTGGCACGGCTACATCGGCAACCGAAGAAACCTCGACAACGGCGGTGGCGTCGACAAGTACTACGTCAACAACGACAACGACGACATCAACCACAACGACGACGGTGCCGCCGATCCAAATTTCAGGTGTTTTTGCCGATGTTGCTCAAGCAGCGACGCTTGGCCCGCTACCCGAGAATTTCGCCCTCGGTGCAGCGGCAGCGAGTAAGTCACCGCTCTACGACAACAGTTGTCATGCCTCAACAGCAGCAATCAGTCCAGTCATCTGTGAGTTCGGAGATCTACAGAGCGACATCGTCATTGTCTTTACTGGCGATAGTCATGCCGCGCAATGGTTCGGGGCTCTTGAAGTCGCGGCTCGAACCAATCACTGGAAACTGGTCTCGATGACTAAGTCATCGTGCCCGGTGGCCGATGTACCCACCTATCGACGACGAGACGCACTTCCTGATGGAGAAGAGTTGCTGTATCCGGAATGCGATGAGTTTCACAAACGAGCTCATGCAACTATTCGGGAAATGCAACCCGACTTAGTGATCTTTCCTGTCTTGTCGCGCTTCCGTCTAGTAAACAACGGGGGAATTGCCGCCTTTAGTGCAGGATTAGGCAAGTCGATTTCGGCAGTCGCTGGGCTAGGTACAAAAGTGTTGGTTCTTGGAGAAACGCCCAAGACAAATGGTGAAGACATACCAAGTTGTTTGGCTCGTTACAAGACGGATATTTCTAAGTGCGCCAATCCAAGGACTAGGGCCGAGTTTCCTGAACGAATTAAATACATCTCTGACGAGGCAGCACAACACTCGGCAACATATGTCAATCCAGTCGACTGGTTTTGTACGGCAGATGTTTGCCCAGGACAAATCGGCGGTCGAATCGTGTATCGCGATTACAACCATATTTCAGATCAATTTGCGCGCTACCGTTCTCCACAGGTTGCTGAAGCGATCAAAATTGCTTTAGCCGGACCAGATGCAAATTAAATTCCGTCTTCGTGTCTTCTTGATGTGTGCAGTGTCTATGAGTTGTACATCAGAAATGTCTCCAGTGAATGGAGAAACTGCTGTTGTCTCGTCTGCAGCGACTTCAATTTCCATTCCTTCAACTTCTGAAAATCCGACTTCTGTGCCGCCGCCAATGGTGCCAAGCACGACGCAAGTAAATGATGATCAATTAGTAGTTCCTGTTGGAATGTGCGATTTCATAACTGAGGGTTCAATGGGATTCGGCAATCGTTCGCCGAACAAGCCTGATTCAGTTGTGGTCATTGGAAAGTCTGATGGGAATCTTCCCATCATTGCGGAGCACTGGGGTCGAACCTCGGGTCCGCAGGTCTTGGTGGTCGGTCAGATTCATGGTGATGAATGTGCTCCAGCTTTTGTCGTGGATGAATTGCGCGAGCGACCGCCCGAAAATTATGGATTGTGGCTCATCCCTACTTTGAATCCAGATGGACATTTTCTTGGTTCGAGGACTAATGGAAGTGGTATTGATCTCAATCGAGACGGACTCACCCAAAGTGCTCCTGAAACTAAGGCATTGATGGCGTTTACTCGACTGGTGGCTCCTGACCTCACCGTATATCTGCATTCTCCGCTCAATTGGATTGGTTATTTCAATGGTTCGCTCGCCCAGAAAGTCGGTTCGCAACTTGTGAGTGCGTTGGGAATGGATGTGTTGTATACATCTGGCTCCAACCCGCCCGAGACTGCATTTCTTTGGCAAGGGCAGAACGCAGTCGTGCCAGGTCAACAATCAATATTGATTGAAATGCCCTCAATATCTACAAAAGAGGCACCAGCGGCACCGAATCGAAGTCGAGATAGTTTCAGCACGGTTGAGAAGGTGTCAGTATTCGCCTCAATAGTCAGAGATACGCTTGACGAAGCAATGAAAGAACTTGAATAGAGGAACAACATGAATTTCACGATGTACTCAACAAAGTGGTGTGGCTACTGTCAGCGATTGAAGCGCGATTTGCGTGATGTCGGAATTGATTTTGAAGAAGTAGATATTGAGCAAGTTCCGGGCGCAGCCGAGCTTGTTGAAAAAGCTAACAACGGAAATCAGACAGTTCCTACTGTCATTTTCAGCGATGGCACCGCGATGACTAATCCGTCACTCGCGAGTATCCGCGAACATTTGGGTGCGTGAACTACTACCGTCCGGCGGTATTGGGATAGATGATTTCTTTGCCCGTGTTCCGGGAGATCAGAGCCGGGTTTGGTGCGAGCAATCCTCGTCGACGTAATTCGGGCATCACACCTTCGCCGACCCAGTAAGCCTCTTCGATATGAGGATGACCCGACAGGATGAACTCGTCAATACCTAGTGAGTGGTATTCCTCAATGCGATCAGCCACTTCGGAGTGATTACCAACAAGTGCAGTCGCAGCTCCGCTACGTACAAGCCCGTAACCAGCCCACAAGTTTGGCGCAATCACCAAGTTTTCTTTCGAGCCTTTATGCAGTGATGCCATACGTTGTTGACCAACCGATGTCGTGCGAGCGAATTGATCTTGTGACTCGGCCATACGATTGTCGTCAACAAGATCAAGAAACCGCTGCGTCTCTTTCCATGCATCATCGGCATGATCACGAGTGATGGTATGTAGACGAATGCCGAACGTAAGTGTTCGACCTTGATCGGCGGCCAATTGACGCATGCGCGCAATGCGCGGCGCAATCATCGATGGCGGCTCGCCCCACATGAGGTACACATCAACATGCTTCGCCGCAATTTCTTCAGCAGCTGTTGATGCTCCGCCGAAATACAACTTTGGTTGCGGGTCGGGCGCTTGACTCACCGTTGCGCCAGCAACGTTGAAATGATCTCCTGCAAAATCAAAAGGTTTCCCCGACAGAGCGCCACGCAAAACAGTCATGAACTCATCGGTGCGCGCATATCGCTGATCGTGATCGAGCCAATCACCAAAACGTTGTTGCTCGTCATCGTCTCCACCCGTCACAACGTTAAGGAGCAAACGTCCATCGGAGATGCGTTGAAATGTTGCGGCTTTCTGTGCCGCAAGTGTTGGGGTTAATGCATTAGGCCGAAACGCAACTAAGAATTTGAGTCGTTCGGTTTCACGAATGAGTGCTGCGGTCATCAGCCACGCATCTTCACAAGGAGTTCCAGTAGGCGTCAGTACGCCGTCAAACCCAAGTTGGTCTGCGGCTTGCGCGACTTGAGCGATGTACTCAAGTGTGGGTGGACGAAAATGTCCATCGGGACCAAAAGGTGTCACTGTTCGACTATCGCCAGACGTGGGAAGAAACCAATGCAGTTTGAGACTCATGACATTCCGTTCGTGAACCGGTTATTGAATATGGCGTTCGAGCCATTCATCCATGTCGCGATTGGCTTGGCGTGACACTGCGGTGAAGTCACCGAAAGTATCAAAGGCGTGGGGAGCACCCGGGTAAACATGTAATTCAGTTTTGACGCCAGCATGCCGAAGGCGAACTGCGTAATCAATGTCTTCATCAGAGAATCCATCAAGTGCACCGACTGCAATCAAAGTAGGTGGAAGCCCAACAAGGTTGGTTGCACGTGAAGCGGCTGCATATGGTTCAACATCTGCGGTTCCCTTTTTTGCACCAAGGTATGCAGTCCAGCCAAAGGTGTTCGCTGAACGCGACCAAATGGGATCAGACCATGTACTTGAAACTGTGATTTGTCGGTCATCAATCATTGGATAGATCAACAGTTGAAACGCCACTGAATATTCGCCACGATCTCGGGCGAGTAGTGCAAGTCCTGCGGCAAGTCCGGCACCGGCACTTGCTCCGCCAATGCCAAGACGGTTTGTATCAATGCCTAGTTCACCTGCTTGTGCAATGACCCAAGCCAAACCCGCGTAGCAATCTTCGAGTGGAGTTGGGTACGGATGCTCTGGGGCTAACCGATAATCAACCGAGACTCCAACGATGCCGTATGTGTTGCACCAACTATCGAAACGTGCGTCGTCCATCTTGTTGTCGCCAATGACAAGACCGCCACCATGCATCCAGTACACGCAGGGCCGACTACCCGTGATGTTCTTTGGTCGATGAACTCGAACAGTGACACCATCGCGGCCAGGTATCGGATAATCAGTTCGCTCAACTGAGTCAGACAATGGTGGCGGGGGAGTCGCTCCAAACATGGCTCGAATCTCAACCACCGATTCGTTGGTGAGAGAGCCGAGTGCTGCGCCAATGTCGACAGGTGACGCTGCCAAGAGTGCGGAGATCTCGGGATCGAGGAGCGGGCGAATATCAAGAGGTTGAGCCATATTTGATATTGCCACATCGCTCAACGGCAGGTTCACACGAGAAGGTCGGCCAACTTTTGGTGGCTGACCTCGCAGTATGGGTGACCGTTTTTGCGGTTGGGTCAACTAACCTGTCACTTGGTCGTTTGAGTGTTTGGTATGGATTCCATACAGAGTTCTCAAATGCCCCTGCGCCTTTAGCTCAGTCGGTAGAGCATCGGACTTTTAATCCGTTGGTCGAGGGTTCGAGCCCCTCAGGGCGCACTCATCCGTCAGGTCAGATCGGTATAGGGGTTGTACGCAACTTCCCACAGGTGGCCATCGAGATCGGCGAAATATCCGGAATAACCGCCCCAAAATACGTCCTGCGGTTGCTTGACGAGTTTGGCCCCAGCAGCGAGAGCCTCGGCCATCACCCGATCGACACCTTCTTTGGTGGGTTCGTTGTGAGCCAGGGTGACCCCGCGAAAGTCGGTGGTTGCGACGGCGGTATCGACGACGCCAGCATCTTTGGCTAACTCGGACTTCGGGAACAGTTCAAGCCAGGTGCCTTCCATATTGAAGAAAACTACGCCCTGAGCAGGGTCAAAATTGTGGGTCTTGAGTCCGAGTTCTTCATAGAAAAGGCGTGACCTTTCGAGGTCGCTGACTCCGAGGCAGATGATGCTGATTTTGGACTTCATTGAAGTCACGGTAGTCAAGGTGGTAGAGCATTGCTAGGAGTGCGAGACTAGAAATATGAGCGATTTTCAAAACATCGTTGTCACCCGTGATGGTGCGATCGCCACCCTCACGCTGAATCGTCCCGACAAGCGCAATTCGCTATCGCTGGAAACGATGATTGAGATCACTCGTGCGTTGCAAGACGTCGGAATCAGCGATGCCGATGGAGTCATCATCGCAGCCAATGGTTCGGTCTTTTCTGCTGGCCACAATTTTGCTGATATGGCCGGGGCCGATAGCGATGAAACCCGACATATCTTTGAAATCTGCACCGACATGATGGACACATTGCAGGCGATTCCTCAACCTGTCATTGCCAAAGTGCACGCACTTGCTACAGCTGCCGGTTGTCAATTAGTCGCGACATGTGATCTAGCAATTGCAGCCGAGTCAGCTGCCTTTGCGATTCCCGGAGGCAAGGGTGGATTGTTTTGTCACACACCTTTGGTGGCAGTGGCCCGTAACTTAAGTCGTAAGCGTGCCTTAGAAATTGCGATGACTGGCGATGCCATTGATGCAAAGACTGCCGCCGATTGGGGTCTCATCAATCGAGCCGTTCCCGATGATCAACTGGATGTTGCAGTTTTAGATCTGATCACTCGCGCAACACGGGGCTCGATCTTGTCGAAAGCGATCGGCAAGCAAACTTTCTACGACCAAATCAATATGGCCCAAGATCAGGCATACGACTTTGCAATTGATGTGATGGCTGATGCGGCAGCTGCTCCAGATGCGCAAGAAGGAATTGATGCCTTTTTGAATAAGCGTTCTGCGGTATTTACTCAACGACCAAAGCGAGACTGAAATGACAACTACAACCTTCTTAGTACCTGGCATGACTTGTGGGCACTGTAAAGGTGCAGTCACTGATGAATTAAGCAAGATCAACGGAGTAACAAATGTTGATGTTGATCTTGATTCCAAAAAGGTGACAATCAACTCTGAAGCCGATGTTGAGTGGCAGGTCATTGTGGGTGCCGTTGACGAAGCAGGATTTGAAGCCGTTGCCAGTTAACGAGCCTGTCGTCCTCGCGGTTACTGGCATGACGTGTGCTGCTTGTGCAGCGCGCATTGAAAAGAAACTCAACAAGATTGATGGCGTGAGTGCGACTGTCAATTACGCCACGTCAAAGGCAACTGTTTCAGGCATTGGTACTGCAACCGAAGTTGATGCTTTCATCAAGACGATTGAAGATCTCGGTTATGGAGCAGTCGCTCCGAAAATTGAAGAAGGCGAATCAACAGCAGAGATTGCAACTGAAGCTCATCTCATTGATATCCGAAGGCGCTTAGCGGTGAGCGCAATATGTGCTCTCCCCGTGATGTTGATGTCAATGATTCGTCCGTTGCAATTTGACGGCTGGCAGTGGCTTTCGTTGGTGCTTGCCCTCCCAGTAGCTGTGTGGGGAGCCGCACCGTTCCATCGATCGGCTTGGCGAAATGCTCGACACGGGGCGACGACGATGGACACTTTGGTTTCACTTGGCGTGATTGCGGCGATGTCATGGAGCCTGTGGGCATTGATTTTCGGCAACGCTGGCGAAATCGGCATGAAGATGAACATGAGTTTGTTCCCTCGCTCAGCAACGAGCGTGATGACCGACCATTCATCAATGGAGTCCGGGTCACACGATGAGATTTATCTTGAGGTTGCGACAACTCTTGTGACCTTTTTACTGGCGGGTCGATATTTTGAAGTTCGCTCGCGACGACGAGCTGGCGCGGCGTTGCGATCATTACTGAGTATTGGTTCTCAAGAAGCAACTCTTTGGCGTGATGGTGTCGAAACGCTCATTCCGATTGGTGCACTTGGAGTGGGTGAAATCTTTATGGTGCGACCTGGCGAAACTATTGCAACTGACGGTGTAGTGGTTGAAGGTCAGAGTGCAGTTGATCGCAGCATGGTGACAGGCGAGAGTATCCCTATTGAAATCTCAGTAGGTGACACGGTCACTGGTGGAACTCTCAATTCCAATGGTCGTCTACTTGTTTGTGCCACTCGCATCGGTCGAGACACGGTTTTGTCGCAGTTGGCACGCCTTGTTGAAAAAGCCCAAGATGGAAAGGCACCGATTCAACGACTTGCCGATCGTGTCAGCGCAGTTTTTGTGCCGATTGTGATGAGCCTGTCGCTGGCGACACTGGTTGGTTGGTTAGTCATATCTGGTGATGCACAAAAATCATTTCAGGCTGCTGTTTCAGTACTGGTGATTGCGTGTCCCTGTGCATTGGGGCTAGCGACACCGGTTGCGCTTTTGGTCGGAACCAGTCGTGCAGCACTTGAAGGCATCATCATTAAGGGTGCCCATGTTCTTGAGGCGACTCGTGGGATTGACACGATTGTGTTTGACAAGACAGGAACCTTGACGACCGGAATCATGACCCTGCAACATGTGGACGAAATTGTGCCTGAGTCTTTATCGGCAGTGATGGCGGTCGAAATGCAAAGTGAACACCCCATCGCTCGGGCAGTGGTGAATGGTTTGCGTGATCATGGGGTTGTGGCCACTTCAAGGGTTGATGAGTTTGTCAACATTCCGGGTGTTGGTGTGTCTGCATTGGTGAACGGTCGGCACATCACGATCGGACGATCAACAAGTCAAGGAAATTCAGTTGCGACAATTGTTGAAGCAACCGTCGATGGGGAAGTGGTGGCTCGTTTCGAGGTGAGTGACCAAATCAAGCCAACAGCTGCATCAATAGTTGCCGAACTACGCGAACTTGGCGTGCTGCCCATGATTGTTTCTGGCGATGCAATTGGTCCAGTGCACGACGTAGCCAAACAAGTCGGTATTGATGTCAGTGAAACGCGAAGCGGTGTATTGCCTGCTGACAAGTTGCGCATTGTTGGCGAATTGCAAGCAAGCGGTGCGAGTGTGGCGATGGTTGGTGATGGAGTCAATGACGCAGCAGCCCTAGTCGCCGCTGATCTCGGAATAGCTATGGGCACCGGAACCGATGCGGCGATGGAAGCCGGTGACTTAACAATCGTGAGTGGTGACTTGGCAGTTGTGCCAAAAGCACTTGCGTTAAGTCGGCGGACTCTCAGAATCATTCAAGCAAATTTGTTTTGGGCTTTTGTTTACAACGTCGCTGCGATACCTCTGGCTGTTGCTGGCCTGATGAACCCAGTACTTGCCGGATTAGCGATGGCGTTATCAAGTGTCTTTGTGGTGGCGAACAGTTTGCGCCTACGTCGCTAATTATTTGTCGCGCGGGCGAAGTGACACTTCTGACTCGCTAAATGTGCGGGCTGAACAATCGGCCATCTGCACGGGCGGAACAGTTTCGGTGACGATCAACGTCGCGATGGCGCGGAACGCATCGGCTGCTGGTCCGACGCCGACGAGCGAAACTGGTTCACCAATATCTCCGCCTTCGGCCACTGATGACTCGATAGGCACTTGTCCTAAAAGCGGTGCACCAATTTCATCGGCAAGTGCTTGACCGCCACCAGTGCCGAATAATGGATACGAAGTTCCGTGGTCGCAAACAAACGCGCTCATGTTTTCGATGACGCCGGCAATTCGTAGATACGAACGACGAGCCATGTCGGCAGCGCGGATAGCAACTTTTTGTGCACTCACGGCTGGAGTCGTGACGATGATCATGTCGGTACGGGGCAACATGCGCGACAGACCCATTTGCACGTCACCAGTTCCGGGCGGCATATCGATGAGCAGATAGTCGAGTTCGCCCCACGCCACATCGTTGAGGAATTGTTCGACGGCCTTGGTGAGCATGAGCCCACGCCACATCAGCGCAGTACTTTCGTTTTCCACTAGGAAGCCAGTGGAAACCACTTTGAGAAGACCCTTGCCGACGACGCGCTTGTTGGGCTGAATCTTGGGGCGATCAGAGATCGGATCGTGTTCGGCCTCAAGACGCTGATCAAGCCCGAGCATGCGGGGCACCGAGAAACCCCAAATGTCAGCATCAAGCACGCCGACCGTGAAGCCCTTGGCGGCAATTGACGCCGCAAGGTTGACGGTGACTGAACTTTTGCCGACTCCACCTTTTCCAGAAGCGATAGCCAGGATCCGGGTAGTCGCCGGGATGGCTGTTTCTTTGGCGTTTTCTTTGGCGTTCCAACGAGCTTTAGCCATGGTGGCTGAGCGCTCTTCGGCATTCATCTCGCCCCACTCGATTTTGACGTGCGAGACGCCTGGGTGGGTAGCAACCCGAGACTCAATATCTTTCTTAATTTGGCCTCGTAATGGGCATCCGCCGATTGTCAGTTTGACCGCCACAACGACCTCGCCACGGTCGGAGACCTCGGCGCAATAGGCCATGCCCAGTTCAACAATGTCGCTACCGAGTTCGGGGTCGATGACCGCTCGGAGCAGATTCGTGACCTCTTCTATCGAGGGAGGGACCCGCATGGTCGACATGTGGTCATGGTATCGGTCATGCACGGTATGACAAGTCCTAAGAACGCAGGTAATGTGTGACTACCGGTGAGTGACCATCGGTCGGGGAGACCCGAGTGCCCATTTCAGGAGAACCATCGTGATTACTCTTACCGACACCGCAGCAGTCAAAGTGAAAGAGCTTCTTCAGGCCGAAGGTGCCGATGATATGGCATTGCGCGTGGCTGTTCGTCCCGGCGGATGCAGTGGTTTCTCATACGAAATGTTTTTCGATAGTGACATTGCTGAAGATGATGAGCAGGCCACCTACGGCGAATCAGTCAAGGTCGTTGTCGACCAGGCTTCGGCTCAGTTGTTGCTCGGCGCGACTCTTGATTACAAAGATGGTTTGAACCAAGCAGGTTTCAACATCATCAACCCCAACGCAACCCGCTCATGCGGTTGCGGCCAGTCGTTCAGCTGACCAGCAAATTTCTTACGCGAGCACTTGACGAACTTCGTCAGGGTGCCACACACCTTCGAACCGATGCGTAATCACGCCAGCGGTGTCGGTCACCCAAAGCACGGGCTCAAAAGTTAGCTTCAACGTGTCCACGACAGGGGCGGTTGTTGTGGCTGTTTCATCGGCATACACATCGGCGTGAATGAAGATCACGTCACCGAAATCTTTTGCAAGGGCTACTAAGCCATCAAGAACTGGCGCGCATACTCCGGTTTGGCAATGCGCCGGAGTGCCAACCAAGAAAACAACGCGCTTTCCAGTTGCTAATGCATCGGCGAGCGTGACCTCGTGAAACGGACATGGCGCTGGAACGCGTGTGCAATATGGTTCGACGCCACGGTGGTCACTCATTGTTGGAGTTTCGAGTGCTGGCAAAGAATCTCCGGCGTGAACAACTTCAAGATTTTGTGGATCACGAATTTGGAAAGCAGCGCCATCTGGTGGTCCGCCTTCAACAATGAGCGAGTACATCGCAATATCTTGAACTTCGATATTGAAAACCCAAAACGGAGCCGTACCTTCGCCCAGCCACAGACGTTCGGCAACAAGGCCTTCTTCAACAACCGTGTTGTCGAGATAATTCACAACCTTGGCGTTGAGAGTTGCTGGACCTTTCATTAATAATCCGGCATTGTCGGCGAGCGAAACGGGAAGGCGCACGCTGCCTGGGCCAAGTTGATCGGGAACCCAACGTTGCACGACTGCCATATCTTTCGAAATTGGACCATCTAACGGATTGCCAGAAGTTGAACCGCCGCATGCGCTGACCAAGCGGGACAATCCGATGGCTGAAACACCAACGGTGCCAACTTTCAACAAGTTGCGGCGATTGCCTGTCCAGTTGTTGCCACTCCATGATTTGAAAGTCATAGTTAGACCGTAGTTGTTGCAATGTTGGTCAGGGACATCAACTAAATGTGACAATGGAGTATGGCCAATGTTTCCTTCACGCTTAACGGGACCATGGTTTCGGTTGATTCCCAAGGAACTTTGTTAACTGCATTGCGTGATCACCTGCGAATTCCCTCAGTAAAAGATGGCTGCGCCCCACAAGGTCAATGTGGGTGCTGCACCGTTTGGGTCGATGGCGACCCACGTGTTTCGTGTGTAACGCCAGTACAGCGAGTTGATGGGCGCGTCGTCACGACAGTCGAAGGTCTAGACGCCGAGGTGCGTGAGGCGTGGGGCGAAGCGATGTGTGCCACTGGTGGAAGTCAATGCGGCTTTTGCACGCCTGGAATCATTATGCGTTTAGAGGCTGGCAAAGATCTATTGGCGCATATGTGTCGCTGCACTGGTTGGCAAACAATCAACGAGGCAGTGCAGGTAAGGCGCGGCGAGGTTGTGTTGCCACGTTCAGATACACGTGATCTTGTGGCTGCACAACAACGAGCTGCAATTGAAGGACGGGCGACACAAGACGTGGGTCCACATGTGGCTTTAGGTGCGGGCGGATTTGCCGACGACATTGCACCGGCTAACTCACTTGTTGCCGTTCGATCTGTTACGGGTGAATGGTTTGTTGGTGAAACAACGGCTGATGCGCGTCGTGCCGCGGCGACTGTGCAAGGTCGAAAATCAAGTCTCTCGGTGACGTACCCCGTTGTTTTTCCTGTGGGCTTTTCGTCTTCGTCGTTTGCATACACTTTGCAAACAACATGGGTTGAGCCGGCCTACCTTGAGCCCGATGCAGTGTGGTGTGAACCTGCCGGCGAACCAGTTGGGCCATTGTTAAATGGCGGAGCCTTTGGAGCCAAGTCCATCACGAGTGAGCTCGCGCTCGAACTTCAAGGAGTTGCCCAACGTTTAGCGAATGAACATCAACGTCCGGTGCGAGTCGTGCTGTCGCGAGAAGATGTTGTTCGTCGATCACCCAAGCGACCACCGATGGCATTGGCTGTTCGTTCAGATGGAAGTGGCGAAGTTTGGGTCGCACGAACGTTGGGTCTTGCAGACATCATCGGTCGTTACGCACCAGATTGGCAAGTACATGAAGTTGATGTTGCTGGACCGAAGACTTCTATTGGTATTCGCGCTGCGGGTTGGGCTGAAATCGCGGTGATGAAATCAACGGTGAATGCCGAGACTCCGTGGGGTGATTATGTGGTTTCGCCCGAAGGTGCACAAGCTTGGGCACGTGTTGACGATTCTGGGATTCATGTGCGCGTGAAGTGTGGACAAGTTCGTGATGCAGTCGTTCTTCGCTCGTTTTGCATTGGTGCCGCGCATATGGGTCTCGGGTGGGTACGAAGCGAGGGAATTGCTGTCAACGAGAGTGGGGAACCTGTTGATCTCACGATTCGTTCGTTCGGCGTGATTCGTGCGGTCGATACTCCATCCATTGAAATCGAAATTATTGACGACGGTGGTCCGTCAATCAATGGAAGTGATGCAGTGTTTGCTGCGGTCGCTGCTGCTACATGGCGTGTTGCTGGATTTCCGTCAACGTGGCCGTGTCAGCGTTGACTTAGCCCCAATACTTGGTGGCCGCGAAGAAGAGACTGTTGATCGCAAAAATTGCCGAGATCATGACCATGTAGTTCTTGCGAAACATCTGGTGCATCTCGATACGGAGTTCAGCGATCTCAAGTCGCACGTCGGCGATGTCGCCTTTGAGTTCGGTTCGTAATGATGCAAGGCCGCCATTGAGGTCGGCGATGTCACCTTTGAGTTCGGCGCGGAGGTCGGCGATGTCACCTTTGAGTTCGCCTCGTAGTGATGCGATCTCGCCGCGTAGTGATGCAACGTCGCCTTTGAGTTCTGTGCGCACTCCACTTATTTCAGTTCTCAGGTCATTATGAACCTCATTGAACTGAATCTTCAGGAGCGCGCTATAAAGTTCAAGGTCGGTTTTGGTCGCGACGTCTTCCCAAACGCTGGTTGGTAGAAGTGTCATGAGGGTGTCGGCCTCCTTTCGGCCAAATTTTTCGGTCGCAACTAAATACAAGTCTTGCCGTTTGCTCTCGTCAATAGCCATTCTGATGCCTTTCAAATCTTCAGTCAACGAATTGTGGGAATAAGAAGCCAGGGGGCGGTGAGTTAACTGGCGATTTTGACAACTAACATTCGTGACATGGCAAAGACTTCCGCTCCCAAACCCCATGGTCCGTATACCCCTGTCGTTCGCGCTGGCGACTGGGTGATTGTGTCGGGTCAACTCGGTATCAAAGATGGCGTCTTGGTTCCTGGCGGAGTCGCTGGTCAAACCACGCAGGCCGTCAAGAATCTCAAGGAGCGTTTGAAGGAAGCCGGAGTCAGCATTCATGACATCGCCAAGACCTTGTGCTTCTTGACCGATATGGACACGTTCGCCACCTTCAACGAGGCCTATGTCGCTGGCTTTGATGGCGCTCGTCCGGCCCGTTCAACCATCGGCGTTGCTGCACTCCCATTTGGGGGCGCAGTGGAAATCGAAGCCTGGGCATACAAGCCACTCGCTCCGGCCAAGAAGGCGGCAGTAAAAAAGGCCCCGGCCAAAAAGACGGCGGTTAAGAAATCACCTGCCAAGAAAGCTCCTGCGAAAAAGACAGTGGCCAAAAAAGCTGTCGCGAAGAAGTCGGCAACTCGCCGCGCCAAGAAGTAGGTTTTGATCATGCCTGGTGCAGTGATTCTCGTGCTCGTCCTCCTCGGATTTCCCATCATCTTCGGTTTGTCAATGGCGGGTGTCGCAGCGTTGTTTGGTCATGTGCTGTGGAAAGATGGCGAAATTCGCAACGAGGGCAGCGAGCTGCTCGATCTCAACACCTGACTCTGTTGACCGCGTCAGTTGTCGGCACAGGCTGACCCATGGTTGGAATGCACACTCCCGATGCCGAAATGGCTCGGCTAGCCAGCAAAGCACTTTTGTATTCGATTGATCGCATTCGCATCGATCCGCCACCGCTCGGGGCACCACGACCGTACGACGAATTGTTTGCAGCAGTCGGGCAGACGATCACCAAAGATGGCATCACCGGCGCCGAGGCCTTGCGACTTTTCACCGAGGTTTTAGCACCTTCGTCAATTTCAGTTGACCATCCGAAATTTTTGTCATTTGTTCCGGGCGCACCAACTGAAGCTTCAATCATTTTCGACATGGTTGTGTCGGCCGCCAGTATTTATGCAGGTTCGTGGCTTGAAGGCGCGGGAGCGGTCTTTGCCGAGAATCAGGCCTTGCGTTGGATTGCCGATCTCGCTGATTTTCCAGACTCTGCTGGCGGTGTCTTTGTTAGTGGTGGAACTGCGGGCAACATGTCGGCGTTGCTCGCGGGTCGTCATTGGTGGCGTTCACGCAACGAAGGTCGTCATGATCACACGCGCGGACTCATCATGGCGTCAAAGGGCGCACACTCGTCTGTCGCCCAAGCCGCACGCGCTATGGACGCCGATGTGTTGTTGGTGCCAGCCGATGAACGCGGTCGTTTAGTCGGGTCGGCATTGCGTGAGACGGTTGATGCAATGTCGCAAGCTGATCGTGATCGATTGTTTGCAATTGTTGCGACGTGCGGAACCACAAATATCGGAGTGATTGACGAACTATCGGTAGTCGCCGACGTGGCTCAAGAACTCAATGTGTGGTTTCACGTCGATGGCGCATACGGAGCTGCTGGTTTGTGTGCACCTAGTGTGCGCCATAAGTACATCGGCATTGAACGCGCCGATAGTTTCATCGTTGATCCGCACAAATGGCTATTCGGTCCATACGACAGTTGCGCATTGATTTACCGCAATGTGCACGACGGACCACGCGCGCATACTCAACACGCGGAGTATTTAGATGTGTTGCACGGCGAAGTTGACGAAAGTCAGCCCTGGCTTGAAATGAATCCAGCCGATATGGCGCACCACCTCAGTCGCCGTGCCCGCGGGTTGCCATTGTGGTTTAGTTTGGCAACGCATGGCACTGACGCGTATGCCGATGCAGTTGAACGCACGCTAAAAGTGACACAACAAGGTGCTGATGAAATTCGTGCTCGTCCGTACCTTGAATTACTACTTGAACCTGATCTGAGTATTTTGGTGTTTCGCCGACTGGGATGGACACCCGAGGATTATCAGCGTTGGAGTGATCAACAGTTGTACTCGGGCGAATCGTTTATTGTTCCTAGTTCGTGGAATGGTGAAACTGTTTTGCGGTTCTGCATTGTTAACCCACGTACAAGAAGACAGCATCTCATTGAAATTCTTGATTCATTGGCACCGGAGGAATCGTGAGTAATCCAGAGAACATGGCAGATCTTTTGATTGAAAATGCGTTATTGGTGGCAACAGTCGACAATGCGCGTCGCGAGCTCAAAGGCGGATGGGTTGCGATTACAAATGGATTGGTGAGCGGAGTCGGATCATCGTTAGATCCAAAGCCAGTAGCGCGCGAAAAGCTTGACGCTACCGATTGTCTCGTGACACCTGGTTTGGTAAATACGCACCATCACATGTATCAAAATCTGACGCGTGCGTATCCTCCAATGACCGACAAGCCATTGTTCGGCTGGTTGCAATCGCTCTATCCGTTGTGGCGCGCCATTGACGAAGAAGCCGTTTATGTGAGCGCATATGTGGGACTTGCCGAACTGGCGTTATCAGGTTGCACAACAAGCACCGACCATTTGTACTTACACCCACATGGAGCTGGCGATTTATTGACTGCCGAAATTCGTGCGGCGCAAGAACTCGGCATGCGTTTTCATCCCACTCGTGGATCAATGTCGTTGTCACAAAAAGATGGTGGGTTACCCCCTGACGATGTTGTGTCTGACGACGATGAAATATTGGCTGCAAGCCAATTGGCGGTTGAGCGTCACCACGATCGTTCGTTTGGTGCGATGGTTCGTGTGGCTTTGGCCCCGTGCTCACCGTTTAGCGTGACCGAAGAATTGATGGTGCGTTCGGCCGAGCTTGCTGAAAAACTTGATGTACGTCTGCACACTCACTTCGCTGAAAACGCCGAAGATGATGATTTCTCGATCGCCACATTTGGTTGTCGACCCATGGAATATCTCGAGCGCACCGGTTGGTGTTCAGATCGCACGTGGGTTGCACATTGTGTGATGCCCAATCACGATGAGGTTCAGCGCTTGGGTGCCGCCGGCATCGGCGTTGCACACTGCCCAAGTAGCAACATGATTTTGGCTTCGGGTATTTCACCAGTCGTCGACCTTCGGGCCGCGGGTGTAAAAGTTGGGCTGGGTGTTGATGGTTCATCTTCGGCTGATTCAGCATCAATGTGGCTCGAAGCACGTCAAGCGATGTTGCTCGCGAAATTACGCGATGGTGCGAGTGCTGGAACTGCGCGCACGTCTCTTGAGATCGCAACACGCGGTGGCGCTGGTTGCTTGGATCGCGAAGGCGAAATCGGCGAGATCAGCGTTGGTGCAGTAGGTGATGTTGCCGTGTGGGCGCTCACTGGACCTTCTTTTGCTGGCGCGATTGCCGATCCAGTCGAAGCGTGGTTGCGCTGTGGTCCTGCATCGGCCAAGCACACCGTTGTCAACGGTCGAGTGGTTGTGCGCAATGGTCAACTCACGCATCCGGCGCTTGATGACATGTTGAAGTCGCACTATTCAATTAGTTCACGAATTCAACAGTTGTCCTGAAGTCGTTGAGTATGAATCAGCCTGCCGCAGTTTTATGGGATATGGATGGAACCATTGTCGACACCGAACCGTATTGGTTCGCGGCCGAATTTGAGATTGTCGAAATACATGGTGGTACATGGTCGCATGAACATGCCCGCGCATTGGTTGGCTCTGATCTTTTAGATTCAGGTGCGTACATGCGTAAACACGGTGGCGTCGATCGTGAGCCCGCTGAAATTGTCGAAATGTTGCTTGATCGAGTTGTCGCACAATTGCGAATAGAGGTTCCGTGGCGTCCAGGCGCTCGCGAACTATTGGCTGCGGTGAACAACGCCGGCATTCCAACGGCATTAGTGACGATGTCATGGAAACGTTTTGCCGATCAGGTTGTTGAGTGCTTGCCATCAGGCAGTTTTAGAGTTTCGGTGACTGGTGATGAAGTCTCTCGCGGCAAGCCACATCCCGATCCGTATCTTCTGGCTGCTGAACGCTTAGGCGTCGATGCGCGTGAGTGCGTTGCGATTGAAGATTCGCCAACAGGCGTGCGGTCGGCACTGGCTGCGGGATGTCGGGTACTCGGAGTCCCTCACGTCATCGAGATTCCGAGCGACTTAGATCAAGGTTCGGGTCAGCTTGTGATTGCACAAAGTCTTGTTGGCAAAACCTTGAGTGATCTGGTTTGGTGAAGTAGTGAGAAACCTCAGCGATTACTGGGTACGTCGTTGAGGTAGTGCGCTGCAGAGATTCCAGACAGAACTGCACCTTCAACTTTTGGTCCAGCGAAAGCATCGCCGGCAAATACCAAAGTGCCTGAAGCAAAGAATGGTTCGGGCCACACCTTGCGTGGTGTCGCAAAGCGCCACTTCTTGTACTCGCTTGCAACGATCTGCGCACCACCTAAGTATTTCTGTGCTGCTTTGGTGAGTTGTGCTAACCCGTCTTCAAGTGAATCGTCCCAATGGGCCGAACTCCATGTTGGATTGGCATGAAAGGTGATCGCCGGAATACTCGATATTCCTTTTGCTTGGTTGTCGCCGATCCACGAAAACACATCATCTGGATTTTGCATTCCACCTGGCGCAGGTATCGCTGATGGACGATCGAGTACAGCGAGCAGACCAAGAGTTCGGTCGTAATCGGTGAGTAACAAATCTTGCGGAAGTTCAATACCAGTTGTCACCGTGAGCGAATATGACTGCGGCAATGGGCAGGTCATGACAACAGCATCACAGTCAATGCGTGAATTGTCATCGATGACAACCGTCCACTTGGCGGGATCGGTGTCACATGGCTTGATGGCGAAAACCAAAGTGGATGTGCGGACATCGAGACCCTGTGCAAGGTGTTTCGTGAGCGCTGTCATACCGTTATTGACGACGTAGCGCGGATGCCCATCATCAGAAACAAAACCTCGACACCATTCGCGCACAATTCCTTCAGCAATCCATTGGTCAACAAGTTGTTGAAATGCTGGTTCGCGAACTGTAAAGAACTGAGCGCCATGATCAAGGAGTGCCACCGATCCATCGGGTGCAGTGATGCGACGAGTGGCCATGCGTCCACCGAGTCCACGACCTTTGTCAAGTACGACAACGTTGTGTCCTTTTTCCTGCAGTAAGCGGGCTGAAGTTAATCCACTCAGGCCGGCGCCTACAACAACAATGTCACTCACGAAGCAGAGCGTAGGTGACGTTGTTCGTTCTTGGCATTGTTGTGCCGTGATTTCCAACGATGACCCACCGTGCGGTACGAGCCTTCATTGCCCCACACGTTTTTCAATTGCAATGTCGCCCCATATCTTGATGAGGTACGTCGCGAGGCGATTTAGCGCAAGAGGTGAGCGCGCAAAATGAGTTCGCGAGCTGACGGATCAAGTTGGTGACCCGCGAGCTTCTCGCCGATGGCAATTGCCTCAATCGGATCTTCGATCATTCCTTGCCAGCGCACAAACGCAGCCATGGCACCCATGATGATGTCACCGACTTCTTCGCCGTGGACGATGACCTTCACGTTGCTGGTGAGCAACTTCTTGAGTTCTTTAAAAAGTCCACGAGCCCATTCGTCGATCTTTTCGTTGTTCTCGTTGTTGTAGGGCCGATGCTGGTAGTTGACGTTGAGTTCGTCGTAGTTGTGCAGGTTGTGCGGGGCCGGAATAATGCTGATCAGGCAACCGAAATGGTTTTCCCTGATCCAGATGATCTCTTCTTGGCGCCGGACTCGGCGATGGTTATCGCCATATCCCCCGGGGCGTTCACATACGGCTAATCGGTCTTTGAGAATCCAAGTGAAGTTTCTGGGGGTAATTCCCAGAGCCCACTTTCCACGTAACTTAGGCGGCACGCCGTCACACTAGTCCTGAGCAGGGGCGGGGGTGATCGAGATCCGCTGATTTGTTCGACTAATTCTGATTCCGCCGGGTAACTCACACGCAATGACCTCGCCGCGAGCGACGGCAAGGACCCGTTCAACCGAAGCGGCATCGGGTGGATGGGTCGTCGATAGCCAGCGCCGTATCGCCCGCCGAGCCAGGGCAATGGGAGCGGCGGTCAGCGCTTTGGCATCGGTCGGGTCAATGCTCGATGCCAATTCGTCTAAAAGGGTCGAATCATCGGCCATGAGTGCGGCCTGACGACTCAAAATCGGGGTGAGGTCGCGATGGGCTGCTTCGTTGAGCACAGGCAAAATCTGGTGTCGAATGCGGTTTCTCAGCAACGAATGGTCGTTGTTCGAAGGGTCCGAGACGGGGGTCCATCCCAAGAGTTGGCAGACAGCCTCGGTTTCGGTCCGCCGAATTGCCAACAAAGGATGACTCACGAGTTGGCTCGGGCCTCCAGTCGGGCGGATTCCGGCGAGTCCATCGAGTCCTGCACCACGCAAGATATTCAAAAGTACGGTCTCGGCCTGATCGTCGGCCGTATGACCAGTGAAAACATCGCCAGGAAGGGCCTGATAGCGAGCCTGACGGGCTCGAGCTTCAAGATTGGAACCTTGTCCGACCGAGACGGTCAGCGCCTGAAAATCGGCACCAACCGATTGGGCGGCCGAACGAACGATGTTGGCCTCGCTGGCAGATTCGGGGCGTAAAGCATGATCGACGTGGATAGCGGTGACTTTGAGGCCAGACGCTACGGCCAAGGCCAAGAGCGCTAGTGAATCGGCCCCGCCTGAAACGGCACAGGTAACGGTCGAGCCCGCGACAGGAAAAGTTGCACGAGAGAGAAGATCAACAATGAGCGGCGAGTGATGCCACGTCTGAGGTCCCGAATCGGGGATGACTCAGCCCTCGTCGTGGCCACGGCGTTGGCGCTTACCCGGGAAACGGGAGGCCGACACCTGCTTGACATAGCCAGCAGCGACGCCAGCCACGGTCAAGATTCCTACGATCGTCAGAACTACGCCGATCCACCAGTGCCAAATGTTCGCTGCAAGCATGAATGTCATGGTAGCGACTCGGCGGGGTGACCCGCTAGTTACTCGGCTTCAAGATCAAGATTGAAACAGCCCAAGAGGCGCTCGCGCAGTTCGTCGGGAACTGGTTCTTCTTGGGCGCGGGCTCGAATGTTGAGTTTGAGCGAGTACTCAAATTCGACGCGTCCTTGGCAATCGGGGCAGTCCCCAAGGTGCAGCGCGATGTCGTCTTTCAACGCCTCGTCAAGCATCTCGTCGAGATAGGCGTACAACTGGCGAATAGTTTCGTTGCAATCAGCCATGATGGTTCCTTGTTTCTAGTGACATGTTTTCACGTGACATCAATGAGTCCTCGCTCTTGAGCAAAACCAACCAAAGATTTTTGTAGTGCCTTGCGGCCTCGATGGAGACGTGACATGACGGTGCCTAGTGGAACCTCAAGCATGTCGGCAATCTCTTGATATGAGAAATCTTGAATATCGGCGAGCAAAACCGGCATGAGATAGGCCTCGGGCAACTCTTCAAGTGCCGTTTTGACTTCGTCGTCAGTGAACAAGTCAAAGACCGCATCTTCGGCACTTTGACTTTTGATCTTGTCGGCCAACTGGGGAACGTGGCGATACAGATATAAGTCTTCAAGTTCGCCAAGATCACTCTCTTGCGGTCGAGCCCTTTTTGCGTGATAGCTATTGATAAAAGTATTAGTCAAAATACGAAACAACCAAGCTCGAAGATTCGTTCCTTCATCAAATGATTCGTATGACTTGAATGCTTTCAACATTGTTTCTTGTACCAAATCTTCAGCATCTGAACGATTTCGAGTCATGCGGGTCGCGGCACCAAGAAGTTGTGGCGCAAATCGCATGGCATCATCGGCAAACGACCTTTTGTCAGCCATTTGAAATTGTCACCTTACGATTCGTCAGAGTTGTTGAGACGTTCAACGAATTGGTCAAGCGAACCAACAAAGCGGTCGAGGTACATCGACAGTTCGCCAAATTCATCTCGGTCAAATGTTGACATGATGTGAATGATCAGTTCTTGTCGACGAGTTGCCGCATCAGCGTGACGCTTACGTCCCGATTCAGTTGCCGAAACAACGACCACACGCTTGTCGTCGGTACTGCTACAACGCGTTGCCAAACCAAACTTTTCAAGACGCTGAATTGCCCGGGTTGCGGTTGACGGATCAACGCGAAGTGCGTCGGCCAAATCGCCCATACGCCAGCCAGGCTGTTGGACCAACAAATCAAGCGTGTCCATCTGTCCGAACTCGAGGGCATCTTCGCCGACACCAAAAAAGTATTCAATGAGTTTGCCCATTGAAGCGCCGCGACGGAGTTCGCGCCATGCTCGTCCGACGCGCAAGGCGGTGTCGCGCTCCTCGGGACTGAGCTGGTCAAGCTTGTTCGAACTCGTAGAAGCCATGGTGAATGTAGGGTACAAGCAATGGAGACGCCTCTTCACGCCCTCGGGGTCATTGCCTCGCAAAGCGTCATGATTACTTCATCTTTACGCCACGTTGAGTTATTCACGATGCGCGGACTGGTGACGATCATGTGGCATCAAGTCCCGGCTGGGGTGGCGGTACAACCCGCGGCAATTGTGGCGTGTGGCGGTGCCATGGGAGGACTACTCGGACCTGCTGATGGTTTGTATCAAGAGTTGGGTGACAGTTGGGCGGCTCGTGGTGTGCCAGTTTTGCGGGTGTCATATCGCCGACCAAACGATCTAGATATGTGTTCGTTAGATGTTGCAGCCGCCGTTCAGTTGGCAGCCGATGCCGGAGCCCAACGAGTCGTGGTGATGGGCCATTCATTTGGCGGTGCAGTCGCCGTGCGAGTGGGCGTTGTGATGGATGAAGTTGCCGGCGTTGTTACATTTGCAACTCAGTCGGCCGGCTGTGAAGTGGCTGCTGGCTTACGCGGTCGACCACTGTTGTTGTTCCATGGAGATATGGACGAGATCTTGCCGATGCAATCAAGCGAGATTGTTGCGGCCATGGCCGGCAGTGGTGAAGTAATTGTGTGCGAAGGCGATGGGCACTTGTTGTCGGATAGCGGTGCCGAAATGTTGATGCGACTCGAAGAATGGTTGCCTCAAGTCTTCGGTCAGTAATTCAGCCCACGGTGCGCA
>Ga0209358_10000725_pt1 | contig 28094 bp, 22 predicted proteins | sample LauGreFa1BDMLBSN_2_FD_187574 | JGI IMG/M metagenome (GOLD analysis project Ga0209358, IMG submission 187574) | Freshwater lake microbial communities from Lake Michigan, USA - Fa13.BD.MLB.SN (SPAdes) (version 2) | ecosystem: Environmental > Aquatic > Freshwater > Lake | place: Lake Michigan, USA...
TAGTAGCAGTTGCAAGAGTTATAATACGACGAGAAGAAAGTGGTCCTAATCCTACTTGTAATGCCCTACATGTATCTGAAGGCCCACTTTCACAATCCATTATATAATAAGCTCAAGGATTACTTAGGCCTTCCAAAGTACTCACTCGTCCGTGTAATTCACGTAAGCCTTCTAGGAGTAGGGGAACAAATCGAGAATAAGCAATTGCATTACCTTCTGTCAAAGAAGGCCAGACTTTCTGAACATCTTGCGCAATAAAACCTATATCGGTCTCACTCGTCTCTTTCCACTTGAATGTACAAGGTTCGAGTTTCAATATATCGTCTAAACATGTCGTAAAAGGTTGAATATCTGACTTCAGATTTCTATCAGATGTCTGAAATAAGGCCGTTACATATGCATTTCCTGACACATATAGGTTCCCATTTACTCTAACCCCGGCAGTTCCCGTTTCGTCTATTTGAAGCCTGTTATTTCCGGCAGATACAAATGTAATTGTGCTGCTTTGACATGTTATGAATGAACTTAGACCCGATTGTATTGTTGAACTCGTCCCACTGTTTCCTCCGAGAGATACTAGAGATCCATTTTGATATAGAGAGGCACTACTTAGGTTGACGTTTTCTGTTATCTGTATTACCTGGTCTTCTGTAAAACTTGTAATGAAATCTGTAGAAATTGTATGTGTATCATAATTTACCATTGTTTGTATATTGGCTATATTGGCTTGAAGGGCTAATATCTGACCTGCTGTATCTGAAGAACTAGTAATTCCTGTGGCAATACCTTGTAATGGCACAATATTTACTACATATGGATTTGTTGACATATTCTATTGTAATAAAATGTATTAAATAAAGATACAATACGTGTTTAATCGAAGGTCTAAACCCGGAATCCTTGACTATAGTCAAACCCCTTCATATTGTAGACATGGAGAAGAAGGACCCCCAAAAATATAAACAATACGATTCTTCATCTGATACATCAAGCGTTGCGTCTGACGAATCGTTAGAGAGTGCATCAGGACCTAATTTTGCAGACTTTGCTAGACAGCTTACTTATAAGAAAGACAATGAGGGAAATGATTATTTTTATCCATACGACCAAGTTAAAAAGGAGGAAAAGGCAGGAACTTATGAATTTCCTACAACCTTTACCGAGAAGAAAGACCCTCCTAAGACAGCCGATTTAACTACACTTTTTCTTATTGACAGTCTCAATCGTGACAAAAGTGCATTTCCTCAACCTACATCTTTTACATTGAAATTACCTCGTGTCTACAGAAATGTCAAATCGATTTCTATGACACAAATTAAATTACTCTGTAGTTTCTATTATTTCAGCGATAGTGTTGCTAAGTCCAACATATATTTGCCTATAAGGGAAAGGGGTCGTGAATCAATTGCCACTTATAATGGATCACCTCTGACAAGGGTCGCAACAATCCGTCAGGGTACCTATGGTATTGGTGATTTATTGAATGAAATTCAAACGCAACTTAATTACACTCCACTGTTCTATGATTTCCCGAATGGATTTACTGATTTTATTAAAATTTTCACTGTAAATGGCGACTATAGTATTAATTTTAATCAACCAGGTGATACATACTATGATGCACTGAATTCTAAATTTATTCAAAATCCTAGTCTTACAACAATAATTGGACACTATTGGGGTTCTAGGTTTGCTGGACTTCCTGATTACTCAATAAATCAGTTAAAGGTTGCTTATTATTACCCTGTGTTATATGAGGTATTTCTTGATAAAACAGATACAGTTATAAAACCTCAACTTGATTTAAATGTTCCTGCAAACCTTCTAGGCCCAGGTGAAACCGTGTATTCTCATTTAGTTTTTAATATGTCTGGTATTAATGATACAGTTGCACTTTTCTTGATTAATAAAAATATAATCCTTCTTGATAAATATAGATTAAATAACACATTTCGTTATAGTTTAATAAACCGATATCAACTGGGATATGATGCTAACTCTTTACAGGTATATATTTTGACAAACTCATTGAATACTTCGTTAGTCAATCTTATTAATAATACGTCTGCGTCTGCTTTGACGAGTATATTGACTAATTTGGGCCTTACACCGGCTAGTTATAATACTCTAAAATCTACAGTGGATAAGGCTACTGTAGTTTATACAGGTATGTTCCAGTTCCTACAGGCTCAGTTAACAAAATTCGCAGGAATTCCCTTTGCTACATATTCACCCCAATTTTTCAATAACGTGAATAATATAATTTATTTTCAGAATGGATTAAATGCAGTAAATATTCGCTCTGGCTACACTTTAGAATATTTGACTTCTGGGGAAGTGCCTCTGATATCCACGCTTACAAATTATAGTAATTCGCCTAGGTATTGGCCAAATATGATTTCTACAAACGGTTATGTAGGAACAGGTCTAAGCAGAATTAACACACCCCATTCATTAATACCTTATAACGTGCCAGGGAAAAATTTTCAATTCGGTGATACTATTATCGACTCAAGTAAATTCTTCTTCAATACAAATAAAGCATCTCGAAGCATAGATTCCATTATTAAAATCAATCCTAGTCAATATACAATATTCAAATTCCGTTCTTCTGCAAGGCAAACATTACAGGTTGAAACCCTGCCCCTACCTTATTATTACAGGTATGCTGATTACAATGCTCAGGGTAAATATAAAGGTGTGCTCGATTTAAGCAGAAATAATGTTCCACAACAGTATTTTGACCTTTCTTATAATTTTGTTTATAATTCAACTAACATGACAATGGATAGTTCTAAGTATTTACCTAATATACTAAATCCCATTTTTGGTCAGAGCTTCCAAGAGTCTTTTATAAGTGGGACAACTCTAAATGCAAATTCTCAGACAAGCTATATTCAATTTGAATTTATTGCACCATATCCATCTGGAGTTTCTACAGGTTTATTTGCAAATAATACAAACATATCATTTGTATCCATGCTATCAGGAAATCTGAGCACATTATTCGCCGATTCATTCTCTGCATTTGTATATCACGACAGAGGTGCATTTATGGCTGACTTGGAATTTCCTAGGAATGAAAATCCCTTACATTATATTTATGCGGCATCTACAACTTCCGCGAAATCTGATATAACTATACAATTCAGTACTTTCTCAGGCCACAAGTATTATACAATATTTAGAAGCGATAATATTTCTTGTTCCAATATATCATATCGACCAATCGTATATTATAACGATTCCACATATACAGAGATTAAAACCGACTATGTAAATTTTGACCCGACATCAAATCCATATGACAACTCTAATGTAACTAACTACCCATTTGTCACTAATTACAATACAGATTTTACTAGATTACCAACTTACTCTAATCTAACTGCATTAAATCCAAATAGTTCATCATTTAATGTTTCTTTGACACTCAAAGGAGTTCCTATTGGATATGATATTTCAGGTATTTCTAACGATTTGACGGATTATATTGGCTATAATGCTGGTAGAGAAGGTGTAGATCCATCTACACAATTTAGAATAGATCCACTTAGCTTCTATACATTTCAATATATATCACCCTTTAATCAAGTCTTAGGAACATACTTTGATTCAAATAGTTCTAATTCTATTTTACAACCTATTACAAATAATACATATCTGCACCAGGGGACTTCTACTTCTCAGCTTAAAATTGTACACTGGTATAACGGATATTCTATACCTCAACAACTTGATGACACGTTTACTAGCTTTAATACCATTGGAATTGCTAATACTTCTTCTGTGACAAGTTATCTTAAATCATATCCTGTAAATTCTAATGGAAATATCATACTTGGTAGAGGAATTAATGCAATTGGGTTTTTACCAAACGACGGGCTTTTTGAACTAAGTTCCTTTACTTTTAAATCTTGTATATATCCCTTGACTGAATTATATGCAACGCAGGAGGACCCTAATTTACAGATTGCTTATATAGGTGTCTTCAGTGGTCTAAGTTTAGTGAACAATTTAATCACCTTATCTTCTGCACTTACCGTCTTAAAATTCCAAGATTCCGTTGCATACGGACCAAATACCCTCTATAGAACTCCTGGATTTGGTTCTGAACTTGGAACATGGTATTCATATTCACGAGATCCTGCGTTTGTTCCTACTAGTAATGTTAGTATTAGTGGCTATACTCCAAATAGTAATGAACTCTTAAGTTATAATTCCATGTATTATATGGTCCCTTTTAACTCAAAGGGAGCTAATCTAACTTACTCCGCCCTATCTGGTAGTTTAGTAGCATATCCTTTGGCATATACTCCTAGCACAATGAATAATTTTTATGGACAAGTTGCTCAAAATACACCTGGAGCTTCTTCTCAGATAGAATATATTGTTCCTAGTAAGAAAGGTGGTGTTACTTCTGTATATGGACCACAAGGTATATATTCACCTACCCAATCCCAATATGCCCAGTCTATTCCCATTACGACTACTTCTTTAGGGTATAAAGATTATTCATTCTTAGCATATGACATAAATGCTCCCTATTCATTTAATACAATACTAACTACTACACAAAGTAGTATAACTACGTTTTTTACAGAGTATTCCGATAATCTATATTTAGTCAATGCATCATCTATAGCCTGTTCAAATTCCATGATGAGCTATCCATCGGCAAAGTATGCAAGTTCATTAAGCACACTTATTAAAACAAATGGGGGAACCAATGAGTGTATCAAACATCTCTTAAATCCTCCATCTACTCTTCAAAATTATATGATTCAGGGAACTACTCTTGGATTTAGTACATTTACATTCAGTGCTCAGCCAGGTGATGATAGTAATATAACAACGCAATCATTTCAACTAGATACATCTATGAATACAGTTACAATGTGGTTATGGGGCGGGGGTGGTTCATCTATTCCTTCTTCTAATACATTTGTATCAGGTGGTGCAGGTGCTTACGCAAAGGTGAATGTAAATGTTCAAAATCTGTTAAACACAAGAACTCCTGACTGTCCAGACGGAATTTCTACATTATATATGGTAGTGGGTAAAGGGGGTAATAGAGATAATATTCCTTTAGTCGAGACAGTTGGATCATTGCAGCTTTACGAACAACCTAGATATGGTGGAGGTGGAACCTCTCTCTTAGGTAATTTTGTAAATGAAAATAGTTTAGGATTACAAGGTGGAGGATTTTCTGGTTTGTTCACTGGGTCAAATCTTAAGACAGCAACACCTCTTTTAATTGTGGGTGGTGGTGGTGCTGCAGGTGCGAACGAACTAGGTGGTCCAGGTGGCTTTGGTATACAATCTCAGGAATTATCTATCAAGAATTTACAGTTTTCTACAGCGACATTCAGTGGTGTTTTCTATAATCGCAAAAATATTAGTCAAATAGCCGATGTATTCTCAAATAGCATAAAAAATATGTCAACTCTGCAGAATGTAATTGATAATAATTTGACTACATTATGGAATCCAACTATCCCTGCAAAAATGAACCCATCAAATTATATTCCTACGCCAAATACATACGGATTTAGCCTCGGTTTTTCTAATATCCCTACTTCTATAAGTAAAATACGTTATTATGGCACAGTAGCTACGAACACGAGCAACTTGCCAACAGGATTTCTCTTATATAACGACGTAAATAAGACGCAATTGCTTTATTCAAACACTTCTTTAGAACCGACTAATTTTCAGACGGTAGACAATGGTTCATTTATACAATCGATATATGATATATATCCTTCTAAACAAGTGGTTCCCAGCACTATTTCTGCATTTGCATGGCTAGTCGCAGGAAATAATACGACTGCTCAGACGAGTATTCAATACAGTTTAGACAAGGCTATATGGGTTCCTACACGCAATTCTCTATACGGAAATATTACATCTATTCGATACATTGACGCATTTTCAAAATGGATTGCAGCGGCGCAGACAATGCTAGAAAGTTCAAATGGTATGGCATGGACACCATGCTCAGTTACAGGATTTAATGGAGCACAATTTAATACATTTGATTATGGTTTAGGAATATTAGTCGCAGGTGGGAGTGATGGTTCACTATTTGTATCTTCGAATGGGAATACATGGACATATACAGGAACAAAATTTTCCCAGACGGTTAATCGTATTCGTTTTATAAATGGGCTATTTTGGGCACTAGGAGGCTCAGATATACTAGTAAGGAAAAGTTCAAATGGTTTAACATGGACACCCGTTGTAGGTATAGGTGTATCAGGTATTCGTGATATTACATATGGCCTAGGTAGATATGTAATTGCTCAAGATAATGGAACACCCCCATTTTATAGCGGTCTAATCTATAGCCAAGACGGTATAACATGGTCACCTACGTCACAAGTAAATCTTGTAGGTTTCACTGGAAATAGTGTAGTATATGCAAATAACCTCTTTGTAGCTGTGGGCAAGACAGGTGATAATTCATCCTTTATTAAATATAGCATAGACGGTATTAATTGGTTAAATAGCAAAGCATCCTCCAGTGGGGACATACAGAGATACAGTGTTGAATATGTAGGTAATACATTTATAACGGTAGGAAAGACACAAGCAAATACGGGCTTAGCTGGAAATCAGGTATCTATATTAACAAGCTCAGATGGCATATCGTGGTCCTATAGTTTTTCAGGGGGATTTGACCCCGATATTGGTTCTTCCTTGGTTCAAGGTAATTCTGTTGGTTATGGACCGATTACTGTATTGCCTAATTTATCTACACTGTATCTTGAAATTCAGGCAGGTTCAAATGAGCCTTATACACATGAAATTCGTTCATATGATACGGCTTCTTATATTCCAGCTAATACATCATATCTTATCGATAATAATATGAATACTTCTTTTTATCCAGCCGAGGAGAATACAGTTGACGTTATTCAATACCCATTTTCATTTTATCTGCCTTCGACCGTCTCAACAATAAATAAATTGCAGATATATACAGAGCCTTCTTATTCTAGTAAGTTTACTGGTATATCAATCAATCTTGATGGAACAGAGCAATCCGTTATTTGTAATATACCTAGTATATCTAATACATCTTTTACGTTTAATCAAAATACACAAAAGAGTTTGTATGAAATATTATTTGTTCCAGAACTGCGTAACATTTCAACGTTAAATATTAATTTTACAAAGATTACACAGAGTAGTCTGCAGTTAGTTGATATAAATGCGCTATATGACCCAAATTCACAGGTAGAAGAAAAACCAGCTTATATAGTCAATGACACAGATAACCGCCTTCCATTTAGATTAATATATGGTCTATCAAATGTTATCAACAACGATTTAACAACATACTGGTATCCTGGTAATTTCATACCAGGAGACTATCTCAGATTAAATTTTAGATTTTCTACTGCGGTTGATAGGATTAATCGAATCCAGATTTATAACGGACCATTTCCTTCTTCCAACAATTTAATTACATCTATTGCAGTATATACAGATTCTAACAAGTCACTCCAGGTGTATTCAAATGCAAGTCCTATCTTTAGACAATATTTACAATATTCGATAATTGAATTTGATATTATACCATTATTAGGATACAGCAGCGTATATATGGAATTAGGTAAGGCAACATCTGGGCCTCCGATTATTAATGAGATAAAATTCTTTAATATTGGCTTGATAACTGATACAGCTAATGGTTTCACCGCAGGTAATACATTGACAATGAACCGCACAACGCGTTCTCTAAACCCTTATAATGGAGGTGGCGGCTCTAGTAATATTGGGGGGTATGGTGGACCAAGAGCTTATTTGGGAAATTATTTGGCAGGTGGAAGTCCTGCAATCTTGGACCAGCAATTGTCTATTTCAAATACATCTGAAATCCAGAGTGGATCTGGAGGTGGAGGAGGTGGATATTATGGTGGTGGTGGTGGTGGTGTTAATACACAGGGAACAAGCCAAACAGGCGGAGGAGGTGGAGGTGGTTCTGGATTTTTATTAAATAATTCAAATTCTCCTATATTCACTCTATTAGATTATAGTGTAGCAGTACCTGGTCTTAATACGGCTATTAAAAACTATATAAGCCCTGGAACTCAAGAACAGATAAACCTTGTAAACAGTAATGTATTACAGACCCAAACAGTGCGTTATGGTCAAGGAGGAACCCCTCTTGTAGATACTGGTAGAGGTGGACATGGTATAATTGTGGTGAATTATGATAGAAATACAGTCGTTAACCCACCTTCTTCATCTGGCACTGTATTTCCTTCTTTTATTGATGGGTCTCAGCTGTCAGTATTTCAATCGCAAATCGAATATAACACAGAAGAAAGAAAATTATCATTCTCTACATTTCAAGATTCTCTACAGGCTACTAGTTATTCAAGGTATAACTGGGTTTGGTATAGGTCGTTTTTGTCATTAGTAGGTTGTTCATTAACGAATACATTAGAAGCAACCTCATCTATACCAGTTAAGCCTAATAGCACATGGCCTTACTTGCCTACACAAACATATGAATCCTTATCTACAATTACACCATCAGTAATTGATTATTTTACAAAGCCTGATACCGTGCAGACAGTTTCACAGATTACATCTTCAATAGCAACATTATTTCATGCATTTCAGAATACATTTATTCAACTCTTAAGTTCAGATCCTTCATACAAGGAAATGACAGAAATTTACTGCCTTTTGGATTATTTACAGAACCCCGTTAATATGTCAAATACTCATGCTGCGTCTGGAAGACTTGATAGATTATTAGGGGGCATTCCGCGCTTTGGGTATTGGGCAAATCCCTTCTTTACAAATGTTTCGTATGTAGGATTTGATATAACATCAGGTCAAATTCCTACACCTGATTTATCCACCATAGTACGCAGTAGCATACCTGTTCGCGCAATGTATGGTCTAGTTTTAGAGCAAAATTTATTAACAGGTGTCTATAGTTTTAAAGATATTATGGCATATAAACCAACATCTGAAGACCCTATTACCTGGCACACAGCTACGCAGTTCACAGAAAGTTATAAGGTAAGAAACCTAACAAATACTCAATATCTTGCATCGAATATTCCTGTGCAGCCCTATACCTTTAAAAATGCTATTTCTGCTAGACTTCCGCTCTTCAATTATAATGTATATACTACCCCAACAACTATTAATAATGTTAAATACGATATACCTATTCAAATTCTGAATGATTTCGAGGGTTCTAATATATACACATATTCCTTTCAGAATACGGTTACATCAGATATAAGTAGTATTAATATACGAGAGCTACCTTTTACTTCAACAACAATCCAAATAAATCAACAGAATATAAATCAACAGGCAGCGCTAAACTCCCCTCTTATAGGAACAATTGTATCAGAATACCAAAGCACTGTCGTTAATGCGATAACATCGTTTGGCTTTAATGGTGTTAATTACCAACCAGTATTGAAGTTTACAACTGGCACTAGTAATTACTACAATAATATGTCAACTGTTCCAGATGATAATATATCTAACACAAATGTTGGAAAGGCAATTAATGATTTTTATGGAAATTACTATTTTACACGAAACGATGGTTCGCCAAATCTATATCAGAATATCTGTACTGTTAAGATGTATCCTCAATACTTTATAAATACCAATATCTCATTTGCATCTCCGAAGTTTATTTTAGGACAGTATAATGCAGGTTCTAATAACCCTTACAGTGATTTTTTCGTGTCCAAAAATACGAATATCTGGCATTTACCCTCAAAAGGTATTCTAAATACTATCTATGGGGTTCGTCTTACATCGCCTTACGATTTTAGTGTAAAAACAAGCTTCGCTAATCAGATATTTTACCCTACTCATAAAATCACTCTAGTAAAAACTGGCTCTTTAGTAAACCCAATACAGAATGTAAATGATGTACAAACATATCCATCATTCCAGCATACACAAATGTTCTTTTATAACAATTTTAGTTCAATGGTAAATGATATCAGTGGAACTTTTGCACAAGAATCTACCAGTAATTTTGCTTATTCAGATATGTTTTCTGGATATGGGTTCAACTCATATATTTACAATATAAATATGCCCGTTTCTACAGATTTCAACAATGACAATGCAGATACATTCAATTATCTGGCAATTCGTGCTTACTCGCCCTCTGAAACTTTTCAGAGTTTAGTTCGTTTTTATTTGCCACAGCGATATGACTTTGGTTACATTTCCTTGAAAGATTTATCAAATGAACAGCATATAATTAGTTCTATTTCTAATGTAAATCCAGACTATAAGGCATATTTAAATTTATTCAATCAGGCATTTAGCACCAATCAGGTATATGGGGCCACAGGTATACCTGGATTTTCTGGGTCCAATATTTCAACAACAAGTTTTGGAGACTTCTTAAAACAATATAATATTATAAATAGCACAAATGTAAAGAATACATCTATAATAAGCACGGTTACAGGCCTTAGCAATGCTGCTATTACGAATTTAATTGCTGGAGATTTACAATATATTATGCCTTCTTATTTAGCAAATCGTAACAGAACAACCGACCCAATTGAATTCATGATACCCTTTTCGACATGTGTAACTCCGTCCAATGCCAACATTGACCAGTATGGAATGGGTTATAATTTGGGATTTTCCTTTAAAGATACTCAATATAATACGGTTCAACGTGCTACATCGTTTTTTAAATTGCTGGATGACTCTATTTTCCTCAGATTGAATGAAGAGTTTGGAATGAATAAGATGGATATAAGTCAGCCTGAGAAATTTTCTCAGACACGCGACACCACTGCGCAAAGTGGACTGTATAATTCCAAGCTCATGTTAAACAGTTTTGGTTCCTTTGCAACTACATTCGTGCAAAGCCCTGTAACTTTTAACCCACCTATCGGAAAAATAGATACCTTGAGCTTTAGTTGGTATAATTCAGCAGGTGTCCTCTTAAACAACAATGACTGTGATTGGTCAGGGTCTATTCAGATTGTAGAATCTGTAAGTGCCCCTCTTTCATAAATTTAAGGCGGTTCCTATAATATTTAAAATTCTAATCTAGGTCAGATATGTCTTCTTCTGTAGCACCCATGAACCCAATGGGAACTCCATTTGAAAAGGGAAGTCCCGTTGAACAATATCCTATACAACCTTCTCAGACAAAACCTTTTTTTCCAGCGGTTTGCTTGTCATCACATTGGGACCCCAGTAAAATCTATAGACGCACTGTTCCTGAAACACTTGTTTCTTTACCTGTTGACTTCAGACCTTATACCAAGGTCTGTCTAGAATATCGCACAAGTGCTGCAGGACAGAAGGCCCCTGAAATCTCAGACGACGTGGTTTTCCCTCAAGGTGGTAAACTATATCCTCCCGATCGTTATCTCAGAGCTATTGATAATGAAAGTTTACTCAAGAGGCTTGATAGACCTCTAGGAACATGTGATGATAAGCAGTATTTGCCCCCTCAAAATGGTGACATGTATGTCGATAGAATGTTAGTTCCTGGTTCAGCGAAGCCACCATCTCAGTTTGTAGAAGAAATATCAATGCCCCAGGCCTTAATTCGTGCTGGCACTTATGCATGTAGAGCGGAAGCCGACCAACGGAACTGGGACAGGTCCCCTCGTTTATTCAACAATTCCACAAAGCAAGACAGATACAAGGGGCCAACAGAGCCTCCCCGGCAGAACATATGGAATGACAGTCGTAGAACACAGACAAGTGAACCGACCACTGCAAAGCTAACCCCTAATGGATGTAGAGCCTGGGGTTGTTAGATATGCGGCTTAGAGGCCCTTAATATTATACAGCGTAGCGTTAAGAAGATGATTGAATGGATTGTTATCCTTTTAATAATTTTTTGTATAATTGTCTGGCATTATACTCAGTCTACAAGTAAATACAGTTTGTCTCAGATAAAGGAACCTCAGATACCTATTTCTCTTACAACCTTATGGGAGGAGAAAAATCCAATTATAGTATCTGAAGTAAAGTCTAGACGAATTTGGTCTTCAGATGCTTTAAAACAAACACGATTCTGGGGAGCCCAACCTATTTGGCAACAATACGAAACAAACCCACTGTCGGTGCAAACTGTGGAACGAACTCTTCAGACAACTTGGGCGGAAATTTTGGGAATTTCTCGAATTCACTCAGAAACTATTCTTAGATGGTTTGACCTAAGTCCAATGGTATTTTCTACGAGGACAGAAGCACATATTGGACCCGAGGGGCTCAGACAATTGTATGGATGGGCTACTGCGATAGAATGCTCAGATGGCGGAGCCAGATGTATTCTCCTTCATAGCGGACAGAAATCTAGGCTACCACCTGGATGGCAAAATCTCAGATGGTCTGAGGCAACCGTCGCACACCATCCGCTTTGGACACAAGTTCAGAATATAGAAGTAATCTTAAGACCTGGAACTGTGCTACTTGTCCCCTCTCATTGGTTAGTTGCAATAGAACCCCTAGAACAAGAAAAACCATTCTGGTGGACAAGAACTGATTTACATCATCCTATCTCGAAATTGGCTCAAGGCCTTAATGAAAAAACATAAATGTAAAAAAGAAGACCTGTAAAAATTGCTTAGAGGTATTTAATAGATAAGAGCAATGTCATCCGATGAGAGTGTAGATACGGATCTTACGGATACTATGGCGGCAATTCATTCCATGGTTGAGAAGTTATCACATGAATCTAAGACCATTTATGCAAAAGCTCTCAAAATCAGCGCCCTCATAGAAAATCCAGAATTAAATATTTGGACGGAAGAATTCCATTTATCTGAGCATTCCTATAAATGGGCAAAGAAACATATGGTTCCTAGGAAGACTACAATGTGGCAAATCCATAGAACACTCTTGGAGGCAGCAAAAAAGGAAAAGCGAGTATCGAGGGGTCACCTCGTTAGATTATCAGCAGAAGAAGCTGCAATTATGGAATTGCCTTCAGATGAAAAAATTTCCGTGTGGCAAGTTTTAGGGAAACTTCCAAAATTCTTTGTATAAGTAACTATAAAAATTGTTTTTTAATTTCATCATGTTTCAAAGGTACAACATGGATGAAGATCAACAGAGAGCAGTCGACTTGGCCCTTTCAGGAAAATCATTCTTTCTGACAGGAGCAGGTGGAACAGGTAAATCTTACACAATTCGTCTAATCATTGAGGCCTTGAATAAGGCTAACAGGGACGTTTCTTTGACCGCAATGACCGGTTGCGCTGCGTTGCTCTTAGGGCGTGGAGCAAAGACCTTGCATTCTTGGGCAGGAATTGGTCTAGGGAAGGAGCCCATTGACACCATTCTGCAGAAACTCCGAAAGTCGTTCAAGGCTAAAAAAGGATGGCAATCTGCAGATACACTCATCATAGACGAAGTAAGTATGATGACACCTGACCTATTTGATAAGCTAGACGTAATCGGTAGGTCAATCTTAAGAACCGATAAGCCATTTGGGGGAATTCAAATCATAGCAGTTGGTGATATGTATCAGCTGCCTCCTGTAAACAAGGAAAACAACGGGTCATTCTTCGTATTCGAATCGCAGACGTGGAAGGAGGTAATGAAGGATGCAGTTGTTCTACAGAAAATCCATAGACAGTCTGACCCAGTCTTCCTCAAGATTTTGGATGAGGCTAGGGCAGGTAAGTTATCACAAGAATCTATTCAAATACTGGATAAACGAAAGACGAATGAATGGAAGAAATTGGAAATTAAGCCTACTCTCTTATTTACAAAGAGGGCAGATGTTGACCAAATCAACATTGCGCAGCTCCAAAAGTGTGAGGGTGAAGATAGAGTATTTAGAGCAAGAACCAATAGGACACAGAAGTATTTGGTATCTCACACGGTTGACCAAGTGACCGAATACGCAGTCGATAAGATGGATAAAAGCGGCGCGTATGTCCCAGAACTCACTTTAAGAAAGGGTGCACAAGTGATGTTGCTATCGAACAAATATATAGATTTTGGCCTGGTAAATGGGTCTAGAGGCGTAGTAGAAGGATTTACAGATGGCCTCGCTAAATATCCTATGGTAAAGTTTAAGAACGGAGAAGTTCTAACGATTGACCCTCATACATGGGCATCTGAAGAGGTGGAGGGCCTGGAGAGGCAACAAATACCCCTACGTCTAGCTTACGCAATCACAATCCACAAGGCTCAAGGAGCCACACTGGATTGTGCTTTGATAGATATAGGTAAGAATACCTTTGAATACGGTCAGGCATATGTTGCCCTATCAAGAGTAAAGTCACTGGATTCTCTTTACATTTGGGACCTAGACCCGAGTGCATTTCGAGTTCATCCTAAGGTAGAAGTGTTTCTGAATGCAGTTAAGGAAATGGATACGACTGCAGTAGTTCCTGACCCATCATCTGTAGATACCACTCAAGGACTTCCTGCCTTAAGAACATCAAACCATAATACGCGCATGTCAGCACCTTGTACAACCATAAGTGCCTTAGAAAGCGATGATCCCTCTTGATCATATGGAGCCAGAATACCAAGAATCATAAAACGAATAAGATTATTTGTTCCTATTCCGCGCTTGTCGATAAGAGGTTGATTAAACTTGTACATTAATTCTTGTATCATTGAGTTAAATGGTGATAAGATAGAATATCTTGTCAAGATGAATTCTAGGAGTATTTTTTCCGTGTTATTTAGAGAATTATCTAATGCCTTATAGTCTATAGGATTTACCCTTAGTTTCCTGCATATTGATTGTATTTGTTCTATCATAGCAATAAACAGAATTCGTTTTAATAAATAAGAAACTATTCTATGCCGATTTACTTGAATTAAGTCTGTCGAACTGGTCGAATCTGAAAGAACGTCCTTGTCATTTATCCATCCATTCAATAAGACACTTGGTGATACATTTTCCATGTTTTTCCTGTAACAATAGTTAAGCAGTCTGATTTCGAATGGTATTTGACTGTAACCACAGAAAAAATCAATCTTTGCTACATATTTGATGAGGAAATTACAATAAAATGTGTTAGAAGAGTCTACACCATTTAGCCGGGATACACACCTACCAAAGTCAGCTAAGCCAAATTCAATACCATTCTTCAGACGCTTTACAACAATATTTTCGGAATGTAGGTCTGTATGAATAAGTTGACCTATCGAGCCCTGGTAAAGCTGTTGAAGGACTAGCATTAGTTGCGGAACTGCTGCATCAATGACTTGAACTACAAGCTCATATGGCTTATTTACTTTATGAATAAATCCACTAAAGGTCATATCGTATTTTGGAATAATCATCAGAATAGATTTAGTTGAAATATTTTTACCTTTACTAATCATATTTTTCAAAGAACTACATGCCTTACCATCACTTTGCCATGAAATAAGAGCCTTTTCAGAATTTACAACTGACTTTATATTTTTTGGAGCAGCGGGATGAAATTTGTCTGCAGGTTTACATTGACTGTGTAAGCCTATGATATATCGCGAACTCATTTCAGGTCCAAGGATTTGATTAACAATTTTCAAGTTATTTATTTCTTCATCGTTTGTACTCACTATTTTACTAACAAAGTGCGAATCACTTGAATTTACCTTCACTTGTGATGCAGTATTCGCAGAACAAGGCCACATTGGTTCTGACAAAATACATCCATCAACACCTTCTCCAAGTACTCTTCCGCCCAGCATATCTAACGTATCATACTATAAAAATTGCTTAACAAATTTCAGCTACAAAAGATACAAACATGGATAATTTCTCTGAACCTAATATATTGTCCAGAACCAGAATGGAGGAGCACGTTGTATCATTAGTTCAAGAGAATTCCACCATTATCAAGGCTTCTGACGTCATTAAGGCTAACACTTCTCCGGGTCGAAAGCCAAAGGTCCCCAAGGTAGAACCACCCCCTTTAAATTTAGCAGAGGTAAATTCAGTTGTATTACCTAAGCCCGTCACGGATGAGCCACTTCTTTTAGAAAATCCGGAACGATTTGTTCTATTCCCGATTCAACACGCCGATGTATTTGCGATGGCTAAGAAGGCAGTTTCTGTATTCTGGACAGTAGAGGAACTTGATTTGACGAAGGATACGAAGGATTGGGCTAAACTAGACCAGAATACCCAACACTTTATTAAGCATATTCTAGGCTTCTTTGCTGCATCAGATGGCATCTTAATGGAGAACCTTGCCTTAAATTTCCAGCACGAGGTTCAATGGCCAGAAGCAAAGTATTTCTATGCAAATCAGAACTTTATGGAGTCTATTCACTCAGAGATGTATTCACTCTTAATTGACACTTACATCGATGATAAGGTTGAGAAACAGAAGTTGCTAGAGGCTGCTTCAACAATTCCTGCCATTCAGAAGAAGGCTGATTGGGCAAAGCAATGGTTGAATGCGAAAGAGGCGGACTTTGCTACTCGTTTAGTGGCATTCGCAGTTGTAGAGGGAATATTCTTTAGTGGTGCGTTTTGCTCCATCTTTTGGCTGAAAAAGAGTGGATTGATGCCTGGGCTTACTACGAGTAACGAGTTCATTGCTAGAGATGAAGGGATGCACACGGATTTCGCTTGCCTACTTTATTCTAAGATTAAGCATCGTCTGACGAAAGCCAGAGTTTCCAAGATTATAAAGGAGGCAGTTAAGATTGAAAAGAATTTCATTACGAAGGCTCTGCCATGTGAACTCATTGGCATGAATGCTACCCTCATGTCTCAGTATATTGAGTTCGTTGCTGACCGCCTTGTGGTTCAACTCGGTTATACGAAGATTTTCGACGCAGTAAATCCCTTTGATTTCATGGAGCGCATTTCCTTGGAAGGGAAGGATAACTTCTTCGAGAAGCGTAACGCTAACTACGCAAAGGCGGGTGTAGGAAAGTCCGCATCTGAGATGAGTTTCAGCGTTGACGCAGACTTCTAAACCTTGCGCCTTCTACCACCAGACATAGGGGCTACTGATACACTGGAATTGATTGGGTTTAGGAAGATTGCATAATATGGGTAATAAAACACAGGGAATATGTAGCATAAAACTGCCCACATGAATGCCATCCCCGTATTATTTATTGACATGTTGTAGTCATAAGAGAGTTTTGCTGAGCCGTAGCAGTAAAGAATTCCGAAGCCAAAAGACAATATAAAAATAAAAATTCCAGTGGCAAATAAGCCAGGGGAATTTTTAGCGTGTTCATTTATAGCGTCGCTTGCAGAAAATGATTCGGCCTTGTATCCTAAGAAATGTAAGACTGTATTCATCTATTTGGTATTCATTTTTCATTTACTCTGCAAAGAGATCCTTTGTTACGTCTGTATGCAAGGCGAATTTGCTATTTTTCAAGATGGTATAAAAATTGACTGCACTTTATACTGCACCCGGTGTATAGAAATGTCCCACCCCTTTCAAGCGATTTCTCTATTCTCAGGATGTGGTGGAGATACTCTTGGCCTAGAACAGGCTGGGTTTAAGGTAGTAGCTTTCAATGAATTTAAGAAGTTTGCGATAGATACTCACCTTGCCAATTTCCCCGATTCAATCCTCTTGAAGGATGGTAATAACTCAGATATCACAAAGGTTCCGGATACTGTCTTTACACCCTATAAGGGTAAGGTTCAGATTGTGTTTGCTGGGTTTCCTTGTCAAGGGTTCTCTAAGGCGGGTAAGAAAAACGCAGCAGATCCGAGAAATCAGATGTTCAGACAGTTCCTACGTGTAACTAAGGCGGTTAGACCGCAATTCATTATTGGAGAAAATGTAACAGGTCTTCAGACTATGAAAACCGGGCCAAACGAGACGGACCCACTTGTCTTAGATGTTATATGCAAGGAGTTCATGGACGCAGGATATCAGATTTATTACAAACAAGTTGATGCTACAGACTTTGGTGTTCCCCAGAAGAGGAAGCGTGTTATCTTAGTTGGCTGGGATACCTTGTCTACGAATATAAAGCCTATTATCCCAGAGAGCTTCTGGGCATCTGTAGCTGAGCATGGCCAGAAACTCCCTAGAACTTCTTTGGCCACCTTTGTTTCAAATTCTATGGAAGGCGCCTATCAAATTCCAGAGGCCTTTGTACCCGATGATTTCTCTGATTTTGCGCTGAGAGTTGACGAGGCAGTAATTCCCACAGGGACACCTCACCCCTACGTTATTCTAAAATCTAATCAGGACCTCTTGAGTTGTTCTAAACGTATAAGCCCTATCCACTCTGAAATTGTAGATGTGAATAGACCATCTAAGACTATTATCTGCACATATGACCATCAACCTAGGTTACTAGTTGGCCTTAGAAAGCCGAGTGGTATTAGTTACTGTCGAACCCTCCATCCAGATGAACTTAAGCAAGTACAGGGATTTCCTTCCAATTTCATCCTAACTGGTTCTAAGAAAGACCAGGTTACACAGATTGGTAATGCGGTGCCTCCTGCTATAATCCAGTCTGTAGCATCAGTCCTCAAAGCATTACTATAAAAAATGAATCCTTGACTAGGCTATCTAAAAGCATGCCTAGCCACGGAGTTGAAATCATTGATGGTATCCCTGTAATTCTACGTAATGGAGAAATGATTGCATTTCAACCTGGTCTTTTAAGCAAGGATATGAAGATTAAACTGGGAACATACAATGCTGAGACGCATACAGCCACCTGGCAAAATACGGAAGAGGTAAAGAAGTGGCTAGAGGAGTATCAGAGCGGAATGGTTTCTCGTTCTCGTAAATAATGCCGGAAACTTTATAGTAAAAATGAAACTATTTTTACTATAAACTGAGGTATGGACAAAATAATACAGATGGATAAGCATCACATCGAGGCCTGGGGCCTTTGGTGGTTTGAATGGCAGAAACAAACGAAAGAAAGTCTTCAGCAGCAAGCAAGTTCAATTCGTTCCAAGGCTAAAGATCTTCCTAGGAACTCCGCAACTCGCTTGGTTTTGCCGCCCAAGTAAATACTGCATTCTTTCATAACTAGATTTAAACATTACATTTCCAGTTGCTTCTTTTCCAAGAGTTCCGTTTGTAGCAGCAGTAACCTGGCTATTTTTTGCTTGATAGATCATATTCGCAGAATTCTGGTATGCTATGGAATCAAATATAATAGGCGCATATTGTTGTGTGGTACACTGGCATATTCTGGAATTATAAGGGTTAGCAGACATTCTAATACAGTAAAACAATTTAGAACGATAGCGTAGTAGGATCTGGACCTTGTTCAAACGGATCTTTATAATCATATGTAATTGAGTTATATTTACCAACAGCTGCGCCTGCAGGATCATTCTGAAATAATAATCGTTGTCCCAGTGTATACATTCCTTGTTCACCCTCCTTGAAGACATAATATGCTAATGTCTTATTTCCGGCTATTCTTAGTCTACGCACATATCGGTTATAATCCTGGATACGAAAGAAGGTGGTTTGCGCTTCTGAGTATTTTATGCGTTGGGTATTTGTCATTGCTTTCATATCGCCAAAAACGATGGTATACGACATTTCTATCTATTGCTGCGAGTTTTTCTTAAGGTCTTTCGTCTTGGAGAACCATTTCTCCTTTTCCTTCGGAGACCACGTGTTTTATACCCTCCTGCTGTAATACCTTCATTAAGGTTCCATTCACGATTACCTATAGATACAATATTATCAATATGACCTCTATTTTTTAGACCTAGATTGAGTGACATGGAGACCTGAGATGATTTAGACCCCTCTTTCTCTGACGGAGGTTTAATTAGGGTCCGTATATAGTTCATAAGAATAGATATAATATATTGTTTACGATTTTCAAATGGCTTTATTTTCCATGCTTCTTTACTTATTCTATCAAATTCCACCTTAAATTTATCGGTTTCGAGTATTCTAATATCTTGAGGGCTTTTATACGTATCATATGGCATAGGGCCATATCTTAGTCCAATACTCTGAAGTGCTACATTATACGCTGCCGAATGAACACATTCTTTAAAGTCTCTGTTTCTTATAAACGTATATTTTTCATCATCGATCCAGCTGGGTGATGCTAAATCAATAAATACGGTGTCTAGTAATAAAAGGTAATTGTTACGGTTTACTTTTATACTAGCAATTATAATTCTAGCAAGTGATTCAAAGAAGATATAATCTGACAGACCCATTACATCATATCCATTCAAGCAATCTATTAAGTAATCTAAGTAATTTAAGAAAACAATGTATGCAATCTCATCTCTTGTATATTTATCGTTTTCTCTTCTACCACCGCCCATAGTGGTAGTTAAGATATGTACTAACATACCACTATCTGCGCCCATACTATATATTCCGTTGACCATTGCATTTTTTATACGAGGCATTCGCTCTCCTGCTGGAATTTCTATATAATCTTTACCTGCTGCCGCCGGCTTTTTAACTTTAGCTGCTTTTATACTTTCACCTGCTAATTTAAATAATTCAGCTTCGACCCCTTCTTTATCTGCTTTATTTTTCATTCTTTTAGTTTTTCTTTTAGTTATTTTTTCTATATCTTCATCTATTTTCGCGATTTCTCCTTCATAATGCTTTACAGATTCAGGCTTATCTAGCACCTTCTCTAATAGTTTACGAAATCCCTGTTTTTTTGCCTCTAGTTTTTGGATTGTTATATCTTCTCCATCCCTGTTCGATCGCCTTAAAGAAGCCACCTCATTAATTTCAGCAAAATACGTATTTATTTTTACACCCTCTGAAGTCAAATCTCCTTGTATTTGAGCCTGTTCAGCGGCCTCCTGGGCTACGCTTATTTCTGCACTTTCTTCATCGTCTTTTGATTTCGCTAATATATCACCGGTTATTTTTGATATCTCCTCTTGTATACTAGGTTTTTCTTTTGTATTTTTATGTTTAAGATATCCTACTAGAAACATTGGAGCTGTTTTACTGATATCATTATTCAATAATCTTATAATATCTATAATTGCGAACTTTGTTTTACTGTATACTGGCCACTTTTCTATAATTTCTGTATGAATTTCACGTAAATATTCTTTTAGTTCGTTAATATAATCCTGAGGTAATCTAAATTTCAAATATTCACAACTTTTTACACATCGAACTTGGAAGTTATCTTCTCCTCCACGACCATCGCCTCTATCAATTACAAATGGGTTAATTAATCTACGATATTCTTCATTAATTTCATACCCACTTGAGCGTATATATATATCATCTATGCTTTTTACCTTCTCCCAGACAGAATCAATAGTAGAACACTTAGATATATATACATCTAATTGTTCGATTGTTGCCAAATTTATATCAGCGGGTTCTAGAGGTATTTCTAGATTATTATAGTCAAGTGATGTAAGTCGCCAAAAAAGTTTAAGTAATGTATGCGTTTCACTAATTATATTTTGTACAAGTGACCTTGAACTTTCTATTGTATCTATTATCTCCTTAAATTTGGCGTAAATCTCAGCTCTAATATTTTTAACTATAATCTTAAACATAAAATTATATTCATTTACATATTGTTCATAACCCTTTCTAGATTTTGTTATTGCTACCTTCTTATATCTTGCAAGTCGCTCTTCATCCGTTTCTTGACTAGAACGAGTAAAATATAATAAGATTTTTTGCGGTTTTTCTGGATCATTAGACATTATATCGTCGTCGTTATTAGTGGTGTCAGTATCTTCTTCCTCTACAGCAGCACCCTCTCCTGGAATTGTACATGTAAATGCTACATCTATTCCAATCATTAAGGAATACCATAAAAGTATTTGATCAAGAGTAATTAATTTCATATTGTTAATTTTTACTTCAGAATTAATCTTATCATTAAAATATAATCTACCTGTATCTAAACACCAGAGTGCTTGTAGCCAATCACCAGACCTTTTACATTGAAAGAATGTAGAACAACGTATATGTTTTTCAGATTTAGATAAGAACCATTTTTCGATTAATGACCAACAAGAGGATATAGCATTATCAATATGCGGGTTACCTGTTTTATAGATAAGTTCCTTTTGCTTATTTAATATATCTAGTGTTATTCTGGGAAGTTTACCATTCTCGACATTTTCTAACTTAGAGAGTGTTAAATCTAATTTCGAAAAAAATTTACTACGATGTAGTTCGTCATCTTCTGTATCGAAAGAAGTATATTTTATATTTGTTTGACAATTATCTCTTAAGATATTATAGGTTGCTTGATTATTTCCAGGGACAAATGGTTCGTATATTTTAGTTGCAGGGTCATTAATAACTTCTCGATTAATAACATTATTTATCTCCATCTTCATGCCATTATCTTGGGCAAGACTAAATAACTTTTTTATTCCAATAGATTGTGCATCAATAACTAGATTTAGAGAACTCCCTTTTAAATTAAAATAATTATCATAGTTACTCAGACTAAGCTTACTAGCCATTTTTCTTATATTGTATTCAGGAACACCCCCCTCATCTACATGATGTAAAATTTTTACAGTATACTCATAATTTTTTAATCCCTTTATAGGAATTATCATTTTACCGCCGCCACCCCCGCCGCCACCCCCGCCGCCACCCCCGCCGCCACCATCTCCGCCTTCATAATCACTTTTTAGTTTATTTACGATGTAATGAATAGGATTTGCATCTACAGGTATTCTAAGGCTCTCAAATATTTTATGTAACATCTCATGTTCAGTTCTAGCACTTCTTATTTTTTGTTCAGGGGGAATAGCTTCTATAGGTAACCCAACTATCACATCGCCCAGGCACGGCCTATCGACCTTTGTTGTTAGAATATTCCTTGGCAACTTAAAGTCATGAACCGAATCAGCACATGCACCTTCTGCTAATTCTTTCAATATATGTAACCTTTGAGGATCCATGTCTATCTTGAGACTAGAATTTTTTAAAAAAAATTGAACCGTTACTAGCTAGCTCCAAGCGCAAGCGGTTGAACAATGTGTAGTTGTTCTAAGTTGAATTTACCAGAAATCCATGCAGCAGGTCACTGCCCTGTTACTGCCTCGCTATTCTGTTCAATCTGTCAAGTAAATGGCCATGCTACAATGAAGTGTCCTGATATAGCTACATGGCATTACAGGAAGCCGGAGTTCGTAGAACAACTTATTCCCTTAAGTGTCTTGCGGCATTATAAGATTGAAACACTTACACCTATTACAGGGGTCAATCATGAACATATTCCATATATTTATGAGCCTGTTATCGAAATTCCGTACGACAAAGACGGAAAAAATATCAGGGCTACCCTTGCAGCACATAACATACCTTGTTCTAGCGTTAAAGAAAACGAACGTGTTATAATTGCTTATGGTAACCTCATTGGAAAAAAGGTTTCGATCATTAATCAGGAACCCGTTGTTCCTAAGGATAAACCTGTTAAAAGCAAGGCAAAATCGAAACTTGTTACTAAGAAGTAACTAGCGTAAAAATTGACCTTTAACAAACTTTACAGCCAGTATGCCAAACTTGCGTGGAGGAAAATCATATAAGAAGTCAAAGGGTAAGACTAAACTAAATGATGATGAAAAGGTAGTCTATTTGGAAATCGCAAACGACCAAATGGTAGGGCGAATTTTGACATTGCCTGGAAACCTCAATGCCACCGTCTACTGTCAGGATAACAAGAAGAGATTGTGTAGGATTTGTAGGGCTATTAAGAAATCTGTGAGATTTGAAATTGGAGATATAGTTCTCATTAGTCTAAGAGATTTTGAGGTGTCTAGTGCTGATATTGAGAAGGGTGTTCGTGGCTCAAAAGGAGATATCCTCGATAAGTTTCACCCTGCACAATTCAAGGAATTAAAGGCTAAAGGTATTACTCCATCGATGTTCTTGACAATAGATACAGTTAAAGAAGTTGCGAATATGATGGAAAGCGGAAATGAAGCGGGTGCAATGGCACTTGTTGATAACGCATTAGAGGATTTCTTTGACCGAAGCGGCAATAATGACGATGATAGTGCTAGCGAAGAGGGTCCTAGAACAGAAGTTCCCGAAAATATTGTATTACAAACTCAGTTTCCTGAGAAAAAACGAGACGACGATGTAGATATCGATGATTTGTAAATACGTTTGTTTCCCTTTAATATTTTGAACCCGATAGTCAGGTATGGAACAAAGAGACCAAGGAGAATTAGGTGGCGCAGTTCAAGGTGGTACAGTTTACGCTTCTGCTGATTTCCCGGATGCAGAGCCCCTTGATAATAAACCATCTGTTAGTATATCAAGAGCTGTGACAAATGTAGTCCTTTTTCATGTATCAGATGCCGTCGAAAGACAGACACAGCATAGAACATGGAAGAAGAAGATTAGAGAAATAATGCAAAATCACCAGGAAAAAATACTTGATTTCTTCACGAAACCCTTGACAGACGAACATCCATTAAAATCTGCCCACATTTTGCTAACAAAGTATGGCAAGATATCTAATCAAGATCTAAGTCGTCAAACTGTGCCCCAGTTCTTCAAGGAATTCATTCTAGAGGCACCTCAGACAGGAATTAAACAATTGAATGAGTATCTTAATACCTTATTCGAATCGCGGTCTTCAGATACACCGGTAAATAAGTGGGTTAATGTCAGTAAGCATATGTTGGATTATCTCAGGGACATAGGGGATGAACTCATTAGATTGGACCACCGTCTTCAGATGGAATGTCAGCGCATCGATTCTATCATAGAAAAGGTCAGTCAACTCATTGCGTTACCGAACCCTGAGATTGAAGGATTTCAGGAAATGATGGATAGATACATTGAGAAACAATTTGAGACGAACCAACTGGAGAGCTTGTATTGGGATTTTATTTTTACTTTACAGAAATACTCTGCGTTAAGAGACATCTTAATACCCCAGCGTATAGCAAATCAAGCAGAGCCCTTGTGTTGTGTATGTATGACCGAGCCTGTATCGATTGCATCTACACCCTGTGGACACACATTTTGTTTTAATTGTTCTAAGCGCTCTATAATATGTCATATATGCAGACAGCACATTCTGACTAGAGTAAAAATTTACTTTAGTTAATCATTACACATAAAGCCTAGTTCATCTCATATTATAAGTAAATGTCTTCTTTCTTAGCACCGCTTCTAGCTATAAATTGTTTGAGTTATATTCCCTGGACCTTTATTTTCTTATTTACACAAATATTTGGAATACGTTTATACCATATCAAGAGGTATGAAGAATGTGTTAAAATACAAAACCGTATTAAGATATCGAGTCATACAACCGATGGGGGAAAATGCTATGGTTATTCATGTGGATATTGGTATATCTTACACATTACAGGCAGTCGAGATGATATGACATCTGTATATATGATTGCTACGGAAGATTCTTACAAGGTCTTAACAGATGATAAGGATAGTGAAGAAAAATCGCTATTCGACCAGGGGTGGGAAATTCCAGAGGTGTCTCAGATTTCTAAGGTCTCTGTCTATGAGCGTTCAGGTTCATTTGAATCATTCTGGTTCAAAAAACGGACACGAGATACTAAGGATGAACCAATGGGTCAACAAGGAGATATAGTGAATGCAATAGTAAACGATTATATGAAACGAACACATACGGTGGCCTTTATTCATGGTAAGCCAGGAACAGGAAAGTCAATGGTTGGAATTTTAATAGCAAATAGATTTTCATCGAGTTTCTGTAATACCTTGAAACCCTGGCAACCAGGAGATACTATTGGAAATATATTGAGCGAAGTTGAACCTACTGCACAGAAGCCTCTTATTATAGTATTTGATGAAATAGACCTCACACTTCTTAAGATACACGAGGGAATTCCACCTCATAAAAATGTGCCCATTATAGTTCCTGATAAATCAGGATGGAATAATATGTTAGACACAATTCAAAGGGGTATGTATCCCAATATAATATTAATCATGACGAGTAATCGTGGTCCTGAATTCATCAATTCGTTAGATCCATCTTATATAAGAAAAGGTAGAGTTGACCTTACATTTGAAATGACAGAGTCGCTTATAGACTAAATGGCTAAGTAAAAAATTGATACACACTTACATTCGTGTTACAAGTACACAAATGCAAGAGTGTCTGAATAACGACTATGAGGAATTTACAGGCAACTGTAGGAAATACATGTGGGTTCCTGTTTCAATTGCAATGATAGCTATTTGCGGAACTACACTCTTAGTTGTAAGTATCTTCTGTAACACTAGCTACACGTGTTCAGACCAACAACAGTTCTATACTCTGTATTTTGGCATGATATTGTTTCTACTACTATTTACCTTTGTTGCACTACCATGTATTGCCAGAATTATACTGAATTGTATATATGATAGACCCCCTGTTATTCTAACAAATGTCCCCATTAAGAAAAAAAATGGAAATCGCAAATATCCCTTGAAGACAACTAGGCAGAACTACATTGTCTGAGGTGCTACGATAACCTGGAACTCACCCCTCTTCAGAAATTTTTGCTTCAATAACTCGGCTCTTTCAGGTTCTACATTGTAAATACGAATTGCTCGTTCCACAATACGAGATGCAAATGAATACCAGAGGGTTTCAATGAAGCGAATGCCAATGTCAAGGGGTGTTTGTAGCATGGTTATCTATCATTAACCGCGCCACACAATCAAATTTTTTAGTTTACTTTAAAAGTTGATTCCTTGGCTTAAATCTATAAGTCATATCTACTTGTATAATGTCAGACACAGATGAGCAGACCGAGTTCAAGAATTTACCCAATCTCCTTACCGAGTGGAAGAAGATCCAGGAGGACAAGCAAAAGTTGATAGAGGAAAAGAAACAGGTAAATGAGCGTATTCGTGAGCAAGATAAGCGCGCTGAGGCAATGCAGAAGATGATTTTAGCAATTATGAAAAAGAATAGCATTGGTGCTCTAGATTTGAAGTCATCAAATGCTCGTGCTCTATACAAGAAGCGGGTAATCAAGTCACCCCTTGGACAAAAGGAACTCAAGAAGTATTTCAGTGAGCATTTTAAGGAGGACCCTGAGAAGGGTAAGAAGTTGCTGGAGTTTCTGGATACTAAGCGCGATACGACGGTTAAGGAGTCGCTTGTGTACGAGAAAAATCAGTCAGAGTAAGTAATCTACTCTGCCTTATCGCTTACCTGATTAACCAATGTAACCACAGTTTCCTTTAGTTCCACGGTATTAGCCCTTCCCTGAGGTTTCTCAACTGAATTCCGTTTTTGCTCATCAAGTAAATACCGTGCCTCATCTCTAGGAGGGCTATTGATGATGATTTTCTTGAGCCCATTCGCAATATCGGGTGTTGCGACATTTGGATATTTTTCGTGAAACTTGTGTTGGAAACGCTTTATAATCTCCTCAGGAACAAGGGGGCTTGTCTCACACAGGCGCTCAATGCTTTCACGACAAATCTTTAGCATATCACGTGCGGTAATGCGTTCTTGACGAGGTAATGTCATTTCGACAGCAATAAACCTGTGTAACTTTGACCATTGTATATCAGCGTTACGATGGGCTTCCTGTAGTTTTGCGTATTCCCAGAAAGAACCAAGAGTTTGGAGTATACCAACAAAGATAGATAATGCACCAATCGCCAAAGAGGCAGTTTTAGCATCTTCGAACATTGTCTGAGAACCAATGCTTCCTGCACCGGAGAGGGTTGACAAAATTACGCAGGGAATGGTGATCAATTGGTTTCTTTTGGAATAATATGCCTCGCATTGCGAGTGAAGCCATGAAGATCCAAGTGCTTTCTCACCTTCCTCTGCTAACAGATTTTCTAATTCGTGATTCCACGTAATCTCCTTCGCATCTGGGTCTTCCATTATATTTATATTGTACATTATATATAGATGAGCACTATTGTAAACGCTGCCATGCGCGCTTTATTAGAAGGTTTCAGTAACCCTAGTGGTTCTGCAGTTCACAGACAGGCTCCAATTTACGCAGAAGCCTTAGCGGCTATTTTGACATTTTTTATTGCCATTCTCATTGTTTCTCTAGTTGGCTTATGGCTTTGGAACTACAGTGTAGTCCCTCTATTTGAATTTGCGCGCCCGGCCAAATCTGTCTTCCACATCTTAGGTTTAATGGTCTTTTTAGCACTTGTTCATCCTTAGTAGAATGAATGATGCTAGTAAGGTACTACAAT
>Ga0209358_10000726_pt1 | contig 28067 bp, 33 predicted proteins | sample LauGreFa1BDMLBSN_2_FD_187574 | JGI IMG/M metagenome (GOLD analysis project Ga0209358, IMG submission 187574) | Freshwater lake microbial communities from Lake Michigan, USA - Fa13.BD.MLB.SN (SPAdes) (version 2) | ecosystem: Environmental > Aquatic > Freshwater > Lake | place: Lake Michigan, USA...
AAAAAACTCTTCTCGGCATTTCTAACCCAAGGTTTACTACCAACAAGTCGTCCTAAAAAGTCTTGAGGATCATAACTGCCAGCATGCCACAGGCCGTGTGTGGTTACTGGAATACCCAATAACTCGCTCATGTATTTTAAGTTTATGATACCCGGGTGCCAAGCATCAGTAAAAATAAAGTGATCGCCGGGATGAACGGCTCCGTTACAAAATAAACGCCCCATTTGCTCAACTTGAGCAGACTTATATATATTAGTCCCACCAAAATTAAGAAAAGCGCCTGGAGTGGTTGCAGAAGGGATATCCGTAGGGCCAGATATAATTTGAACATTGTGACCTCTCTTTCGTAGGAGATGCGGTACATGGGTCTTCCATTGACCCGTGTACCTTGTTTCTACTGCTTCAAGATCAATGAGAAAAACGTTCGCCATTGTTGTATCTTGGATTTTTGCCTTGGTATGGCTTGCGTTCGCCGTTCCATGGCTTACGTGGCCTAGTGGCTCTTTCATAAGATTGCCACACTTTACTTTGGCGGTTGTACAAATCTGCCGGATCATACGGCAGAAGCTCAATTCGACAAAAGTCGAGTAGTTTATCTAAGTCGTTAAAAATTTTAACGACGTCGGGACGATTTTCAAAGTATTTGTAATCGTTGTAGTTCTTAGCCATTATAGCCTCTTTCAATATTTGATAAATGAACCATTTTCTCCGTCTTCGGAGACCTCAATCCAAACCTCTCGGCCTGGATACTTATGTGCGATGATGTTATACAAGTCGTCCGACATCATCTCACAACTCTTGTAGTCAAGGCTTAAAACGGAACCTTGACCATTATACAGCGATAGGAGCCATCGTTTGAACTGGATGAACTCGATGTCCCTATCATTGTGTGACACACCGATCCACACCCTGAAATGAAAGATGTGGCGATGAGGGTAACCCAAAAACGATACGTCATATTCATCTCCTGTAGCTAGATTTGGATCTGTAAGCGCCGCAGGATATTTATGTGTACCTTCTTTTTGAAAGGTAACCCAAATCATTTTGTTAGGTCTAATATCTTGTTTAATTATCATTTGGTGTTATTTCTGAATCTTGAGTATATTGATCCCAATAGGTAAATTTATCTTTACCCATTAGGCTTTGTAAGTGATGAGTCCAAACACCCGGGTTTGTAGCACCCCATGTTTTATCATCTAGTTTGAGTGTTGCATTGTAGTTTAATTGATTAATGTACGGCAACTTAACACTAATCATAGGAATAAATTTTTCATATTCAGAATATCCAGATTCGATAACACCTTCGATGTGTTCAACACCAAAGTCTAACGCAACCCAGTATCCTGCTTTTAAGCATCCAAGGATAACATCATCCCAAGGTTTGTATTCTGCATGTGAGATACTCTTAGGATTAAAACTTTGACTAGTTCCAAAGTAAATTTGCTTGACTTGACAATGTTCTGCCCATTGTAGAATTTCATCTAGTGGAGGAGTACCAACTACAAATAGTGTGTACATTCCGTAGGCAATAGTGTGTTCTACTTCGTATCCTGTAAAGTAAACTACACCTTGTCGTTCTTCTGTATTCAATCCCATTTAACATAGCCTCTGCTGTAGCCATTTGGACGATCCATACCATCCGCAAATGCCTGTTGCCACTCTGTAGTACGATTATAACCTTTTGTCCAAAAAGAATCAACCTCTAGATAACCGTTTTCAATCCAATGTTTAGCAAAGTGCATACAGTCAATAAATTCTGGATTTCTTGGACTTGGAAATGTCATAGTACAAGCCTTCCAAAGTAATTTTGAAAAATCAGTAGTGACTGTTTTTTGAGCACCAAAAATAACTAATGCATTTTCTCTTAATATATCTTTATCAAAAACATCTGTTCTGCTACTTAGATCAATTACGACATCATAATTGGCGTCTGTTTCTGATTTTAGAATATCTCCCCACAACATTTTATTACTGTTGCCTACAACATCTATATGATAAAAGTAACCATTTAATCGCATAGTATGAAAAGCAACCCATGCTAAAAATCCGCTACCAAGTATCAGCATTCTTGAATAAGCACCTTGGCGTTTTTCAATTTGGTCTTTTGCTTGGTTAATTAAATTGATACCACAAGCAACTGGTTCCAAAATATAGCGTGGATGTGATTCAGGTACAACTACAAATTCTCCATTTCTACTATTATAGTAGTCTGCGTAGGCAGGTTCTCCGCGAGTAGCAACAATATCACCAACTTTAACATTCATTACACTGGCACCTACTTTAGTCACTGTGCCTAGTCCTTCGTGACCCTGCATGTGTAATGGTAATGGCCCAAAGTCTCCATTCATCATATCGATGTCGCTACGACAAACACCCGTAAGTAAAGATTTTACCTCAATCTCGTTAGAGTTTGGATTGGGCTTATCGTAGTCTACTTCTGTAAACTTACCTTGACCAATTGTTTGTAAACATTTAACTATCATATGTTTTCAATTCGCTCGTGTATCCACAAATCAATTTTTTCTTGTTCTTCCCAAAACTGGGCGTTTGCTATATTTTTAATAGCATCTGATATCATTGATTCATATGCATATTCTGGACACAGCCCTAGCTCAAACGTATCAACGGTATTGTTTTGATTGGTAAATTCAATATTAATTTTCTCGTCAGTTATTCGACGCCAGTCTGCTTCTAAATCCCATTTAGAATTAAAAGAAAAACGACATTTGTCATCGACGTTGTAAATTCCGTTTAGATTTACTGTTCCATAATCTGTATTAGCAAGGTCTGATAATTGCCAACGTGTTATAGCACTATAACCGTCTAGCATATCAGTTTCCCAATTGGGGTTTAGTGCCACATACAGACTTAATAAGTGAGGCATTAAATCTCTACTAACTCCACCAAAAGCTAATTTTTTATCAGTGAACCAACTTCCGGGATTAGGTACCCTATCTCTGTTAATCCAGTTAAACTTAATTTTTTTAGCATTGATTGCCTTTTGTTTGAGCTCTACAATGTTATCACGCCACATGTTATTTTTAACCATAATGAAACGTGTATTTGGAAAATTATCAATAAGTCCTTGCCAAGTGGCTTTATCCTTAACTCCAGGTTTTTCAACAAATATAATCTTGCTAAAAGGTGCTAGTTTAATAGCAAGGTCTAAATGTGTGCAGTTAGGAGTACAGATATTAACAGTATCAAATTGACCATAAGAAAAAATAGCAGATTCGACCGTTGGAAAGTCTGCTGATTTTGAAATATCTCCATCTACAGTTATAACTTCATGACCCATTTTAGTTAAAATAGATTTATAAAGTTGTCCAAAACCCATACCAATAATTAAACTACGCATTCTTATTTTCCTTAGATTGTTCGTATTGTGCAAATAATCGAGTGACTACTTCCATTTGTTTTTGAAATACATCCGGAGAACCTTCAGAAGCACGTTCCATATCCCAATCGCTAGGATAGTGTCGTAATAGGCTATTAGCTTGTTGTCTTATAGATTTAGGTATCCGTGGAGTTCTGTCAGGACTACAAAGATCAATGAGAAACTTTTTCGTCTGTACAACTGCCCTGTATCGTTCGTCTGGTAATGTCATTCTTTTACCTGTAATTCTAGCTGGTCTAATTTTAATTCTTCCTCATCGGTAAATTCACCATCATCATGTGTTGATTGTACACTAGTATCGTCGACTTCATCAAACAAAGCGGCAAACTGAGTACTTGCGTTTACTGTCTTTTTACCAACGGCACCTCTAGTACCAGGAATAGCCATCCAGAATCTACTGAAGTCTTCGATAATATCTTCAGCATCGCCCTTGCTTGATGTAGCAAAGATTGCTTCTACAACATCTTTGAAGTAAGTTCTTTGGAAACGCTCGTCAACTAACATATTTGGACACAGTCCGGCATCATATTGGCGATTTGCTTCTTGTACACTATTGATATGTTGCCATACATTATGACCCATCATGATAGCATAGCTAAAACTATCCCAACTAGTTTTGCCTTCTTTACCTATTTTATTTAGGTCGCCCGGCTTGTAGATACAAATATCTTTAACTTCAACACCGTCCATGACAGGACTAGTAGTAAATGATTTGAACCACTGGTCTTGTACTACTGCGTCTTGGAAGAGCCTCGTGTCTGTGGCGTACTTTTTGTCATCAATAGACGGCAACATTCTGTAGAGCCATTTTTTTCTGTCTTCAATTTCTGTTTGGACGTAGATTTGTCCGTTGGCTGTTGCCAAAAACGGTGAGGCGCAGTCAAAAGATATGGTAAAGTTTTCATTATGATATTTCCTTACAGCACGTTGAATGTCTGTGAGCAGTAATGCCCACTCCAGTTTTGATGTGCCTAAGAAGTGCATCCAATCTTGATGACCTTTCTCAAGCAACCCATCAAATCGTAGTGCCACTAGTCTTTTCAAGACCAAGTGTACATCGCACATATTCTGTCCACCCATAGCCCAACCGTTAAATGCACGGTCTCCATAGACTTTGGGATCGCAATACTTTTTCATTCTATCATACCAATCGTCGGCATCAGTATGATTTTCACCTTGAAGAACATTTAAAAATTTACAATTACCATTGCGGTTGTTTACAAACCAATCGTTGTTAATGTAAGTACCTTGGACTGCTTCTGCGTATGTTGTAATACCTGTTGCTTTTTGTCCATTAGGGCTTCGAGCTACCCAGGCTGGAATATCTAAACACATTCCGTAGTCCATAAGTGCATCCATCCACTTAAGAACTTGTTCTCGTTTCTTTTGTGCTTTAGGGCAATTAGGATTTTTCCAGTCACCTTCCCATACACCTTTGCCGATCTGGAAACCGCCAGAATCGCCTAGTACCCAGCTAGTAGAACGATTGCGATTTCGGAACATGTCCTCGCCTTCGTCTTGTTTATTGAGATCTAAGTTTGCATGGCCTGCACTATATAAGCAATGGTCGTAATAAAACAGACCCTTGTCTGGTTCTAAATAGTTAAGACCTTCCACACCGTTATTCCATATCTTAGGTAATCGTGCAGGGTCTACATAATTGCCGTAACGCTGTTTACCTATAAACGTGGCGTAAAATCCACTAGTTGCAGGTAAAAAATATGCGTAATCGTTCTGTGCCGCTGTTAAGTTTTTATTCATTCAGTTTGTATCCAACATTCATAATACGGGTCGTATGCCCACCCACTAGGCGGATTTAACGGATCGTACTGTTCTGGATTAGTATAAGGAGTTACAGGTGGATTATACCTTCTTTCATAATTTTCTGCAATCTCTTTTCTTATAGTTTCGTCCTTAATTTCATGAGCCATAACACCTTCTGGTATAGTCTCAAATTTGTCCCAGTTAAAAAGTTTAGACAGATTTATCATTTTATTAAATGCTGTGCTAGGACCATACAGCTAATCCATGTCCAAAGTGTATTAAATCCTACTAATGTTGGCAAAAACTTTTTATTACTGGCCCAAATCAATGCTAGACTAGTAGCTAATGTTAAAAAGTATAACCACCATAGACTTATGCCAAAAATTAATCCTGGAATAATAATAACTGCTTTAGCAAACCAACTTACAAATTCTACAGTATTGTAATTAGTCCAGTACTCTTTGGTAAACCACATACCGTAGCATTCTTTAACTTTTTGCCAACCTGTTCTATGATAGACAGCGGCCAATAGAATTACAGCAGCAATGTTAGCGTATAATAATTGTTCGATAGTCATGATTATTTGCTCTGCGCTGGTAAAATGTAATCGTAACTTGCAATACCGCTATCAACAGTAATCATCATTGCACCAACATCGGCAATTTTCATAGTAATATCGCCTGGCAAATTAAGAATACTCATTACTTGAACTACAGGCCACGACCATGTTTGTTTCAATTTACCAGCAATGCCTGCGTGGAAAGTAAACGACCCCGCGTGTGTACTTGCATCGCCAAAGCTAAAAATCAAGTTGTCGTTGTCTGTGCTAACTTGGAAAACACTTTCTTCGCTGTTTGCATTTGCTTGGAATTTTAATTTTTGAATTGCTGCAACGCTAGGTTGAAATTCGATATCCCACTTAGCACCTTTGAATTTAACAGATTTTAATTTTTCATTAATAATCTCGGTACTCATAAAGCGATAGTCGTTTTCAAAGTCGCCTGCTTCATTCTCGAAATGTAAGCCTGTTGGAATGTCTTCACCATTTCTGTTAGCAACAACTACACTAATCTTGGCTTTTTCTTTGTACTCTGGACACTTTAAATGAATGTCTAGTTTATTAAGATTAGGCATACCAAATACACCTTCGAGTTCGTCTACCGGTGTCTTAGTTTTAGCGTTAACAATGACGCTACGGTCTTCGGCCATTGCTTCGATTTCAGTTGCTTGGTTAGATGAACTAACTTTAACCAACGGAATAAATCCTAGTGAATGGGTGTGTGCTACTAGGTCTTGTAAAATATCTTTCATATGATTCTCCATGTTTAATGATTATATTTAGGTTTTTGACAAAAGTCAAGACTTATTTCTTGTATTTTTGTTATATTCAACAGCAGATTCTACCAAACTGCTTGGTGCACCTATGGTCTTGGTCCATTTGATAAATGCATGGGTGTCTTTGGGGAAACAATGTCCGCCCCAACCGCGATATCCGTCCGGTCCTGGCACTATAGTGTGATCTGGACCAATTCGTGCATCTTGGCTAATTAACTGCCTTACTACATCAAAATTCATTCCTGTCTTTTCACAGATATCATATATCTGATTAAAGAAACTTGTTTTTAGTGCTAGAAAACTATTTGTAGTATATTTGACTAAACAGGCTTCCTCTTCAGTGCAGTGATGTATAATTTTACACTTGGGCAATGTAGTTTGAAATAATTCATGCCAAAAGTATTCAGGATCCTCGCCGCCGATAATAGCATATCGTTGGTTTAAGAAATCACTGTCTGCTGAACTAGCTCGTAAAAATTCTGGACTGTAACAAATACTATGCTCTGGATATATTTCTTTGAATCCTTCTGCAATACCAGGAGTTACTGTACTCTTTATTAAAACAGGCATGAATACAGGAACATTGTTTAGAATGTCTGCAATAATACTAGCATCACAAACACCGTACTCTGTAGTTGGAGTTGGAACGCAAACAATAATGCCGTCTGCATCTAAATGATCCATTAGTTTGTAGTCAGTGTATTGCGGATCTTGAATTATAATTTCGTGTTGGTCTTTTAGTGCATTAGCAACTGCTTTGCCTACAAATCCATATCCTGCGATAATTATCTTCATATTAAAACTCGAACAGGCTGTTAAACGTGTTCTTCTCCTCAGTTGATTTAATATCCCAGTTAAGTACACCAATGAGGTTACTTAACTTGTTGTCAATAATTGTAGCTTCCATTTCATCATGGTCAAACGGTAAATCTTTAAACCACTGAGGCAAACGTAATTCGTCCACTGGATATGCAACACTAGTGAATCCTAACGGATTTTGTTTTAGTTTACAAACAATAACTTTAGCACCATCGGTAATGTTCATACTATACTTGTCACCGTACATACGTTTTAGTGTATTCCAGTTAATACTTGCACGAACATGCCCTGGCATGTTTGCTTTGCCTGCTTTCTTTTCTTTGGCTTCGTACTCTGTAATGTTATTGGCACGTTTAGGACTGCCTTTTTCCCAACCAGGTCTTGCTTTGAACGCTGTACGGAAATGTGTAATGTGTTCAAGTACTTGTTCTTCAGTAGAACCGGTTAGCACCATTTCAAGAACATCGCTTAAGAAGTTTTGAATGAATTCTGGTGTGTCACTACGCTTAAGGTCCAACCCCATGGCTTTAATCTTGCCAGGTTTACCATCTATGTCAGCTCGTTTTCCTTCCTTGTCGTAGTACAGAACGGCATAACGTTTTTTAGTAATAAACAAACTCTTACTACCAACAATTTCTCGACCTGCTTTGATCACCTCGCCGCGTGACTTTGGACAATGGAAAAAGTCTAACATGAACTGTGGGAATGTAGTGTTCACTTCATCACCAATTTGGTCATACAATGCTACAACAGTTTCTTTAGTCCAAGGAATATGTCCTGCATCAATTTCTTTCTTTAACGTCTTGTAAGCAGAGAAATAACAGGAGTCTGTGTCTCCGTAGATAATTGCCTTACCCACATGGTTATATTCTCCCGCAACGATCTCATTGACTTTTCCAGCCATATGCTTTGCGATCTGTCTTCCTGTAAGAGTTGTAGATTGGCCGATGCGCTTATCAAAAAAGCGACAGCCAGGATTAAGAATGGCGCCATAGAGCGAGTTAAGGTTAATCTTTTTAACCAACTGTCGCTTATCCCAATACTCTTCTTCAATTTTATTTCCAGCATTTATAGCCTCCTTTAACTTGGCCTGCATTTCTTTACGTTCTGCATACCAACGTTTTAGTAGCCCTGGAATGATACCTTCTTTTTCGTAGGTAAAAATTGTACCGTTAGCCGAAAGCATCCAAGGCTGATTGCTTTCAAAAATTAATTTATAAACTTCTGCGGCACTAACAACATCACTAGTGCCATCTTCCCAGTCAATAGCAATGTCTGTTCCAATCTCTTGATTCATCACTGCTGTGTATTCTAAACTGCCGAACACCCCCTCCCATGCCGCGGCAAACGATTTGCCTTTGGCCATTTGATTTTGTAGGAAATCTTCTGTCATTGTTTGACGTAACTGACCAACAATAGTTTCTGGCCCCATGTTTAACGCACGAATGGCACTGGGATACAGACTGTTAATGTCTAGCGAACCGACCCAGTCTTGAATGCCTTCTTTTGGATATGCAACGTAAGCACCAGCTGCACCTTCATTACTTTCTCTTTCTGCCATCTTTGGACGATTAGGAACAACAAATCCTCTGCGATGTGCTTCGTTAATAATGGCCTGTTCTGTCACAGCCACAGCACCCATTGTTGTTTGTAACAATACTGTGTTTTCATGCGCCAGTGTATTGGCTAAGTCTAGGAACTTTAGTTTTTTATCAAGTCTGTCCAAGAGCGCACAGTCTTGTCTGTTGTATTCCACAAATGTTTTGAAGTCATTGTTGTATAGTTGGTCCAACGTTCCTTCGTATTGGGTTTTTCTTTCACCAAGTTCGTATTCCGCGATGGCATCCAATCGATAGGAGTGTCTTTCTTCATATGTGTACTTTCTATAAAGTTCAAGGTAGTCTACGTGAACACGGCCAATCATATCGTAAGTTGTTGCATTACGACCAAATTTTTCATATTCACGTTTACGAGGCAATTGATCAAACAAACAAAAGCGTCTAGTATCTTCTTTGCTTAATACTTTGGTAACACGATTAACAGTATAAGGAATATCAAAACCTTCACTGTTCCAACCAGACAACACATCTGCTTCTGCAATGAGATCTAAGAACATGTCTAACATCTCTGCTTCGTTGTCAAACAAATATGTGTTAGGAAATTCTTTGACTGCTTCTTTGGCCTGCTCCATAGTCATAGTCTTTGGAGGTATAGCCAAACAAACCATAGTCTCTAGCCATTGTAGGTAGACTGCAATCGCAGTAATGGGCATAAATGCATCGTCTGGACTAGCATAGCCGCGCTCTGGATCAAAGTCTACCTCAATATCGAAAAATGCAGCATTTAGTTTTGGTGCATCTTGATTGAGATAGTTTTCACTTAAACAGACAAAGATTGGATTGATATCTGCTTCATAAAGTGTTTTGCCACTGTTAATGGCCATTTCCTTACGAAGTTCTTTGGTATTTTTACAAACAATGCGAGTTACTGCTTCGCTGTAAATTGATAAATGTTTGCCCTTTGGGTCTTTAACATATAATGTGTGGCGTACAGGAATATCTCTAAATTCCCTTTCACCTTTCTTGTTACGTTCAACAACACGAATAATATCATTATCGCGGTCAAACCAAGCGTCTACATAAGACATAAATTTTTTCTCCCTTGCGATTTGTGGCTCGCAAACACCTAAATGGCAGATTATGGCCTGCCTTGCCCTTATATTATAACAAGTTTAGATACGTTTTGTAATATCCAAAATTGCTTCAATTTCTTCCCAGTCTTCGTTATACTGGCTCCAATCGCCTTTGTGAGCAATTTTAATTGCTTTATTAATAACACTAGGTTTTACTTGTAATTCTTCAGCAACTGCTTTAACAGTTTCTTTTAAGCCTTCTTGTAAATCTTCAATTTCACGTAATACTGTGGAACCTTCGCTAATTAAACGTTCCAATTTAGCCTTTTCTTCTGCACCGTATGAACGACCGCCCATATAAATCTCCTAATAATATGCCTATTGTACTATACTTATGTTTGTAAATCAAGAGTGAAATTAAAAAACGGCAAAATAAATCTGCCGTTTTGTTTATGCTGAAAAGTCTATGCCAAATGTCTTTTTAGCATCATAACCTTTACTGTCTAGATATTGTTTAACAGCCGCTCTTTTTTCAGGAGTGGCATTGTCATATGCTTTTCTAACTTCACCTCTTGCTAATGATGGATATTGAAATGCCATGTCAATATCTGATCTTTCTTTAGCAGTTAATTGTACGGTGTTTTTAGGCACCGTACTAGTGTTATCAGATGTTGTTACTTTTTTTTTGAGTCTTGGTAAGGAACTGCGACTTGAGGTATACCACCTGCATCGGCCTGTCTTTGCGCTTCTGCATTAGTATTGGCATTTACAAGACTTCGATATTCTCCAGATGCTGCATTAGCAGCAGGTTGAGTCGCTACACCGCCGCCTGCTTTAAATCCTTCTGGCGCTTTACCGCCAACTGCTACAGCTGATTGGATAGTTTGAGCAGTTTCTGGATCAGTAGGCCATCCGCCAACTAAACGTTTTAGAAGATTATTAAGTTCGTCTAAATTGCGTTTACGTTCCTCTTCTCTCTTTTTATCTTCTTCGCTTGGTCCTGGTGGTGTTGGGCCCGGTTGTGGTCTTGGAGGATTTGGACCTGGACCTGGCGTTGGGTCGGTCTTGTCATCCTTATTGTACATGTAAATGCCAAGTGCTGTTAGGGCAGCTAGTAATGCTAACCACTTGTTATTTTTCACTAGTCTTGCAAAACGTCCGCCTAAGTGCCCAAGTTTATAAGCCCAATTCTTAGCTACATCATCTGCCGCATTTGCCGCACCTCTTGCCGCATCATCAACAGTACCTGCAGCTGCTCTTGCCGCATCATCAACAGTACCTGCAGCTGCTCTTGCCGCATCATCGGCATTAGCCCTTACGCTTCCTCGCACCATGTCGTCAACTGCATTAGCAGCTCTTTGACTAGCAACAGCTGCCGGATTTGTAGAACTACCAGGTCTAACACCGCCAGGGCTTAGTTGTCCTTGAGCTTTACCGCTTCTGTATCCAATATCTTCTGCGGATCTAATAAGTTCTTTACCGTTCTTATCTTTACCTATCCAGAAACCATCTACACGTTGACGCCAGTTAATACCATTTTTTCTAAATACAGAACCAGTGAGTTCATCTGCTGCTCTAGTTGCAGCCCCTGTTGATGCTCTGGTTGTAGATCCAACTGTTGCTCTAGCCGCATCGTCTGCGCCTGATCTTCCAGCGCCTGTAAAAATACTTCTTAGTAATGAATCAGCAGGCGCTTCATTTAATCCTGACAACTTTAATATTCTGCCTAGTTCTGAATTTTCAGCTAGAGTAGCTGGTGCTTGTGCAGAGCTGTCAGGTCCAATTACTATGTCAGCTAGTGCTAACAACTGATCTGGTGTAATTGTGTTGCCTTTAACACCTACTTGTGCTAATGCTGATTGTACTTGTTGTGGATTAACGGCATCGGCACTGGCTACTGCTGTTGACTGTCCAGGTGCATCTGCTGGAACTACTGCTTGATCTGCTGTTTGATTAACAGGAGAAGGAGCATCAGCCGGTGCAGTTTGTGTTCCTCCTGCTAGTCTTGAATCCGTTGGGTTAGAATCTGTTGAGTTACTTGCTGCTGGTTGGTTTACTGCATCGGGTTGAGTTGCACTTGATGTAGCAGTACCAAATCCGTATTTTTTAGCAATTTCAGGATACTTTTTCAAAGCCTGATTAGTCTTGCTGTTTGGCCCGCCAAGAATTCCGTCTACACCGTCTTTATTCGCACCGTAAGTGCCTAGGTCCGCCCCAGCTGCTTTTAATTCTCTTTGCATCTGTGCAACAGCCAGGTTTGGTTGAGGTCTAACTGGTCTTGGGCCAGGTCTTGGGCCAGGTCTTGGGCCTGACGTTGGTTCACCAATGGTTAGTGCTGCCGCCACTGGAGCAACAACGCCTGTTGTAGTTCCTCCAAGAACTTGAGCAAGTTTGCCTCCTCCTGCTTTTGCGACACCTTGTGCGCCAAGATTATACAACCCTGATCCAGTAACTATTGCACCAGCAACATCGCCGGGAGTCATGTTACCAAACATGTTGTCTTTGTCCATCTCATAGCCAGTTACTGCTTTAACTGCATTACGTAGGTTACCTGCGTTGTCATTTCTGTTGTACGCATCAGTAGCTGCTCTATGTTTTAATAGTTCTGCATCATATGTAGTATTTGGATCAAATGCACTGCTAGCCAATGCTGCAGCTTTATCAGCGAATCCAAATGTAGCCATATTAGCAAAGTCTTTGAGGTTTTGTCCAACATGATCGCCTGCATCTAACTTAGCATAACCTTTCTTAAGTAAGGAAATGTTATGCGCCGTTTGTTCTGGACTTAGATAACCTTTCCAGTCAGGTTTATAAATTTGAGCTTTAGCCTTTTGGCCTGCTGGTGTTAGTGATAGTTCAGATAACAATTGACGATTTGCATAGTCTACAGATTCGTTAGCGGGTGTTGTTGCACCACCTGATCTTTGACTATTTGGCGCTGGAGCAGGTTTAGGTGCACCTAGTTTTTTAATTGCTTCAATTAATGCGTTAATTTTAGCAATTAGTTCATTACGCATTCTAATATAGTTTTCGTAATTTCCTTTGTATTCTACAGCATCGCCATCGCCTTGTTTAAGTAATGGTTCAATATCAGTTCTTGTTTTTTTAATTAGTTGATGCTCTTCTGGAGTAATTGCTTCTAATAGATTTGTATTAATTCCAAATTCGCGTAATAAAGATTCTGCAAGACCTTCACTAACAGGTGCTTCGACGGCTTTCTTAATCAGCTCGTCTGCTTTATCGATTTGTAAATATAATTTTTCAGCAGTTTGACTAGTTGGTTTAGCAACCTTTTCGTCTTGACCCATTAGTCCTAACACCGCAGTAGTTTTAGCTGCATCTGGGATTAGTCCTTTGGCTGCTAATTGTCTTACTTCGGCCTCGTATCCACCAAAAAACGCAAACTTGCCGTCTGCGTTAACAAATTTACCTGTAATAGGATCAAACAAACCTGAATAACCATACTGTCTTGCAAACTCACCAATCTTAGCAGCACGTTCATCTGCATTGGTAATGCCTCTAACAGCGGCAGTATAGTCAGCTAATCGTAAACCTACTTTTTCTAACAGGTCTTCTGCTTCGTCTAGTAATTTTTGTTGTTCAATGTCGTCTAGTTTATCAAGTAGGTCTCTGATATTCATTTTATTTTCCTGATTCAAATTTTAAGTTTGGATTTGTTGGATGCTGTCCTGGTAAACCAATGTAGTCTAAGCCACGACCAAACATGTTTGATTTTTCTAAATATTCTGGACTTAGCCCGTCCTTGCCAATAATACGTGCAATGGTTGTTGGATCTGTTGATCTTTCCCATTCAGCAGGAGGCAGAATTTTCTTATTCTGTGGAACCATTCCTTGTTGCACGGCTTTGATGCGGTACTCTAATTGTTTCTTTTCCCAGGGTTGTGTGGCCTGTTGCATCATAGCAGTTAATTGGCTAATATAACTTTGTGCTAAGTTATTAGCATCTTCAAATGTTTTATTTCGTTCTAAAACTTTCTTAGAAATTTGCTGTGCATACTGTGATAGTAATGCTTTACGTTCAGCAGTTTTTTCAAATGCAGATTCTTCTGCTTCTTTAAAATACTTTCTTAACAAAGAATTTGACGTATCCTTTTGATAGTGTTGCATGACCATTTGCACAGGCAAAGACACTTTATGAGGATTAGCACCTTCGTTTAAGACTTTGTTATTATCTATTTCTTCTTTTATAATTTTAACATCGTTCTTGTCTACAATAGACAAGAACTTTGTTATGTCGTTTTTAAGACTCATATTATAGTCCTGCTAATGCTTTGATGCGGTTAAACTCAACAGATTCTGCTGCTGGTTGAGCACTTTTTTCTGGATCTGCACTTGGTGTGTTTGTTTGCTGTGGTTTAGCTGTATCGTCTGTTGCACCTTGAGCAGGAGCTGCACCTGGTGCAGGAGTCGCACCCGTTGCTGCTTGACCCATTGTTGCGCCCGGAGTACCTTGAGCACCTTTTAATCCCATCATTTTGGAATCAACAAACTTGGCAATTGAGCCGGGTGCAGTTTCTTCAGCTGAAATGGCCTGCTGTAGACCTTTTGGATCCATTTGTTGAATCTGTTGTAACATAGCTGTTAAGTCAACTTCACCTGCTTCGTCTAATTCGACTTCTAGGCTAGGTGCTAGTGAATCTAGATTTTCTTTTAGTGCTTTTGCCTTAAGTTTCCATAAAGCCGCTTCATCTACTTTTTTATCTTTCTTCTTTTTACCTGCACGTAAATCGGCTAAATCATCGCCTTCGATATCGCCATCATCGTCAACGTCTAGTTTATGTTGGTTGCCTTTTAAACCTTCTTTAACTTTTTTGTCTTTACCAAAAGGTTTACCTGCTTTAGCTGCTGCTTTAGCACGTGATCCCCATACTTCGTCTTTATCAGACTCTACTTTGCCGTCGCCGTCATAGTCTTTGTTAGCTTTACCTTCTGCATAAACACCTTGGCCAAACGTTTCGTCAACTGTTTTATCACGGTTGTCAAACTTTTCGCCGTCCTTCATGCCCCATGTCTTGGCACTCTTTGGACTTTGCTTTTGTTTAGGTGCACGGTCTTTCTTTTCTGCAGCTGATTGTGCCTTGGCGTGACTCTTTTTACCTTTACCAGATTTGGCCATAGAATCTAACTCGTCACCGCCATCGTCGTAACTGCTTGGATCGCGCTCGTGCTTGATGCCAGTAGCAGTCTTGGTTATTGTACCACCTGATGAAGATTTCTTAGTATCTCCAACATTTTTTAAATCTTCTTCAACTTCTTGGTCGTTTTCTAGATTATCCGGAATACCATTATTATTTTTGTCTAAACGTTTGTTAGCGGCATGCATCGCTTTTGTTAAACGCTTATATTTGTCTACTTTACCTTTTACGTGAGCTGGAACTGCTTTTGGCTCTTCGTATACCATACCAGTACCGCCACATTCTGTACACTCACGCTCACCGCCGCTTAGTACACCTTCCTGAACTTTCTTGTCAGTTAATTTATCTGCTTGAATCTTTTTAAGTTCAGCCATCTTTTGTTTAGCTTCCATTAGTTTATTCTTAATAGCAGCTTTTTGGCCTTCACTCATAACTTCAGCATTAGCTAAATGTTCGCCATACTCGTTAAACTTCATTTCGTATTCTAAGTAATGATAAACACTGGCAATGTAGTCGGCAGCTTTAGTAATCTTGGCTTGTACCCATCCTTCTAGCTGCTGTGTGTCGTCCATTTTCTTGAACAACTTTAGCGAGTAGTTAGCTAGTTTGTAAAGATCGGCACGGGCCATAGCGCCTTCGTGGTCTTGTTGTGCGCCAGCAACTGGTGCTGGATTTAATGTATCTGGTTGCATGTCGTCGTGCATGGTATAAACTCCGTTATCGTATATTTAGCTTCTTTTGACTGGAGGACCGCCAAATAAACTGGCGCCTTTTATGTCTAATCCGTTTACTGCTGTACCGTCTGATTTCTTAGGTTGTTTTACTTTAGGCTGTGGAGGTGCTTTAGTACCGCTTTTTCCGCCCCACGGACTGCCTGTGTAGCTCTTTTTGCCCCTAGCTTTACCAGGACTAATATGTGGTGCATCTACTGTGCCTACGTTTGCTGCACTAGTAGCACCAGGGGTTGCTGTTTCATCTAGTTGAGAAAGCCTGCGTTCTAAACTATTAATAGCACTTTTTATATCTCTTTGCTGACTCCAAAAACTATGATCATCGCTATATTCATAATTAGGATCAAATTGTGCTTTTAATTTTTTTAACTTTGCTTCTAATTCTGGACGATTAGCTCGGTCTTTTTCTAATGCATCTGCTCTTGCTTTTGCTTCATATTCAGCACGAGCTTTATCACTACGAACTTTAGCACGGCTGAGCCCTCTTTCACGGCGGCCTGCTTTATGTAGATGTTTTTCTTTATCTTCTGGTTTGCCAAAGGCTGCACTCATTTGTGACATAGCCCTGTCCATAGTGGCTTTTTTATGATAATCGCCTAGGCTAACTTCGTTTAAAATTTCAGTAACTTTCATTATTTTTTCCTTATGCCTGGACCAACAGGTTTTTCTCCTGTAAGTTTTGGTAAACTAAACCACAGCTGAAACCATTCAGGAGTTCCAGGCTGAATCTTATGCTTCTTCATTAGCTCGCCTTTTTCATTGCCAGTCAAACTAATATTGCTACCGTCTTCGATAGAATATTCTTTTAATCCTGGAAAAGGTTTAACTACTCCAGCTAACAATTTAATTTGAGCTAATTCGTCCATATTACTTTAATGTTGCTCTTAACATCCAACTGTGCTTTTTATGTGCGTCTTGACGTGCCGCAAAAAAATCACTTAATCCGTGATCACCACGCTCTTCAGCTAGTTGAAAAATAGCTTTAAAAATGTTGGCCATTTTTTCACTATCTTCGTACAGTTCCATTAACATTGAACGCTCGTCTAACAGTTGTGTTTCGTCTTCTACCACTGTTAACATATTAAATCTTGAAAAACTTGCTGGTGTATAAGTTCCTACTTTGCGTAGATTTTCTGCAAAGTCGTCAATAACACCATACACTTCGTCGTAGATTTTTTCAAACAATGCGTGATATTGTGGAAAGTTAGGACCTTCAACGTTCCAATGAAAATTCTGTGCTTTTAATGCAAAGGCGTATTCACTAGCAAATGCTGTTTTTAACGCTGCAAAATATTTGTCGTCTTCCACTTTTAAACTCCGTACTTGTTCTTTTTAGGTTTTGCTATCGGACTAGTTTTATTTACATCTGCAATTTCTTTGCTTCTGTCACCAGACCAGTTTTGAATCTTTCCAGCACCCACTTGTTTAGCTGCCGCTTTGACCATTTCGTATTCTTCCTCGGTATATGAGCTGATTAATGGATCTCCGCCGATCCAATTGTCTGCTTCAATTTTTGTAGGGAAAGTCGGTGCACCCGCTAGTGCAATTCCCATCCTATAATTTTTATACATACTACCAGTTGCCATATTTAATCCTGGCACAGTAGTGGCGTTTTTCATAGCCGCCTTCATTTCTTTGTCAATAGGCTTTGTTCCACCTTTACCTACTTTACCCGATGATCCTTCCGCAACTGCTGGCTTCTTACCTTTTTCTGGATATTTGAGTAAGTAATGAGCAACTATGTCAAATAAAGGATATGCTTTTTCGCCAATTGTAATCATTGCGTTTGATGGAATTCCAGCATCCTGATAAAACTTTTTGCGATCTCCGTTGCGAACTGATTGTCTTAAATCTGTAGCACGAGCTAGACGTGCTGTTTTCTTCCAGTCTATTTGAGAAAACTTGTAACCGCCATGTTTTTGATCCATGAGGCCATTGTATTTTTGTAAACTACTAGCCAACCATTCTTCATCTGTATAAACATTTAACTGTACATTTTCGCCGTATTTTTCATAAATGTGTGTAGCCATAACAAACAAATCTTGTTCTGGAATAACATGCCCTGCTACTTTTGGCCACACAGCGGCCATACATTGTAATTTTACTTCGTACGGTAACGGGTCTTTAGGACCTTCTGTATCTTGATTAGTACCAACAAACCATATAGGATTCTTACTGGCTTCCTTCCAAACTTCTCTATGTCCTTTGTGTGGAGGATTCCAACGACCATAGCAAATACCAATAGTCTTTAAGCCGCCGTCAAACGGTTTACTATCGTCTTGTATTTCGTATACGTTTTCAAATAATTCTCTTAGTCTCATTTTGGTGTCCAACGTTTTCTAGGTACTAATTTAACATTACCAAATTTCTTGCCTGCGCCTGCATATCTAACACGACCTTCGCCATTAGTATCCCATACATCGGCAGTATGTCCTGCTTCAATTTGATCAATTACATTGTCTTTAATATCTTGTATTTGTCGTACTAGTGTAAAAATTGCTGACAATGCGCTGTTAAACTGTTGACTCAGTTGATTAATTTTTTGCATCTTAGGGCCGCTTACGCCACTACCACTGAGCCATTGGAAAAATAAATCAGTTCCTATATTATCTAAATTTTTAGATTTTGCAGTTTGATTTACAAATTTGTATATAATTTCTTTTAAGTCGCTTAAACCGGGTACACCTTGTAAGAATCCGTCAATTTGAGATGCGTGTTGTTTAAGATAGTTTTCAACTTGATCAATTTCTCTAGTATCTATTTTAACTTCTGCTTGATTATAAATTGGTCCTTGAACAATGAGCCCAGGTGTTTGATTAAACATATTAAAATCGTCCATTGGCTCTTGCTCGCTATCGTCCATACCAAAAGAAGGAAAGTATGCATGGCCTACAACCATTACTTGTGATCCTGCAATACGTTGACCTAGTTCGCTATCGGCTCGAACATGATAGCAAGTTTGACTATTGGGATTAGGACAGAATGTATAGACACCATCTTGCCCTAATTGAGGACGTTGTAAAAACAAACCATCGGCATAGACAAACCCAACAAAGTCTCTTGGAGTAGCAGCATCGAATAGTGGATGCAAATTAGCAAACTGTTTGGCAAACGCCTGTCGTTCTGCTTGTTGTTCGGGTGTGCCAGGTTTTCCGCTTTGGTTGGCAATAAAATTATAGATATCTTTTTTATTGGAATACTTTGCACCACGGCTCCAACCGTTGTGTCCTGCAAGTACTAACGGTCCACCGGCTTGCTCTCTGCCCCAATATATTTGAGGATTGCCGTCCCATTTCATTCTCACACTTTTTGCACCTTCGGCTGTTGCAATTTCTTTCAAGTGATCCAATGCTTCCAATGTACCTTCGCTACCGTAAAAGAATACTAAATCTTCTAGGTGGTTAAATGCACGGCCAAGTTTTTTCTTAGCAGGCGCATTTTCAACATAGAATAATTCTCGAAGTAGCACAGTTTAATCCTTATACTTTCCGTCTTCGTAATCTTTACACATGTCTTCATGTATTTTCTTACAAATTTCTTCAAACATTTCTTTATCTAAAACAGACGGTAAGTGACGTACAGGGTACTGTTTGCAATAGTTTTCGTAGCTTTTTTCAACAGCAGATTCAAAAAAAGACGGTGATACGTCTTGTTTTGCTTTTAACTTGTCTATACACTTGACTAAACTTGGGTATACATGACGTCTATAAGTATCGTCGTCGTTATTCATGAAGAATGTTAAATCTTCTATTAAATCGTAGTTAATTCTTTCCCCGTCTTCGTCTTTGGTAACAAAGTCTAAATCATTAAACTTTCTGCCCTCGAGTAGTTCTCTAATTCTCATAATTTAAGCCCGTAAGTTATAGTCACAGTTATTCTGTAGTAATATACTATTTATCGGAAACAGGTTTTAGGCTTCAGCCTTTGATAATGCGCTCAATCTTGTTTATTGAGCCGCCTAAGTGCATTTTTGCCAGCAAAAGGTTCTTTTCGCCCGTGATGTAGAAGTAAGTTCCGCCCCAACTGCGATCTCGCATGAGCTCGTGCCTGCAACTCTTAGTCAGCTTAACTTTTGAGCTATTTTCGGCCCATTCGATAAAAGCGAGCTGTGCAGAGTCAGTTTTTCCTAAAGTTACTTTAAAGTCAAAATTGATTTTAGGTAAAATTACAACGCCTTCGGTTAGAGCATTATTTGCCGGCGGAACACATACATATTTTACTTTTGTTTTATCTAGCTTTATTAACGAGTCGATGGTTGACTTGTTGTTTGTGTAAACACTAATCCACGGTGTTTCTACACGCACTATTAAATCTTGAGACTTTTTTAATTGAGACTGAAGTTTAAACGCATAGTCCAAGTCTTCTTGTGTTTTTATAGAATTATTGTTGTGCCTACTATCAGCCTTTAAGGTAATCTTTTTAAGATTCTCTAATGTGCCGGACCAATCTCCGCCCCTAAACCAGTTAGAACCAGCACAAACTAAAACTAATTTGTACTGGTACTTTCCGTTGAATAATTTTTTAGTTACTTTCGTTAGCATCGTCTACTAATATATCAACGTTGTCTACGGCAAGTAACGGAACTTTTGGTAACTTTGGTTTAGCAATAAGCATGATCTTATCGTCCTCAATGCTAATAGTTAACCACCCGCCATTTTTCAAATCACCAAACAGCATCATTTTAGCAAGATCTCGTTTAATCTCTTTATCAATAACACGTTGTAACGGACGAGCACCCATCTTAGTGTCAAAGCCTTTTTCGATTAACCAATTAACGGCATCTTTATCTGCTTTAATTCGAATACCTTTTTCTTTTACTTGCTCTTTAAGTTCATCAATAAACTTGTTAACAACTTTAGACATTGTTTCTTTGCCTAGTTTACTGAACGTAATGATACCGTCTAAACGATTGCGGAATTCTGGACTAAAGAATTTGTTTAACTCTTTATCACTATATTCTTTTTGTTGGCTTCCAAAACCAATTTGATTCTTATCTGCTTCTTGAGCACCGGCGTTAGTTGTAAGAATCAACACAATCTGACGACAGTCTGCTTTTTTACCGTTAGATCCTGTAATAAATCCGTTATCCATCATTTGTAACAACACAGTTGAAACATCGGGGTGTGACTTTTCAATTTCGTCAAATAACAAAACTGCGTTAGGATTTTCTTGAATACTAGTAATCAACTGTCCTGCATTTTCTTCAAAACCAACATAACCTGGTGGGCTACCAATAAGTTTACTAATGCTGTGCTTTTCCTGATACTCTGACATATCGAAACGTAACAGTTTAACACCTAAGTGTTTAGCTAACGATTTTGCTGTTTCTGTTTTACCGCAACCAGTTGGGCCCATAAACACAAAACTACCAACTGGTTTGTTTTCGTTCTTGAGACCTGCTTGAGCAACAATAATTCTATCAACAACTTCTTGCACAGCCAAGTCTTGACCATACACATCTCTGTGCAGTTTTTCCTGCAATGTAGCAAGGTTGTGGCTTTCAGTTTCGCTGACAATTTCTTCAGGTAACTGAGTTACTTTGCTTAGTTCGTGTTCAATTTCTTTTTCTGTTACAATGCGTTCTTCTGCTAATTTTAAGTTAAAGCGACTGCAAGCCAAATCAATCAAGTCAATAGCCTTATCTGGTAGCTTTTTATCTGTTTGATATTTTACACTTAGTTTAATAGCCGACTGTAGCGCATCGTCTTTAATTTTAACTTTGTGGAATTCTTCGTAGTACTTTTTAAGTCCTTTAAGAATCTGCAGAGTTACTTCTTGTGTTGGTTCGTCAACAGTAATGCGTTGGAAACGACGCATTAGAGCACGATCCTTTTCAAAGTGCTTGCGATACTCTTCCCACGTTGTACTGGCAATAACTTTAATGTTGCCTTTGCTTAATGCAGGCTTCATCATGTTAGCAAGGTCGTTTGCCGAGTTGCTGGCAGATCCAGCACCGCTAATCATGTGTGCTTCGTCAATAAAAAGAATAGTTTTTCCTTTTTTGTTAAGGCCTTTGAGCACTGCTTTAAATCTTTCTTCAAAGTCTCCGCGGTATTTGCTACCAGCCAGCATACTGCTAATGTCTAAATTATAAACTGTGTAATCCTTTAAGAAGTCTGGGATAGCACCCTTAACAATATTGAAGGCAAGTCCTTCTGCTATAGCAGTCTTACCTACACCAGGATCTCCAACTAAGATTACATTATTCTTATTACGCCTGCCCATGGCCAACGAAATGTTTTCCAGTTCTTCTACACGGCCGATAACCGGGTCAATTTTATTCTTTTTAACTGCTTCGTTAAGGTTAGTCGTAAAGGCACTAAGCGCCTTATTAGCCATTCCTTCTCTTGGATCGTCTTCTTCTTCGCTTTCTTCAACAGAACTGTTTAGGTAGTCTGCAAATTTATCTTTATCAATTTCTGCCTGTTGGATGTAATAAAATGCCCAACTGCGCTTTTCGCTCATCATGGCTAAAAATACATCAGCAGGTTCGATTCGTTGACGACCATTAAACAATACTTGTGTGAATGCTCTGTTTAGAATACGTTCAACACTTTGGGTCTTCTTAGGTTTTACTACAACATCTTCAACGGTAATTTCTTGACATTTAGATTGCAAATAGTTGGCTAAATTTTTTCTAAAAGTGTCTACGTTTGTTCCGTAACCCTGGAGTGTTTTGTTGAAACCTTCCTCCATCAGAATTGCAAATAACAAATGTTCGATTGTTAGATATTCATGATGTAGTTTTTTAGCAGTATCGATTGCTTTTTCAAAAACTGCTTGTAGGTTATCACTTGGTTCTACCATTATATTTCCTCTGTTTTTTTTTGGCTAAAATAAGTTTCATTTGACTTACTTTGTTTGTAAACACAATTCCGTCTAAATGATCCAGTTCATGTAAGAAACATCTTGCATCTATGCCGGATAGTGTATTTTGACATTCTTTGCCATGTTTGTCAAGATATTCGACTTTGACCGTTACGGGTCTTTTAACATCTAACCAAAGGGATGGAAAACTCAAACATCCTTCTTCGGCTGAATTTTCATTTGAGCTAGTTTCAATAATTTTAGGATTGAACATGGCCAATGTTTCGCCAGTACTTTCAAGTTTGATTATAAAGACACGCTTTAACAAACCAACTTGGTTACCAGCAAGTCCTCTGCCATGGAATGTTTTCATGATCTCAGTCATGTCTGCTTCGACTTTTTCGGCATCTTTATCAACAGCAAAGTCCCATTCGACTGCTCGTTGTTTGAGTATTGGATCAGGATCTAATACTAATTTCATCATTGATTTCTCGTAGCCTTCGTATAATATCAGGGTCACTGATGTGCGGTGTTCGGATGTTTACTACTATAACAAATCTTCCTCGTTGTCCGTTTCGAGGTTCAGTAAACCCGTAACCGTTGCTGGCGTATTCGATACCGGTTTCAACACCTGCCCTTATATCAATTTCTTTGTCTTCGCCAGTAATGTATTTTACACGTTTTCTAGTGCCAATCATAGCCTCTATTGGACTAATGTTCACTGTTGTGTATAAATCCAGGCCTTGTCTTCGGAAGTTAGCATCCGGTAAGACAACTACAGTAACATTAAGGTTACCACGCGGCATGTTTGGAAAACTATCATCTCCTAGGCCCTGATAACGAATAGTTTCGCCATGCGATATACCAGCCGGGACATTTATAACTACAGTTTGTGGTTTTCCGCTAGGTAATTTGTAGTTTGCTTCTAGTTGTTTTCCAACAAACGAATCAAGTAAAGAAATTTGACATTGAATGTTTAAGTCGCGATTCTTTTTTTGTCTACCAAATACATCAAAGAATGGGTTTGATCTGTGTCCAAACGGATCAAATGCTCCGCCAAAAATATCAGCAAAATCTTGGAAATCTCCTGATTGAAATTTTACTTGCGGACCGCCCATACGCATTTGATCGTATTCGGCTCTCTTTTGTCCATCACTTAGTGTATCATATGCAACACTTATATCTTTGAATACAGCTTGATCTCCGCCCTTATCAGGATGATGCTGATTAGCCAATTTTCTGTAGGCTTTTTTGATTTCATCTGGAGATGCGTTTGGATTTACTCCTAAGGTTTTATAGTGGTCGTTCATAGTCATAAAAACAGGTCAAGTAATATAGATAGTACTATATTTACATTGACCTGTCAAGCCAATTGAAATTTTGTTATTTCTTCTTGGTTGGTTCTGGTACTTTTTCGCCTTCTACTTTCTTGTGAACTTTGATTTTCTTGCATTCTTGGACTACTGCGCCTTTTTTGTCTTTAACAACTTTTCCGGCTTTGTCTACTTTGTCCTTGCAAACTTCTTTCACTTCGCCACCGGCAAATGCTGTGCTGGCAACACATAACGCTAAAAGTGCTAATATTTTTTTCATTTTAAGTTTCCTTTATAGAACTGGATCGTCTGTTGGTACAATCTTTTTACCGCTAGCTGTTGTTGCTATTGGTGCTGAGGAACCAAAACTTCCCCCGAAGCTTGGTGCTGGTGCTGAACTAGATACGCTTCCAAAGCCGCTTCCGCTAAAGCTACTTGAGGCGCTTGGTGCTGGGACACTTGGCGCAACTGGTGCTGAGAAACTGCTTGGTGCTGGCGCAGGTACGCTAAAGCCTGTTGGTTGTGTTGCTCCGCCATTATTTGCTCCATTTAATTTTTCTTGTGTACGACCAAAAGCCGCAATACCTAGTACCGCACCCATTGCGATGTGAAATAGTCCGGCACCCTGTAGTGTTAAAGGTTGCCATTGTGTAATAGTTCCAACCTTCATTACAGCCTGCAACATACTCCACATTATTGGAAATAGAACAAAGTCAAATGCACAAACACCCATGTACAGCCATCCCATCATAGGACGCCACTTGCTGTTCATCCAATCCTCTTTTTTCTTTTCAGCATCGCTCATTTTTGCGTATTCTTCTGCTGTTGACATTTACTTGCTCCTAATTATAAAAATAAAAGTACACCTTGGGCACTTAAAAAGATACCCACACCTGCTACTGCAAAACTTGCCCAGAACATCGGCATACTAACTGCAAGGATACTTGCTGATAATACAACGATTGCTAATTGATATGCTGTACTTGCGTAACCAATCCATGGACTAGATTTCTTTGCTAGTTCACGCTCTGCTTCCATCTTGCGAGCATTTACAGCAATTTCTTTCTTGTCAGCATCCATACGTTCTGCTTCTGCTTTAAACTCTGCTTTGAGTTTAGGATCGCTAGTAGTTTTACTAGCAATTTCGTAACTAACCAATCTATTATTTTTTGCTTGGTACTGTGCCCAAGCATTGTTTGCGCCTAGTGTGTTGTTTAATACTGTTGAACTTAACTTGCCACCGTACCATGAATTTACTGCTAGGAACAATGCAAATACAGAAATAACCATACCTGCTTTATCTTTAATCTTTGCTTCACGCTCTGAACGTGAACCAGCTACCGGCTTTGGTGCATCCGGGTCTTTGGGCTCCTTATTGATCATTTTCAATATTGAATCGTGTAATGCCATTTGCGCTCCTTTCGAATATTTACTTTACGCTATCAAAATTTTGTTTTTGTGTTTCATACCACTCCTTCCAAAGTTCGCTTTTGAATTGGCACTCGTGATATTGACTGTAGTTTTCAGTTACTACTTTTAACACTTCACTCATTTTAGTTGTACCTTCTGGTACATCTTTTAAATTAGGACAAATTTCCATTAGTTCTTTTGGAACTTCTGGGAAGTTTCTTTTAACAGGTGTAGAAAGACATCCTGTTAAAAATATTGTAGTTGCTAGGATTAGGACTAGTTTCATTTTTGCCCTCTCTCAGGTTTCTTAGCTGCTTCATTTAAAATGTTAACAGCTTCTGGTGCTACTTCACATTTAGCATCTACAAGTTTTTCAACTTCTTTAATTTTTTCTTGTACAACAATTTGAGTATCTTTAATTACTTTTACTCTATCTTTGTACTTGACTACAATCTTTTCATTAACTTCTTTAGACTTTTCTTCAGACTCTTTTACTTTGGCCTCTAACTCTGCGACACGTTGACGCCACTCTGCTTCAGTATCATAGCCACCTTTTAAATATATGCCAGCAACTAAAAGTACAGCACTGACAATTTGTAACAACAAGTGATATGGTGCTAGTGCAGGGAACCACCTAACTATTCTATGCAGTAGAAAAAACGATAAGAAAGAACTTATCGCTCCTACTATTAAAATAGTGTGAACTACATATAGTAAAACACCATCAGGGATCCACGCCAGTAACCAAAACATCTTAGTGTCCTAAAACGTGAATAGCATGATTGTAGTGCTTGATACGATCTTCTAATCCTAGTGTTCCACCGTTAATACGTTTTGTTAGTGTTAGAATGTCGCCTTTATCAGCCCACTGATTTAAGTTGTTAGCTTCCCAGAACCAAGCAGCACTTTGTACACAACCTTCGAAGGTTGTCAAGTGTTCGCTTGCTTCATCGAGACTAATTTCTAAACTTTCTGCGTAACGCTCATAGTTACTCTTTCCAGTTAATTGAATTAAGCCACGCCCGCAGAATTTCCAACCATCTCCGCTGGCTTCGTCGCCGTTGCCCATGCGATTTGCGTATGCTCTATTAGCAATCTTTTCTTGGTTGTGTGCGTATTGTCTAGCAACATCCATATTAGGAAAGTACTTAGGCCAAACACGCATTAAACTTTCTGCTTTGTAGTTTAAATTTTCTTTAATGGCTCTGTAGCCGCCTGACTCATGTGCTGTCTGTGCTAGAAATGCAGCTACACGGGGCACAGTTTGAATATCGTAATCGGGTAAAACTTGACATAGTGCTTCATACCAGTGATCAGCATGTGGAGGATTTCCACCCACACACTCTTTAAACTTTGCTAATGTAAAATCAAACTCAAATCCGCTCATTATTCTTTCCTTTCAAGTGCAACGGCCCACCCGTTGTTTTCAAATACAAAAGCGTTTCCAACTTTTGTAATGTTGTAGTTTCCAATATATTTTGTTAGAAACATTACTTCAGCCATACTTTTACTTTCTAGTAAAAATGGTCCGTCTAGCTCATCAAATACTTCTTTAGTTGTTCCGCTTGTAATGATATTAAAAAGAACTTTTCCACCGTAGACACGTTTAAAGCTAATTGATTCGTCTAACAGTTGTATATCATCTACATAACTACGACTAAAGAATTCTTGAAAATTATCAACTTTGCTTCGCTCGGTAGCAATATCGTAACTATTTTTATCTAGCGGTATTGCAGCAGCTAAGTTGTCTTCTGTTGCTTCTTGACTTTTAAAATTTTTAAAATATCTAAATTTAAAATTATCAATACCAGAAATCTTTTCAACGCCGTCTAAAATTTCTCTTATTTGTTCTGGAACATGGCGACTGCGTTCTAATTCCACGTATACTTTGTAAGTGCCATCGTCAAGTTCACCTGGGCTAACGTCTGCATCTAATACAAAGTCAAACCCCATCTCAATAAAATTTTCTAAATCTTTAGCAGGATCTTCTTGGTCTACAGTAAAAGATATTGTTACAATATCTTCATCGTCACCGATTTTACTTTTAAATGCATCAACCTCAATAATTTTTTTAATAAAACCTCTAAGGTCGTTAGCTCGAAGACTTTCGTTAATCATTATACAGGTGCTCCTGGAATTGCTGGAGCTGCTCCGGCGGTTGGTGCGGCTGGTGCTGCACCTACGGGAGGCATTGCACCTACGGGCGGCATTGCGCCCCCTGGTGGCATCATACCAGGTTGTTGATTTTGTTTCTTTTTATCTGAATCATCAGGTTGACTTTCGGCCTTCATCTTATCCATATAACCACGATACATATCAAATGCAATCTTCTTAGGCATTTGAATTTCAACAATCCAAATTGGTTTACGGTCTAGTTTACCTTTTTTAGTTCCTGGACGAATGTCTTCAGGTGTTCTAATTCTTCTAGGTTCAACTAAATGACTGCGTTGGTACTTGATTTTGCAACCCAAATCCTGCAATCGTTTGGCCGCAATAGGATTGGGCATATTCTTCTCGGGCCACATAAATCCTGCGGTAATCCAGTGGCGGTCGACTTGTGGTCCGTACGCTAGTTCGCCCTGTTCCCAGTTCTCATAAGCATATAAATCCATTTCGTCTAGCACACGCTCAAAATCCTTGAGAATAGCAAGGCTGGTGTTATTTTCGTATAAATCGTCAATGTTGCGAATAACGTCTAAAATA
>Ga0209358_10000729_pt1 | contig 28052 bp, 4 predicted proteins | sample LauGreFa1BDMLBSN_2_FD_187574 | JGI IMG/M metagenome (GOLD analysis project Ga0209358, IMG submission 187574) | Freshwater lake microbial communities from Lake Michigan, USA - Fa13.BD.MLB.SN (SPAdes) (version 2) | ecosystem: Environmental > Aquatic > Freshwater > Lake | place: Lake Michigan, USA...
AGTATGTGATCGCTCCGGGGGTATTATCTGGCAGTTGGTCGGTTCCCAACGGTGCCGTGTCGGCCAACCGGTGGCGGGTGGGGGATGTCAGGGGGATCAACAGCGATGACATGGTGATCGTGGGGGGAACCTTGCAGGTAACCGACGGGTTGCGGGTGGGGGCACTGGGCATCTCGGCCAACGGGACCGTCACGGGGCCATGGTCGTTTGCTACCGTCACCACCAATACGGTAAAAGGGGTGGGGGGATTAACCATTATTCCCAACGGGACACTCCGAATGGGGGACATCATGACAGTGGAGGGGAATACCCTTACGGCCTTGTCCCCCACGTTTAAATGGGTGGTGTCGGCCAATCAACTGGTGAGTATGACATCAACCCTGAACGTGGGGGGGCTGGTGGTAGGGTCGGTGGTCACCGTTGATACCCGCATCGGGGGGATGGGAATCAATGCCACACCCCTAGAAGGGACGTCGTTGGTGGTCAATGGGGATGTGGTGATTGGAAAATACCAAACCTTACCGGTGGGCGGCGGGGCGGACACCTCCGATTTATATGTTGAAGGCAATGTCATGGTGGGGGGCTCATTGATTAACCAGGGCACCATCTTATCCCTGTTGGATGCCCCTTATGGGGGAAGCATGGCCACCTCAACCGGATCCAGGGTGGCCATCGGGTTGGTGTTGGACTCTCAACGGGCCAAACTCAATGTGCGGGGGGATCGTGACCTGTCCCAAGATGTGGTGGATATCAGGGGCAAAACGGGGGCCGTGTTATGGCGTGTGAAAGAATCGGGGTATGTGGGGGTAGGGCTGGAGGACCCCGCCGCCTTTTTGCATGTGAGGGCCGGAACGGCCAGCGTGCCGGCCTTTCGATTGACCGAGGGTCCCTTGCTGACCACCCCCATGCCGGGGGCATTTGAATTTAGCAATGGTAAATTGTACGTCACATTGTCTGATGGGATACGGTATGAAGTGGGGTTATCGGATGCCTCTCAAGTCATGACGGATAAGACCTTTGTCAATGCCACCTTGCAATCGGTCACACTCAATAATGTCAGCATGGCCGGTACCACGGTGATGGCCCCAGGGTCTCGGGTGGGCTTGTCAGACGGGTCGACGCTGTGGATTGACTTGGGGGGCGGTAAAATGGGGATAGGGGAAAGCAACCCACAGGCCACCTTGGATGTGGCCGGTCCCATTCGGGTGGGGAACTATACTGGGGGCACCCCCACTGAAGGGATCATCGAATACCGAAACAATCGGTTTTATGGGTATGTCAACAAGGGGTGGGTGGCCTTGGATAATGCCCTATCAGAAGGGGCCATGCAATTTACCGATGCCACCCGTACCGCCGCTTACAGCCTGGTCAAGCTTGGTATCAACACCACCACCCCTGTCACAGAGTTGGAAGTCGTGGGTACGGTATCGGCGGATTATGTGGTAGGAGACGGGTCTCAACTGCGGGGGTTGACATGGTCGCAAGTACAAGGTGTGCTGCCGGTTTCACAGGGGGGGACCGGTTTGTCGGTGGTGCCGGCCCAGTCGGTATTGGTGGGGAGGGGGGGTGGTGCCAGTATGCAACCCCTCTCGTTGGCCCCTGGACAAGTGTTGATGGGCGGCAGTCAAGGCCTATTGGCTGGACGCATTGTGGCCGGCAGTGGGATTCGGGTGACCACGTCGGATGGTCAAATTGAAATCGCTTTATCGGGTGCCACCCCCCTGCCCAATACCATTACATTTGATAGTGGGCTGGTACCGGCCACGATCAACTTGGATTCCTATGGGCGATTGATCGGACTGACCACCAAATCGCTCGATGATCGGTATGTATTACAAAGTGATGCCAACAATCAGTATTTGTCCACGGCGGGAGGGACCTTGCGAGGGCCCCTTAGCATTGACTCAGAGGGCATTGACTTGCTCGGTAACGGCAGTGCCTTAACCATCATGCCCGGTGGGACGGGTAAAGTGGGGATTGGGACCACCACCCCGCGGGTGATGCTGGATGTGGCGGGTGCCATTCGGGTGGCCAGTACGGACATATCGGTGGTATTGCCGGCCTATCGACCCGGTACCATTCAGTATCACAATGGGCGGTTTCAGGGATACAACGAAACCGGATGGGTGTACTTAGATGTGGGAGACACCATCGATGGCACCCTGACGGCGGCCATGTTTAAAGGCGATGGCAGTCAAATTACCAATATTAACCCGCTAAACTTTTCATCGCCTTTACCAGTGAGCAAGGGGGGAACGGGGGTATCGTCGTTTCCCCAAAATAGCCTATTAATAGGCAATGCTGATAACCCCATTCGGGGGTTGGGTTTGTCACCTGGGCAATTGCTCATGGGATCCGACCAAGGGCCCACCGGGTCGACGCTGGTGGGACAAGGGATCACCATTCGAAGCTTGCCAGGTCAATTACGAATCGAACACCCCAGCCGCAATGCGTCGGTACCGGCACTCATGACCTTTACCAATGGGGAGACCTTACAATCCATTGGGGTGGATGCGTATGGGCACATCGAAAGCATTCGGACCCGCAACATGGATGTGCGGTATTACACCCGAGACGAAGTGGATACCTTATTAAGGCGAGAAGGGGACCTTCGTATCACGGGGTCATTAATTTTTGATGTCCCACTATCCAAACCCGCTATTACCAGCGTGGTGGACCAACACGTCCTGATCAACCCATCGGGACTGGGGTCCATTGTCATGGGGGTGGATCGCTTAACGGAGGTGCAACCACGGGCGTTGGTGTCCATTGGGGGGGATGGATACGGGCGTTCGGGTGAAGAAGGGGGGATTCAATTCATGGTAGGGGGAGCCCCCAATTTGGGGGTGAACCGACAGGGAACCAAGGTCCTCATCTCCAACTATTCGGGGTATTCCGGCACCGTGTACCCAATCATGGTCCAAGATGATACAGGCAATACGGAGTTTTATATCCGCAATCGCAATGGGGTATCCCGGCCCACCCAAACATTTATTGCGGGGCAGTTGTTTGTGGGGGTACCCACCAGTGACAGTGTGGCCGCAGGGACCGTTAAAGCCAAATTTTTTGTGGGGGATGGGTCACGATTGACCAATATTCGACTTCAAGAGGCCATCGGTATTTTACCCGTTTTATTGGGTGGTACGGGGTTATCTGAATTGAATAGAGGGGGGGTGTTGTTCGGGAATGGCCGTGACCCGCTGGTGGTGAGCCGGGTATTGGGGGCCGGTGAATTGCTCATTGGGACAGGGGAAGGTCAGCCCATGATAGGGCGTATTCAGGGTACCGCAGGACAGATCGATGTCATCAACCAACCGGGAGGGATCACCCTGTCGTTGCCCCAATCCATCGATGCGATGTCCTCGCCCACTTTTTCGGCGGTCAAACTCATCGAAGGGGTTCGGTTTTTGGGCACCACGTCATCCTGGCAGGGTCCCAATGACAACAGCCTGTTGTATGTACTTACCAAAGGCAACATTGGCTTGGGGGTTCCCAATCCCACTGCTTTTTTGGATGTGTCGGGTAACATACGGGTGGCAGACGCCCTGAGAGTAGGGGGTAGCATGAGCGTTGGGGAGACCCTTCAGGCCCGTCGCTTGGTGGTAGCAGGGGGGGTCTTGATTGCCAATGGGGCATTGGAAATCAATGCCGACACGAAGCAACTGTGGATAGGCAACGATGGGGTACCAGTGGGGGTTGAACTCAAGGGCACCCTGGGTATTAGCGGCCCACTGACGGCCACCACGGTGACGGTATCGGGATTGACCGTGGTGGGCTCAGCGTCGGTTAATCGCTTGCAGGTGGCCAGTCTGAACATCTCTGAACAACTGGTGTTTCCTTCTGCGTTGTTCATCGATGCATCGGGGCGGGTGGGGATTAATACCACCACCCCAGCCCAAGCATTGGATATCAAAGGGGGACTGGTGGTCTCAGGGTCGGTCACCCTGGATGGGCTCAGTGTTCAGCGTACGGCCAGATTGGGGTGGGGAGGTGGGGGGGGCACGACAGGTGGGGGGGGTATGTTAATAGATGCCCCCAATCAACGGGTGGGGATTAATACCCTACTACCCGAGTATACCTTGGACGTCTCGGGTGATATCAAGGCCTCCCGTGGGATCATGGCCCGAACCATGGAGATTGCCCAACAATTATGGGTGGGTGACCCGGATAATCGCACGTTGCTAGTCGATCCGACCACCCATCGGGTGGGGATCAACACGGTGGCACCCGCTGTGGCCCTGGATGTGGTGGGTCAAACCAAGGTGTCGGGGGAATTGAGTGCCAAGAGCATTCAGGTGGGGGGGGATATGAGCATCAATACCAACACATTGGTGGTGAAGGCAGGGGTCGGACGGGTGGGAATCGGCACATCGAATCCCCAGGTGGCCTTGGATGTGGTGGGCGATGTCAATGTCAACGGAGACATGCGGTTGGGGGATGTGGTGACGGTTCAATCGATACTCAAACGGGTGGGGATTAATGAGCCCAATCCCAAAGCCACCTTGGATGTGAACGGCAGCATGGCGATTGCCAACTCGTTGACCACGGGGGAATTGATCATTACCCGTTCGATGCGGATCCAGGGTGACAGTGCCATCCCCTTATTACAAGTGGCCAATCAACAAGTGGGCATCAACGTGAGCACCCCATTAGAGACCCTTCACGTGGGAGGGGGGATGCTGGTGAATGGCCGCTTGCAAAGCCAACAATTGGCGGTAACCGGGGATGTGTGGGTCAACCGCCTCGATGGCAGCACCATTTTAAGGGTCGATACTACCACGCAACGGGTGGGCATCAACCAAGCCAACCCATCGGTTGAATTGGATGTGTCGGGCAACGTCACCGTGGCCGGGACCTTACAGGTCATGAGCCTGAGGGTGTCGGACAATGTCGAGTATGTCAATCCGGTAACCGCCCAATCCATTTTTAAAGTGGATACCCTCAACAACCGAGTGGGCATTTTAACCAGCACACCCACCGACACATTAGACGTACGGGGAAATACCTCGGTATCGGCACGTGTCAGTGCCCGGGATATCGTCAGTCAGCGTGACTTGCAAGTGGGATCGTTTTTTTGGGTGGATGGTCGCAACAACCGAGTGGGTATTAATACCCTCACCCCACAAAGCACGGTCGATGTGGTGGGCAATTGGCGGTTGTCAGGCCAGTTGAATCAGACGGGTACCTTGCGGGTCACGGGGGATGTGCGGGTCATGGGGGCGAGCAGCATACCCGTGTTGCAGGTGGTGGCCAGCAATGCCCAAGTAGGGATGAACACCGCCCCCATTGGATCCAATACCCTGTCCGTTGCCGGGAATGCATGGGTGAGTGGCACCCTATCAGCCGCCCATGTGATCGGGAATACGTTGACGGTCAGTCAAAACCTGTTGGTGGTCAACACGGGTGCGGATGGTACCCGACGGGTGGGCATTCAGACCGATACCCCCCAAACCACCTTAGACGTGAGCGGCAATATGCGGGTGACGCAGATGATGACCGCCCAAGACGTCGACGTCAAAGGAAGCATGACCGTCGGGAGTACGGTGTTGGTGGTGGATACCAACACCCAACGGGTGGGGATCAATCGCAGCAACCCCCAATTGGCCTTGGATGTGGGGGGGAGTGCACGGGTGGAGGGAACATTGGCGGTTGATTCCCTTGCGGTTACCACCAGCGTCAGGGTGGGTACCCCGTTAAATCCGGTGGTGTGGATGGATGGGGCGACCCAGCGGATGGGGGTGAATACCGCCGCACCCGAAGCCAGTTTGCATGTGGTAGGGAATGTCAACATGACAGGGGAGGTGGCGGTGGGGGGTGGCTTGCGGGTGTCAGGGAATGCCATCTTGATGGACCCTGCCGGCAGCACCCAGCTCTACTTGGGGGTGGCGCCACCCCAAGTGGGGGTGGGGATTCCCGCTGGGACATGGCCACGGGCTGAATTGGATGTGCGAGGGGATGTGTGGGTGTCAGGAAGTGTGACGGCCAATCGGTTAATAGGGGATGGCTCAGGGATCACCAATCTGAGTGTCACCCAGCTGGCCGGTGTGGTACCCGTTTCACACGGTGGCACTGGGTTAAGTACGCCCCCTCAAGATGGGAACCTGCTCATCGGCCAACCGGATGGGTCTTATGCGTTGGGTGGGATTGAGGTTGACCGCAACCAAATGACCCTGGCGATTCAAGATAAAACCATTAAAATAGGGTTGTTATACCCCATGGATCCCAGTGTCTCGCCAACCTTTGCATCCTTGACCTTAACCGGCCCACTCACCTTCAAGGATAATCCTGGAAAGATTCAGGTCGAAAACGGGTTGCCACTTCGTGTGTTATTAACCGGCAACTCAAAAATAGGTATCAATACACTAGCCCCAGACTACACATTGGATGTTAACGGGTCGGGGCGCTTTACAGATGACCTGAGGGTAGGCAATACGGGGGTATTGCTTCAGGCATCGGGTCGCATGGCCATTGGAAAATCGCAAGCGGATGTGGCCCTGGATGTGGTGGGTACGGCCAATATTAGCGGCGATGTGTGGGTGGGCAATGCGGTCACCATTAACGGGTCATTGCGGGTCGAAAAAGGATCATCCCCTCCCATGCTAAGCGTCAAACAAGTGACAGGACAACCCCGGGTTGGCATTGGGGTGGTGGATGCGTTGGCGGCCTTGGATGTGAGGGGGGATGTGTATGTGTCGGGCAACATCACGGCCAATCGCGTGGAACTTAACACACTAAGCGTGGACAATATCACCATTCAACAGGGGGTGTCATTGGGGGGTAACTTTATTTTGGATGCGGTGAATCAAAAAATAGGGGTCGGCACCACCGAACCGCAGGTGGCCTTGGATGTGAGGGGTGGGGGATCTATTTCGGGCAGTCTGCGGGTCAATGACACCACTTTGGTGGTAGACCATGTCACCCAACGGGTGGGGATACGTAAAAACCCCGAGGTAACCTTGGATGTGATGGGAGACACCCGCGTTACCGGACGCCTACAGGCCAACCGGTTGTCGGTGACGGGTAACGTTAGCATCGGGGGGGGAGAGGGCAATGGGACACCGGTCTTATGGGTGGATGCCGCCCAGCAGCGGGTGGGGGTGAACACCGCCAACCCATCGGTGGCATTGACGGTGGTGGGGGATATGAAGGTCACCGGTCGGGTCACGGCCCAGTCTTTGGCGGGGATTGGATCGGCACTGACCCAATTAAATGCATCGGCTGTTTCATTCGGGGTGTTGCCCGTGAGTCGGGGCGGGACCGGTCGGGGGGAATCGGACATGATGAATCCGGCCAATCAACACAAGGTGCTGGTGGTAACGGGAGAAGAATCGCTGGGATTGTATGCCATCACCAGTAACCAGATGGTGGTCGATGTGGTGGATCAAACGTTTCGTATGTCCTTGCCTCAACCATTGGATACCAGTGCACGACCCACCTTTGATGCCATGACCATTACCAATTCAACCTTGTATTTGGCAGGCATGTCGCCCTTTATCATCACGGGCAATGTGCCGTTACGCATTGATACCAATGGGGGCGTGGGCATCGGCAAACCTGCCGATTCAGGGTATATGCTGTCGGTCAAAGGGGCCAGCACGTTTGATGGTACGGTGAAAATAGGCGAGGGAATTGTACTAGATGGCCCCAATCAGCGGGTGGGGATTGGGGTGCTATCCCCCCAGCAGGCACTCCATGTGAGTGGCAATAGCAAGTTAGAGGGGTCCTTGTTGGTCAATGGGGTGGTGACCATTAACCAACGGTTGGTGGTGGGGACCAACACGTTATGGGTGGATGCCATCAGCCAATGGGTGGGGATTGGAACCAGTAACCGGACCGATGCCAACACCCAATTGGATATCAATGGCAATGTGGTGGTATCCGGATCCATGACCCTCGACACGATGAGGGCCAACCAGACCACCGTCACCTCTGTTTTGCAGGTTAATGCGTTACAAGATCGAATCGACCCAACGTACCAGATCATCCCAGCGGGTCAAAGCCGGGTGAATACGCTGGTGGCCAATCGATTGGAAACCCAAGTCGGTGGGTATGTCCTGGAACCCAATCAAACATCCAGTTTCAATCGGGTGGTGTTGTCACGATTGATCGACCGAGACGATGCGGCGTATGGTCTGGATCCGGCGGGTATCAGTACCCTCAATGAATTGGTACTCAACCGATTGCGATTGCCCAATGAGTTTGTATTGGATGGGACCCAATCGACCTTGACCATTCAAGGGTTGAGCCTCTCGAATCTGGTTGACAAAGATGATCCCCGATATGGATGGGATGCCGACCGTGTGTCCACACTCAATCAGGTGGTGGTCAATACATTACAGGTCAAGAACAATCCCATTCCGTCAGGGTTTTTAAGTCCCCAAGAAGACGGGGGGAAATGGGTGTTTGATGGGGATACCAAGTGGAAACACCTATGGGTCGGAAGTTTACTGTCTGATAGCATCCTGACCAATTACCTGCATGTGATCTCACCGTTGGCAGTGGGTCCCAATCACCAACTGAGTATGGATGAGAATCAGGCACTCATTTATCGGTATTACAATCAATCTGCCCGTACGTTTCAGAGTGTGACGCTGAATCAAACCGCATTAAATGCCTTGTATGTGGCCCAGCGGGCAGGCACGGATGTGTCATCGTTTACGCGGACCATTACCACCTCTCAATCACGCATGATGGATTTGGATGACCCTACTTATAGGTTGGACCTTAATGGCACCAGTCGATTAAATGAGTTGATTATCGATAAACTCACCGATGCGGGCAATGTCAACTTTGTGATTGACCCATCTGGAACCTCCCAATTCAATGCGTTAACGGTGGATACCATTGCCAAAACATCGGGGTCGTTTGATATCCCCCATCCCGATCCCGAAAAAGGGAAGCAAGGCATTCGGTTGCGCCACTACTTCGTTGAAACCCCCAGTGCGGGGGGGAACTTATACAAATACCAGGTGTATTTAACCCAGGGGGACAATACCATTCCCCTACCGGATTATTTTCATGACTTAAACCAAGAGGCATTGGTCTGGGTGAGCCCCTTTCAACATTTTGGTCGTGGGTGGGGGGTGGTCCAACCCAATGGGTGCGTGGTCACGGTCAACCAGTCAGGCTGGTATAACATTTTGGTGTTTGGGGATCGCAAAGATCCCGGGGCCATGGCCAACTTTAATGAGTACGGGGTGGAATACCGCATGGAGTCGGGGCGTGTTGAAAAAATACGCTAAATGGCGACCGATCGGATGGGTCATGGCACATTTGCTCGTGTTCACATCGGGGTTATGGGGTGGCGGTGGGTTTTATTTTGAGGGACAATTATGGGATGCCGTGACCCAACAACCAGTGGAAGGCAGCCGCAATGTCACCATTGAGGTCATATCGGGGTTGGTCAAGGACGGCGTGGGACCTGGGTCGCAAGTCAGGTGGTCCCAACGGATCCCCTATCAATTTGAAAATGGCCTTATCTGGGTTGAAATTGGCAAGGACATCCCCCTTGACCCATCGGTATTGTTATCCCCCAATATTGGCGTGGCCATGGCGGTGTCCGGGGTGTTAGGCAACACCATTTACCCCATACGGCCCATTCCCCTTGTGGTATGGGTACCCTTGGCCCAACAAGCATTATCAGTCAAAAGTGAGGGGATTCAAGAGGCCTTGCGGCCTCGATCGGTGGCGGGAAGTTACCCTCACATTCGGGAGGTCGGCCCATTAACGGGGCTGCAAGTGGGGGGGGTGGTGGCCACGGTCTCACCACCCCGTCTTGGCATTGGGGTAGGGGTGCCGGCCATGGGGTTGGATGTGGCCAATGGGATCCGCATACGAACAGGCAACCTTCAATTAGCCGATGGATCGGTACTCAAAACGGGGTCCTTGTCGCGCCCGGCCGTGGGCGTGGGGAATACCGGTTCGGTACGGATGGACGCCGGTACCGCCAGTGTGGGGAAGGGGATGCTGTTTCGATCGGGTCTGGTTGAGCGGGTGGGCGTGGATGAGTCGGGTGCGGTATGGGTGGGCGACACCCCCATGGCAGGTCCCTTGTTATCGGTGGGTGGGGGGATGTTAATGGGACCGGCCACGGGGGGCACCCCGGGCAGTATCCAATTTAATGCCAATGTGTTTTGGGGATATGGTGAGGGCGGATGGGTTCGCTTGGATGTGCAACCCAACATAGCCAGTTCGTGGGGGATGGCCAATGGGACACTGACCCCCAAAGCAGGACTGGACAAGTGGGGCATTGGGGTACGGGTCCCCAGTACCGCCATTCAGGTGGCCGGGCCCGTTCGGGCGTCGGGTTGGGAGGGGGCGGTGTCGGGCAACGGGGCCATGCTGACCGGTCTTAAGTGGTCACAAGTGGGAGGGGTTGCCCCCATTGCCCGTGGGGGATGGGGGATTTGGGTGAGCCGAAACCAATTGTTACAAGTGACCCAAGGCACCATCGCCGGGTTGTCAGTGGGAACAGATGAGTGGGTAGTGGGCGGCGACGAGGGACTGGGTGTCTCGGTCCTCTCAATGGGCAATGGGGTGGTCAAACGGGTGGTGGGTCGTCAGATCGAATGGGCCCATGTGACCCCCTCGGTGGGGCTGGTGAATCCAAGGTTGGATGACGGGGTGGGGTTTTTGACCCTTCAGGTGACCCCCTATGGCCATGTGGTGGGGGTTGAATCCACCCCAATGGATGACCGATACCCTCGCAAAGAAAGCCTGGATTTTTTATACGAGGGAGGGAGTGTGGTGAACCTGACAGGACCCTTGCAGGTGACAGCATTGCAAGGCACCATTGTCATGGGCCGATTGGGCGCGACGGTGATTCGAGTGGGGACCAGCACGGCCCGCCAACGGGTGAGTGTGGCGGGTGCCATCAGGGTCAGCGACAATGCCAGTGCCTTGCCGGGCAGCATCCAATGGAACCGGACGGAAGGGTGGTTGGAAGGGTATGGTCCCCAGGGATGGCGGCGATTGGATAGCCCAGCCAACGAACGGGCGGGATGGCAACGCAATGGGTCGGTGCTGGGATTTGAGGTGGGACGGGTAGGCATTGCCACTTCCAACCCAAGTCATGCGTTGGCCGTGAGTGGGTCGGTGGCGGTGGCAGGGACAGCCCAGGTCGCGTGGCTCAATCCGGCCCGTCTGGGTATTGGATCACGCACGGTGGGGCCCGGTCAGTGGGGCGGGGGCGATTGGGCCGTCGACACATTATCGATGCGGCAGTGGGCGGTGGATCGGACCGAGATGGTCGTCCCCACCCTCAGAACCCAAGGGATCAGGGTGGGGGATTATCGGGTCACACCAGGGGCAGAGGTGGTCATGAAAGACGAGTGGCAAACCCGGGTATGGCAGGTGGGTCATTGGGATAGCCCTGATATTCGGCTGGGGCCATTTCGGTGGGTAAATGGCGAGTGGGGCATGAAAGAAGGGATCCGTCTCACCTTTCCGGTTGAGATGCCAAGCCCGGTATCGGTTCCACGGTTGTCGGTGGGCAGTGGGCTGGGGGGAGACACCCTGAGCATCAGAGAAAGTCAGGTGGCCATTCAACGTGCCCCCCGACCCAATGCCAGTGGGTTAACCGTGTCAGGTGACATGGTCGTAGGCCGTGACGCCGTGGGGGGGGCCCGATCCAGCGGGTCTGATCTGATCGTCGCAGGTAATCTGATGGTGGGCGGTGCCATACTCAATACAGACACCCAATTGGGGATGGTATCCGTGGGGGCTGATGCAAACTTGGCACAAGATAATACCCGGGTGATGCGTATGGGGTCCTTCGTAGGGGGAGGGCCAACGGTACAAGCCAAATGGGTGGTAAAAGGTGAGGAGGGACAGGCCGTGTTGGATTGGCAATCCAATGTGGCCGGTCCGGCTTTGTTCATGGATGAGGAAGGGCGTATGGGCATTGGTCTGACCAATCCCACCGCGTTTTTGACGGTGAGAAACCCATCGGATACCATCCCCGCCTTTCGGATCACACCGGGGCCCTTGCTAACCCAACCACTCAAAGGCAGTGTGGAAATAAACGAGGGGGTTTATTTCACACCAAGCCAAAATAGCCGGCGACCGGTGTGGTTAACCAACCGTTCGATGACGGGTGCCAATCGGGTGGTCTCGTCCCTCTTCGATTATGGGACGGTGACCGGTGCCCTCATCATGGGGGTATGGAAATGGCCGGCACACACCATGGCATCCGATGGGTGGGGGGTGGCGTTAAGCGGCGGCGGTAAAGTGGGGATCAATCAACCCAATCCCCAAGTGACACTGGATGTGCTGGGTGCCATTCGGGTACAAGGTCCCCCCATGGTGACCGGTTCAATAGGAATGAGAGAGGGGAATCTGGTGGGACTCAACGCCACTGGGCCGGTGGTATTGACCAATCAACTCGAAGGGGATGTGTGGCAATGGGCATCGGACCGGGGGTCGGCCTATACCCTGGCCAATGTGGGGGTGATGGACCGGAGCCCTTTGGTCGCCTTGTCGGTGAGGGGGACCGTATCGGCCAATCAGTGGATCGGACAAGGGAGTGGGATGAGGGGGCTGACCCCCACCCAATGGACGGGGGTCGTGCCCGTGTCCCAGGGGGGGGTTCGACGCATGGGAGCCGGCGATGGGGTACTCACGGGGTGGGGCACAGATGAGCTCCGGGCGGTCACCCTGAATTCGTCCCACATCCTGGGGATGATGCCCCAAATCGGCGGGGTGGCAGTGGTGACCGGAAAGGGACTGCAACCCATTGGGGTGATGGAGGGGGGGGTCTTGCTATCGTTGGATCGTCCGGCGGTCACGGCTTTTCAGTGGTCCATCCCGGATGATCAGGTATGGCAACAACTCACACTCGATGGATGGGGACAGGTGTTGGGGATGAGCCACCAATCCTTGGGTAGCCGTTATGCGAGCAGTGTGACCGGACTCATGAGACAAGACAATGCCCGACTTACCGATACCCTACGCGTAATGGGACAACCCAGTCTTCAGACCCCATCGGGCGATTTTGTCATCGTGGCCAATCGGGTTGGGGTGGGCACCACGACGCCCATGCAGAAGCTGGGGATCCAGGGTGCCATTCGATTGGCCAGTGACAATCAGACGGTACCCGGTAGCATTCGGTATCAAGCCGGACGGTTTGAGGGCAGACAAGACACGGCGTGGGTACCATTGGATGTGGTGACCTCCATTTTAAAATCAGCGACGTATTTGGTAGGGGATGGGTCATTGTTAACCGGGTTGTCACATGATTATTCTCGGTTGTACCGAACCCAAGGGGGGTTGGATTGGCCCTACTGGGTGTCAAATACGGTGTTGTATGCCAATCAAGAGGGCGAGTTGACCTCTCTTTATGTGCCACCATATCAGTGGCTTATGATGACACCCAGTGGGTTGGCCGCAACGGAATGGGTGGTGTCAAACCTACAAAAAACGGCCGAATCCACTACCCTCTCACACCTTCCTTATGCCGGAAGTGGGTTGCCCACATTGGCCGGTGACGCAGGCATTGCCAGCATGAGTCTGGATGGGTTAGGCCGCCCGATGCAGATTGCCACCCGATCGTATGACAGCCGCTATTACCCCAAAATAACCGTATGGGAAAAAGTGTTTCCGGTGGGGGATCAGGTATGGTCAAAAAGTGCGGTGTTGTCCAATCAATCCTTATTATCAACCGAAGGATGGTCCTTGCTCATTCAACCCGGGGGAAGGGGGCGGGTGGGATGGGCCAGTACCCGCCCCGAGGCCTTGGTGAGCATTGGGGATGGGGATACCCCCATTGGGCAGTTGGTGGCCCTTGAACTAGGGGGTAGGGCCGGTCAAGGGGTCAACAAAGCAGGGACGAAATGGATGATCCAAGGGATATCCACCCAACAACCGGTGACCATCATGCAAGTACAATCGGACGATCAAATCGTGGACATGGCCCTGCTAAATCGACGGGACGGCATTCGGTCCAGCGGGCTCTATGTGGCCGGCAACCTGGCCGTGGGCCAAGACGTATCCTCCGATCAGTCGGGGGTATTGACGGCCCTGGCCTTCGAGGGAGACGGGTCTCAACTCAGCCAAATTGGCTTGGCCAATATGGGCGGGGTGATCAGTCCGATCAATGGGGGATTGGGCGGGGCCTCTTACCCGGCCACGGGCGTCTTGGTGGGGCGGGGGGTCGGATCGGTAGGGGGGGTATCGTTGGGGGAAGGGGAGCTACTCATTGGGTCGGGGGATTGGCCTCAGGCGGGGCGGTTGGTGGGTCAAAATGGCGTGGGGGTCACCACGGGCCAGGGGCTCATTCGGTTGGGGCTCAGTCAATCGATTACCACCACCAGTCAGCCCACATTTAATGCCATGACGACGGCAACACTCATCGCCCCTTATTGGCAAAGTAGCGGGGATTTATGGTTGCCACGGCGGGTGTCGTTTGGGGGCCCTCCCCCAGCGGATGTCGCCGTGTGGGTATCAGGTAACATGGCGGCACGCCGTGACCTGGTGGTCGTCAAAGGGGTGAGTGTAGATGGGGCATTGGAACTGAGCACCCTGAATGTGAATACTCAGGTGACATGGCCCATTCTAAACGATATTCCGGCCCCATTGTCCTCACAGGGGCGATTATTGGCGCTCGAGGCGACCCTTCGGGTGGTAGGGGCATTACAGATCAGTGGGCCTGGTGGGGTATCGGCCCAGACCCTCGCCGTGTTACCCAATCGCCTCGCAGATACCGGGGCGCAGGTCACAGGGCTTGCCACCATTCGTGACACCTTATCCGCAGACAGGGTGGAGGTGCGGGATATGTTGCGGTTCAATCAAACCCGATTGGTGGTAGCGGGTAGTGGGGTGGGGATCGGTCGTGAGGCGGGATCGGGGTTGGTGGTGAGTGGGGATATGGTGGTATCGGATGGTGGGATGATGGACACATTAACCGTGAAAGGGCCACTCAATTGGATGAACGGGTGGTTTCAATTAACCGAAGAGGGGGTGGGCTGGGGGGATACCCCTGTGGCAGGGGTGGCCGTTAGTGGGAACGTGCGGGGACAAGAATGGTGGGTGAAAGGGGGGGGAAGTACCATGGAATCGGTGACAGTGGGTGGGGGCGATTGGCGGGTGATCCAAGGGAAAGTCGGCATGGGGATGATCCCCCAACGTGCCTTGGATGTGTCGGGTAACATGGCGGTGTCAGACGCCATGGACATGACCTCATTATCCGCCATTGCGTTGGCTCACCGAACCCAACGCTTGGTGGTCACCGCCAATCGGGTGGGCATAGGGGTGGCCATCCCAACGGCGGTGCTGGATGTTCAGGGAGAGGCATGGTGGCGCGGGGCACTAAGCAGCAATATGGTGATGGTCAATCGTCGGGTGGGTATTGGGGCGTTGTCTCCCCAAACGGACCTTGATATTCAAGGCCATGGGCAAGCCAAGAGTGTGCGTGCCCAGCTGGTGAGTGGCACAGCCTTAACGGGTCCTGGACTAACGGGAATACCCGTTGACACCCGGGTGGGGATTGCCACTACCAATCCCCGTGCCATGTTGGGGGTTGAGGGGGGGGTTCTGATTCAAAACAGGGTGGGGGTGGCCTCGGGTGGGGTGATCACCCAAGAGTGGCAGGTGGATCAACCCACACCATTATGGCAAGTCAACGATACAGGGGTGGGCATTAGACGGTCCCCCACTGACACGCTTTCAATCAGCGGGCGGATGACCGCCCAACACGTGACGAGCAGGGCCTTGCGGGTGACCCGCAATATCCTCATTGGCAATGACCAAACGGGGGTGATGATGGATGTGCAGACCCAACAACTGGGTATTGGGATGATGCCCACTGAGCGGTTGTCGGTGTCGGGCAATATGATGGTGGCGTATCAGGTATCCGCCAACCAATGGGTGGCAGAGCAGACACTGTCGGTGAATGGCACCACATTGGCGGTGGGCAATGGGCGGGTGGCAATGGGGGGTACAGTAGACCCGGTGCGACCCGATACAACATGGACGGTATGGGGGGATGTTCGGGTGAGCCAGGGGGGAGAGGCTCAGGGGGTTAGCCTAAATGGGGTGTGGCAGGTAGGGGGTGATGGGGGGGAGGCGATATGGGTCAATCCCGACAATGGACGGGTGGGCATGGGGACGACGACACCCCGTGACACCTTGGCCGTATCGGGTAACACGCAGTTGACTGGGGGATGGCAGGGCGATCGGATCAACGCGTCACGCTCGTTACAACTAGGGAATGGGTTGGTGGCCACGGGTAACCGGGTGGGAATCAATACCACCATGCCCGACATGACACTGGATGTCATGGGGTCATTGCGTGTGGGACGGGTATCACTCAACCAAGAGTGGGAAATCAGTCGTATCTTGGTGGTCACCCCCAATCAGGGGGGCTTGCCCACCATGCGGGTAAGCCCTAGTGGGCTGGGGATTCGGCGTTTTACCCCCCTCTATGCCCTGGATGTGGCGGGTGATGGGCGGGTATCACAACAGGTGATGGGTGATCGACTGACCGTGGGGGGGCAACTGACTGTGGGGGGCATGGTATTGGATCAATCCGGTATCCAATGGGCGGGCTTACCCCGTGCCGGCAAGGCGATGGTAGGGGTCAGTGCCAAGGTAACAGGCGATTTAAGGGCGGGTCGCATGACCGTGGCCAATGGCCTATTACAGGAGTCCATGGTACTCAATCCAACCCGGTGGCTCATTGCCAACGCGACCATCCCGCGTCAGGGGGTGGGGGTATCGGGTAATATGTGGGTCACGGGGACATGGTGGGCGGGACGATGGGGGGGGGATGGGTCTCGGTTAACGGGGTTGCAGCTGGTGTATCCCCTCAATCCAGGGGAGATGCAAGGGGTCTGGCAGGGTGTGTTGGGCATCAGTACCCCGCAATCAGGTGACATCGTCGCCGGTGTGGGGGGTGTGTGGGAGCCCCACCAGGTCATGGCGGTGCCCCGATCGGGTGTGCGGGTAAGCCGTGATAACGGTCGGGTGGGGTTGTCTTTGGCATCGGTCAATCAGTTTAATGGGCTGTATTTAACGGGGTCACTGATCATGACAACCAATCCTCAACTGATATATGACGGGGTAAACGGAGGGTGGTCATCGATGGGTATTGGGACCACGGAACCCTTGCAAGCCACCATGGATGTGAACGGGGGGGGACGCTACGTGATGGGGATAAGGGTGGGGAATAGTTGGTTGGATCCCAGCGGGAAGGTGGGAGTCGGACAGGTGGCAAGCAACGCCTTGGATGTGCTGGGATCCTGGCGGCTATGGGGTCCGATGTGGGTAGGAAACCAGATGGTCATCGGGGGCCCGATGTCAGTGGCCGATGGGGTATGGGTAGGATCCAGAGGTGGGCAAGACAGGGTGGGCATTGGGACAACTGAGCCGGCGCATCGTTTGGATATCAGGGGCGATTGGTTGATCAGCGGTCGGCTGTGGGGCGTCATACCCAAGATGGAAATCGCATCGGGTGTGATCAACGTGTTTGAGGCACGAAATGCCATTAATTTGGCAGGGTTGGTGAGTGCCAATCAACAACAAAGCCCGTTCTGGGTGGCGTTAAATGGTGCCACAACCTATCGAAATACCATGACCCTATTAGGGTCCATGGCCGTCGCCACATTAAAAGTGGGGGGAACGACCCTTTGGGTATCGCCCAATCAAACCATTGGCATTAACCAAGCCCCCGTGACGACCAATGCCCTCACCGTGAGTGGGGACCTGACCATCTCAGAGGGTGTCACCGTGTCATCCTTGACCGTGGCCATGGATGGGGCGTTGGCGAAGAAAGGGGTATTGATTCAATCGACAAGCAAACAATGGCAGTTGTTTCATCAAGACGGGTCTGAGGCCGCCATGGTGGGGGGCGATGTGGCCCTAACAGGCGATGCCAGTGCCCTTGCGTGGGGTGGGGATGGGTCATTGCTGACCCAGTTGGATGCCACCCAGGTGACCACGGGGTATTGGGGGTCCATGGTGGGGGGAATCGAGGATGTGAGCTTGGCGGGTATGGAGAGTGAAGGGGCAAGGCAATGGGTGGGAATCACCGGGAACCGGGTGGCGTCGTTTGGTGGGACGCCCCTGCCCACCACCCAAACCGTGGGATGGCGACGAGACAACACCCTTCGGCAATTGCAGTTGACGTTGCCCCAGTTGCTATGGCAAACCAGTCGTCCGACCGTCAACCAACTCACACTCAAAACATGGTTGAATACCGCCGGATTGAAGACCTCAGATACCCAATCCCTTTGGTTGAATGTGCCCTCGGTGGGGATGGGGCGATTGGACCCTTCGGTGCCGTTACTGGTAGCGGGCAACGCGATCATGAGTGGAACCATGAATGTGGGGATGATCCGATTAGATCCCCAACCCTCGAATGCCCAACTGCGGATTGGGAGTGGCACGTGGGGAAGTGGGGTATGGGTCAATGGGTCATCACGCGTGAGTGGGGATATGGGGGTTGCATCGGTCACGGCCAACCAATTGGTAATGGGCTCGTGGGTCATGACCAATCCAGCGTTTGGATCAGTGGGCATTGGACGAGTATTTCCCAATCAAAAACTGGCAGTATCGGGCAATGGGATGGTGAGGGGGGATGTGGGGGCAGGCTCATTAACGGTGACGACCCTGAATACCCCCATTGCCCAGGTTGCCACGTGGAATGGGATGCGCATCCGAGACCGGGTTACCCTCAGCGGGGTGACCGTCAACCAATTCGATAGTCCGAGCAGCTTGGGTGGGTTTTCACTGAACCAAACGGGTGACGTCACGGCCAATACCTGGCGGGTCTCAACCGTGAGATCAGCGGGTTATGACGTCGACTCCCACGGAATGGCCAACCTTAACGAACTCATGGCCACCACACTCAAGGGGCCGTCCAACACAATGGTGTGGGCAGGGAATCCGTTGTCGGTCACGATGAATGAGGTGACGGTTTCTTCGATCACGATCAAAGGCGTGCCATGGGATCCTTCAGGACTGATCACCGCCAATACCCTGGCAGTCAACGAATTACGGTTGGGATCACAGTCGGTGATCAGTTTTCCTACCACGCCTCAACGACCTGAGAATCAACTCACGGATGTACAGTTTGAAACGGTCGTCCCTTCGTTGGGGGCGAACCCTGCGTATCAGGTTACCTATCAGAATGGGTCGACAAGGCGGGCCTGGCGTCCCAGTGGCGTGCCCAGTACCCAGTGTCCCCTCTCATCCAATGACGCCGTTACCTCAACGGTCTATGATGGGGTGACTCAATCGTTTGGATCCGACCCGCGGTGGGACATGCCATGCCTGATGCGGGTGTCGGCCAATGTGGCGGCCCCGGGGTTTGCCACCGTGAACCTTATCGCTTGGCCCACCGCCAACCATCAACCACCGGTGTTGACCAATGCGACCTATACCCCGACATTGGGGGGTATCATTCAAGCGGGGGCGGTCACAGTGAATGTGACGGTCAATCAATTGGTAAATGGCAGGTGGGTGCCCGTGGTGTTACCGGCGATTCAAATGCCCGTGGGAGTGGGGATCGACCAAGTGGGGGGGTCGTTGAGGATAGCCGTCACGATGACCCTGGACAAAGTGGGGGCGTATGCACTGGCGATGCCGGATGGTGTGGTTCAACTTCATGCTGACGTGGTAGGGGCGGGTGGGGGTGCCGGGGGGCGAGGCCGAACACTCAGTGCCCAGGGTAATTCAGGGGGAGAAGGGGCACGGCTAGGGGCCACACTATCGGTTCGCCCTGGCCAGGTCCTCACCTTGTATGTGGGAGGAGGGGGATGGGGTGGGATGGATTCACGTGAGGCCATTTTCGTCGGACGTCCCCAGGATCGCACGCTAGCACAAAATGCCATTTATCTCATGACCGTGGGGGGTGGGGGTGGCCTTAATGGGGGTGGGCCGGGGGGTCATTCAGTGGGACCTGAGCAAGGGGGGACAACCGTTCGATTATGCGATAATAGAAATGCTGAACTGAAGCCCTATTCGTTTCGTACCTATGTTAACAACGTGTTGACGGATTGGACTCAGGATGGGTACATCTCCACCTATCCGATTGATCAATCGGGCACCCCGTTTAGACAGAATTGGCCAATGACGTCGCCGTTATCCCCCACTCCCGTTCCTTATGAGGAATTCACACGATTAACCGGCCGGTGTCCGGCTGATCGAGCCGATGGGATTCCATCCTGGCAAACGGGGGCTGCGGGTGGGGGTGGTGGTGGGTGGAGTGGGCTGTTTATTGATCAAATCCCTTATCTGATTGCAGGGGGCGGTGCGGGTGGACATGGTGGGCACACATTGGGTAACGCCAGCACATCCATTTTTCGTGAAGGGGTGGGTCTCAATGAAACAGCCAAGGGGGGTGGGGGCACCCTTTTAAGGGCGTTACCTGCATCCCCGAACGCTGTGACGATGGCGGGTGATGTGGGGCGTTCGTTCTATTGGGAAACCGATCAATCGATTGGGGGGGGTGGGGGTGGAGGTGGTGGGGCTCAGGGGGGGGTAGGAGAACGGTGGGCAACCAATAATATGGGTCAGATTACCCACTATCTTTCCAACGCAGGGGGTAGCAGTTACATTCATCCCAGTGTGTCAGGTTACACTCATCAACCGGGAAGAGAGGGCATAAGGGGAGAAGGGTGGGGTGTGGCGAATGGATACGGGGGATCTTATATATGGGATACCGTGACCCAATTGTCAGGTAGCAAATTTTATAACGTCACCGCTGGGGACTCAAGAAAAGGAGGGACAGGAAAAGTCACGCTCACATTTGAATATGAAGTGGATCCCACTCACACCAGTCGGATGTCGTTTGCCTATCAACTGGGCTCGAATATAGAGGGGTTGGGCATCATCACCCAATCGACCATGTATGCGGGAGTCGGCTATCGAGCATTTGATTGGGTGGTGCTCACCCAGCCTTATTTGGATGAGGGGCGAGTGCCCTTGCTGAGCACGGATGTTTGCCCTTATATCACCGATTATACCCAATCATCTGTGACCTATCCCCTCTATCCCAGTAATGGTTTGGGTGCAATCGATCTCACCAACGCCAGGTGTGTCAAACAACCGGAAGGTCGGTCGTTACCTTGTGTATTTGCCAATCAAAGCCAGGACACATTAAAAGACGCCATCCTGAACAGTGCGGATAGTCAAGGTAATTATTACACGTTTTATTACGGTAACATGAAATATGTGTTGGACACCCGGTTTGTAGCCGATGACTTGGCGTTACCCGGTAACCAATATCAGCCAGTGGCTCCGCTGACGCTGACACCCCTTTCGGTTTCATCATCGATGATGGTCAATCGATTGCGTATAGGGGCCCCCGATGCCCCTTATGCCCTTGATTCCCAGGATCGTTTGAACCCGACAACCCCCAAAGGATATGGGCGTTTCAACACCATCGACGTCACGGTGTTGAGCAAAACCAGCGGGTCGTTTGACATCCCCCATCCCCAGCCGCTCAAGGCCCGTCTGGGGATTCGATTGCGTCATTACTTTGTTGAAACGCCCAGTCCAGGTGGCAATGTATACAAATGGCAAGGGGAATATCCAAGCGGCGACACGTGGGTGGCATTGCCGGATTACATGGCCCATTTAAATGATGAGACCATGGTACAACTCAGTCCGGTGGGTCATTTTGGGGATGGGTGGGGGGAGGTAAAGGGCCATCAATTGCATGTGGCGGTGTCTCAATCGGGGCGTTACAACGTGTTGTTGTTTGGCACCCGCAAAGACCCCGGGGCATTGGAGGTGTTTTCTCGGTTTGGAACGGAATACCGGGTAAAAGAAGACCGTCGCATCGAGCGGATCCAATAATCCCGTTGGGGATGGGTATCAACCCGGGGCGTCTATTCCACGGGGCAACACACAGGGCAGACCGCAGCTGACAATCAGTGATCAGTAAAAAGCAAACAAATGCTTGAGCCAGCGGGTTAATAGGGGGTGATCTAGAATGTGACGGAATGGTCTGCGTTAGGCACCTGTCAGGGTTGACTTGAGGTGTGGTGAACATGCGACAGTGTGTCATCAGAAACCGGCGGTGAAGGGTAGCGACTGCTGGGTCACGTTGAATCGGACCTTGCACATCGGTTACAGTTGCACGGGTCACATGAGTGGCTTGAATCGTTCTGTTGTCTTGGCTTAGCGACCCCAAGCCCGTCTATCCAAAGTGGGGTTGAACGGGTTCAGTCCTTTCAGGCGGGTGCGGGCACTGCGTGTCCCCTGCATTAGGATCGTTTCCTCCCTTTTGGGGGGTTCAGGGTACGTGCAAAAAAGCCCCCCTTTTTATCGTCAATGTCGATCCCAAGGTGGGATGATTGAGGGTTGCCCATTCACTTCACCGTATCGACCCCGGTCAACGCAATCCAGCGGGGGCGGAATCGACGCCATTTGGTTTATATGGTATCGGGTCTCCTCCCCTTGATCCTCCCCTGACGTGATCCTAAATAGTATCCTCACGACAAAAGCGATCAATCATCTCATCGAATGATACTCATCGAATGATAAAAGGAGGGCCTGATGGGCAAACTGGCGTATTAACGCCTGACCGTTCAGATCGAATAGGGGAGATATTGAAGGATCGACTATCTGGTCGAGAGGGTCTTGGGGGGCGACAAGGCGAGAGACAAATTGGGTGTTTTTTTGCCGTATGTTGGATGTTAAGACTGGGGCCCCGTGGCGTGATGTGCCGCCAGACGATGGAGACTAAAAAAACACCCATCGCCGGTTTTGTCGTGGGCGAGATAAGGGGATAGGGGGCAATACGGGATAGAATCGTAGGTCGCCGAGCCGGATGGTGAAGGGCCATGATGGATGCTAGTCATGTGATGGGTCCCATGCATCGGGGGCCAAAGGTGGCAACCAAGAGATAAGCCACACAACAGGGGCCCATTCCAAGACCCATTGGGCCGTGGATGAGCATGGGTGGCCGGTCCGAATGATGGAGACAGAAGGTACAAGATTGTACACCGGCACATGCCGTAATCGAATGGGTGTCGGCAGTCATTATTTGGCGGATCGAGGATATGACACGGATGCGATTCTTGAACGGGCACTTCAAGCCCCCATCCATCGGGTCATCCCGCCAACATCAAAAATCGAGACGTACAATCGAGATTGGCACACCCTGCGTCATTTGGTTGAAAATGCATTTCTTTATCTCAAACGTTGGCGGGGTCTTGCCACTCACGGAGTAAAAAAACCTTGGCCTCATTCCTTGCGGCGGTTCAGATGCAATCCCTTTCTCTCGGGGCCCGTATCTCGTGACGATATTGTATAGGATTTTGACCGACGAAGTCGGGAACGGTATATTTTCGGTGTGGTCGTAGTTGAAATGACGTGAGAGACGATCGGATTGGCTGTAAAAATGGCGGCAAATGGAGGGCTACTGGGTTAAGACGTTGATGATGTGCGGGCGATGGTTTCAGGTATCAATACAACGGACAACCGACCATCAACGAACTAACAACAGCATGACGGTGGTGGAATAAAAAACAGGGAAATCCCGACATAAAGTGATGGTAACTGGGTCAGTTCTAATTATCTGTAAGGCATCTTTAATAAGCGTATTTGAATAACGGACCACCGTTTTATGTTGCTGAAAAAAAGATAGTTGAAGCAACGAGGAGCCGATACCTGCGGAGAGTGAGCGATTCAATAGCGAATAGAGAGACAGGGCTGTTTCGTAGCAAATGAGAATGGATGAAGGATTAGAATAGATGAAGGAGTTGATAGTGTTGAAGATTAACGTGATGGTGGCGTTGTTAGCATTGGTAATGAGTGTTGGCACAATGGGGGGTGAATTGCCTGATTGGTTGAAGAATGATTGTGAAGGCGGGAATGCTGCGGGATGTTTCAACTTGGGATTGCAATATGCGACTGGGCAAGGCGTCAAACAAGATGATGCAGTGGCGGCAGGGTTGTATAAAAAAGCATGTGAAGGTGGGTATGCTGAGGGGTGTATCAATTTGGGATCTCAATATGCGAATGGGAAAGGCGTCAAACAAGACCACGTGATGGCGGCAGGGTTGTTTAAAAAAGCATGTGAAGGCGGGCATGCTGAGGGATGTATCAACTTGGGCGTTTTATATGATAATGGACTAGGAGTCAAACAAGACCACGTGGTGGCGTCAGGGTTGTTTAAGAAGGCATGTGATGGTGGGCAGGCTACGGGATGTTTCTATTTGGGCGTTTTATATGCGACTGGGCAAGGCGTCAAACAAGATGACGCGGTGGTGGCAGGGTTGTTTAAGAAGGCATGTGATGGTGGGGATGCTGCGGGATGTTCCAACTTAGGAGATCAATATGCGACTGGGCAAGGCGTCAAACAAGACCAGGTGGTGGCGTCAGGATTGTATAAAAAAGCATGTGAAGGAGGGCACGCTGAGGGATGTGTCAGCTTGGGATTGCAATATGCGAAAGGGCAAGGCGTCAAACAAGATGACGCGCTGGCGGCAGGGTTGTTTAAGAAGGCATGTGAAGGCGGGCATGCTGCGGTATGTTTCTACTTGGGCGTTTTATATGCGAATGGGCAAGGCGTCAAACAAGACCACGTGGTGGCGTCAGGGTTGTATAAAAAAGCATGTGAAGGCGGGCAGGCTGCGGGATGTTCCAACTTGGGATGGCAATATGCGAATGGGAAAGGCGTCAAACAAGACCACGTGGTGGCGTCAGAGTGGTTTAAAAAAGCCTGTGATGGTGAGGATGCTGAGGGATGTACCAACTTGGGCGTTTTATATGATAATGGACTAGGAGTAAAACAGGACCACGTGATGGCGTCAGCGTTGTATAAAAAAGCATGTGATGGTGGGCATGCTGCGGGATGTTCCAACTTAGGAGATCAATATGTGAAGGGGCAAGGCGTCAAACAAGACCAGGTGGTGGCGTCAGCGTTGTATAAAAAAGCATGTGATGGTGGGTATGCTGCGGGATGTTCCAACTTAGGAGATCAATATGTGAAGGGGCAAGGCGTCAAACAAGACCAGGTGGTGGCGTCAGGGTTGTTTAAGAAGGCATGTGATGATGGGCATGCTTTGGGATGCGGCAGCTTAGGCGTTTTATATGCGACTGGGCAAGGCGTCAAACAAGACCACGTGGTGGCGGCAGGGTTGTTTAAGAAGGCATGTGAAGGTGGACAGGCTACGGGATGTTTCAACTTGGGCGTTTCATATGCAAAAGGAGAAGGCGTCAAACAAGATGATGCAGTGGCGGCAGAGTTGTTTAAGAAGGCATGTGATGGTGGGGATGCTGATGGATGCGGCAGCTTAGGCGTTTTATATGCGACTGGGGAAGGCGTCAAACAAGACCACGTGGTGGCGTCAGGGTTGTTTAAGAAGGCATGTGAAGGCGGGCATGCTGCGGTATGTTTCTACTTGGGCGTTTTATATGCGAATGGGCAAGGCGTCAAACAAGACCACGTGGTGGCGTCAGGGTTGTATAAAAAAGCATGTGAAGGCGGGCAGGCTGCGGGATGTTCCAACTTGGGATGGCAATATGCGAATGGGAAAGGCGTCAAACAAGACCACGTGGTGGCGTCAGAGTGGTTTAAAAAAGCCTGTGATGGTGAGGATGCTGAGGGATGTACCAACTTGGGCGTTTTATATGATAATGGACTAGGAGTAAAACAGGACCACGTGATGGCGTCAGCGTTGTATAAAAAAGCATGTGATGGTGGGCATGCTGCGGGATGTTCCAACTTAGGAGATCAATATGTGAAGGGGCAAGGCGTCAAACAAGACCAGGTGGTGGCGTCAGCGTTGTATAAAAAAGCATGTGATGGTGGGTATGCTGCGGGATGTTCCAACTTAGGAGATCAATATGTGAAGGGGCAAGGCGTCAAACAAGACCAGGTGGTGGCGTCAGGGTTGTTTAAGAAGGCATGTGATGATGGGCATGCTTTGGGATGCGGCAGCTTAGGCGTTTTATATGCGACTGGGCAAGGCGTCAAACAAGACCACGTGGTGGCGTCAGGGTTGTTTAAGAAGGCATGTGATGGTGGGCAGGCTGCGGGATGCGTCAGCTTAGGCGTTTTATATGCAACTGGGGAAGGCGTCAAACAAGACCACGTGGTGGCGTCAGGGTTGTTTAAGAAGGCATGTGATGGTGGGGATGCTTTGGGATGTTTCAAGTTGGGATTGCAATATGCGACTGGGAAAGGCGGCAAACAAGACCACGTGATGGCGTCAGGGTTGTTTAAGAAGGCATGTGATGGTGGACAGGCTACGGGATGTTTAAACTTGGGCGTTTCATATGCAAAAGGAGAAGGCGTCAAACAAGATGATGCAGTGGCGGCAGAGTTGTTTAAGAAGGCATGTGAAGGTGGGGATGCTGATGGATGCGGCAGCTTAGGCGTTTTATATGCGACTGGGGAAGGCGTCAAACAAGACCACGTGGTGGCGGCAGAATGGTATAAAAAAGCATGTGAAGGCGGGCATGCTGCGGGATGTTTCAATTTGGGCGTTTCATATGCAACTGGGCAAGGCGTCAAACAAGACCAGGTGGTGGCGGCAGAATGGTATAAAAAAGCATGTGAGGGTGGGGATGCTGCGGGATGTTTCAACTTGGGCGTTTCATATGCAACTGGGCAAGGCGTCAAACAAGACCAGGTGGTGGCGGTAGGGTTGTTTAAGAAGGCATGTGATGGTGCGGATGCTGATGGATGCGTCAGCTTGGGATTTCAATATATGACTGGGAAAGGCGTCAAACAAGACCACGTGGTGGCGTCAGGGTTGTTTAAGAAGGCATGTGATGGTGGGGATGCTACGGGATGTTTCAACTTGGGCGTTTTATATGCTAATGGACTAGGGGTCAAACAAGACCACGTGGTGGCGGCAGGGTTGTATAAAAAAGCTTGTGATGGTGAGAATGCTGCGGGATGTTCCAACTTGGGAGGGCAATATGCGACTGGGAAAGGCGTCAAACAAGACCACGTGGTGGCGTCAGGGTTGTTTAAGAAGGCATGTGATGGTGAGAATGCTGCGGGATGTACCAACTTGGGCGTTTTATATGCTAATGGACTAGGGGTCAAACAAGACCACGTGGTGGCGTCAGCGTTGTATAAAAAAGCATGTGATGGTGGGCATGCTGCGGGATGTTCCAACCTAGGAGATCAATATGTGAAGGGGCAAGGCGTCAAACAAGACCAGGTGGTGGCGTCAGGGTTGTATAAAAAAGCTTGTGATGATGGGGATGCTGCGGGATGTTCCAACTTGGGTGGTTTATATGAGTTTGGGAAGGGCATCAGGCAAAACACTCAAAAGGCCATTGAATTCTATGGCAAAGCATGTGAGATGAGAGAAACGCGTGGATGTGATGCGTATGATCGTCTCAGAAAGTGAGTGATGGATAAGGTGCTGGGTAGTCAGTCGTTAGAAAACGAACCATTTTGATTGGCTCCATTTGGCTGATCAATGAAGCGGCCAAAGCACCTGGCCGCCCTGAGCATGCTGCGTGACTTAGACATCGAGGTGTCCAATGTCCAGTCAAACTGAAGCCCCCGATCAGCCGCCTTGTCTTCAATGAAGTGTCATCACGAGATAAGTGAAAAAATATCTCATCGAATGATAAAAGGAGGGATCGATGGGGAAACTGGCGTATTAACGGCCTGACCGTTCAGATCGAATAGGGGAGATATTGAAGGATCGACTATCTGGTCGAGAGGGTCTTGGGGGGCGACAAGGCGAGAGACAAATTGGGTGTTTTTTTGCCGTATATTGGATGTTAAGACTGGGGCCCCGTGGCGTGATGTGCCGCCAGACGGTGGGTACTGGACCAACACCCATCGCCGGTTTTGTCGTGGGCGAGATAAGGGGATAGGGGCAATACGGGATAGAATCGTAGGTCACCGAGCCGGATGATGAAGGACCATGATGGATGCCCGTCATGGATGGGTCATCCCCATGCATCGGGGGCCAAAGGTGGCAACCAAGAGATGGCCCCAAGCGGGCCTCCCCTCCTTTCAGATGGCGTGAGGCGATGTCATCCCGAAGGGGTGCGTGTGAGGCAATATCACTCCCCCGTTGAGATGGTCGCAAGCGGGCCTCCCCTCCTTTCAGATGGCGTGAGGCGATGTCATC
>Ga0209358_10000731_pt1 | contig 28026 bp, 25 predicted proteins | sample LauGreFa1BDMLBSN_2_FD_187574 | JGI IMG/M metagenome (GOLD analysis project Ga0209358, IMG submission 187574) | Freshwater lake microbial communities from Lake Michigan, USA - Fa13.BD.MLB.SN (SPAdes) (version 2) | ecosystem: Environmental > Aquatic > Freshwater > Lake | place: Lake Michigan, USA...
ATCTCTAACGGCGCACAACCCAAGCCGTCGGCAGCCATAGAAACTGCTTGCACTATTTGACGGGCGCGCGGCTCCAAGTAAGGCGAAACGAAAGGACCTAAATGTGGACTGGCTCCTCGAGAATCAGCGGGCACTCCATTTAGATATTTGCCAGTCAAAACGCCTCTTCCCAACGGCGACCACGCTAAAACGCCTAAGCCCACCTCTGCGGCACAGGGGAGAATTTCTGACTCTGCGTTTCTATTAAGAAGGGAGTATTCATTCTCTGTTATCGAAAGCGGTATTGAACGCTCTAGAAGTGTGAATGCGCGCGCTGTTTGCCACCCTGAGAAATTGGAAATACCGATATACCGAACTCGACCACTGGATACTGCAAGCTCCAATGCAGTCAGCGTCTCTTCTAATGGCACGTGCTCATCCCAACGTTGAACCATCCAAATGTCGAGGTAATCTGTACGTAATCTTTTTAAAGAATCATCTAAATCTTTCAAGAGATTTCCACGCGAGTTATTTACTCCCGTTGTGGTCATTCCACCTTTACTTGCCAGAACCACCTGATCTCGTGGCGTCAAAGTGTTTAGCAGGCCACCAATTACCCGTTCGCTATCGCCATCGCCAAAAATCGCGGCGCTATCAATGAGAGTCCCACCGTAATCAAGAAAGGCGCGTAGTTGCTCGGCAGCTTCATGCTCATCGGTGTCCCGCCCCCAGGTCATGGTGCCCAAAGCGAGCGCAGATACGCGCAATCCGCTCCTGCCTAGTTGGCGAATCTCCATCGACTGCAGTTCCTCGCTATTCTCGCTAGCCTCTAGGTGGGAGAGTAATAGGAGGAACGCATTGGGCACGGTAATTCTCATTCGCCACGCGCGAAGCACTGCTAATACCGAAGCTATTCTCGCTGGCCAAAGCCCTGGCGTACGCCTCGATCCAACTGGTTTAGAGCAGAGTAAAAAATTGGCTCACACGCTTGGCGCGATTCCAGTGAACCGTGTCTTTGTAAGCCCACTCGAACGATGTATGGACACCATTGCGCCTTGGCTTGCCGAGTTCGGCAATGGGGTTTCGGTACAAAGCGAACCAAGAATTATCGAACCAAATTATGGTCTATGGAGTGGGCGCAAACTTGAGGAACTAGCTTTGGAATCTTTATGGAGCGACGTTCAACAAAACCCTGCTCAGGTTATTTTCCCCAATGGCGAGAAGTTTATGGATGTATGGGAGCGAGTTCACGAATTTTTCATTCATCTAAAGGAAATCGCAAGCGAAGATGGCACCTACATTGTTGTAAGCCACGGGGACATTATTAAATTTCTCATCGCAAACATTCTCAACATTGAATTTAAAAACTTCCAGTCGCTAGTAGTTGAACCTGGCTCGATATCGATAGCTCAGTTCGTTGAAGGTAACGCAAGACTGCTGCAATACAATCGCTCGGAACAGGACATCAACTCATTTGTAGGAAATCTTTCAAAACCCACCCTTGGTGGAGAACAACATCGAGGTACAAAGCATGCGTGAGTTCTATGACTTTCCCTTCCCGGAGCGTTTTATCTCAGGAACTGTTGGAATGCCAGGGGAGCGCACATTTTATTTACAGGCGATAGAGGGTAGGAGAAATGTCTCTGTTGCTTTAGAAAAAACCCAATTGGCGCTTCTCGCTGAACGAATTGTCGCGTTATTTAAAGAGTTGAAAATCGGTAAAGCAGGAGATCTAAAGCGCAAGAGTCAGAGCCTGCCACAACTGCTAACCCCCTTCAGTGAAGAATTTCGGATCGCTGCGCTATCGCTTACTTGGAATGCCCAAAAGGAAGAATTAATTATCGAGGCTCAAGGAGGCGAAGAGAGCGAAATTATCGAAGATGATCAGGAAGGTCCACCACTTCTGCGAGTCACGCTTACGATTGAATCGGCGCTAGTTTTTGCCCTGGATTCTTTTGCACTTATTGGCGCTGGTCGCCCTCCCTGCCAGTTCTGTGGGGGTCCATTGGATGCCCAAGGTCATGTCTGCCCGAGGGCTAATGGCTATCGCCGGTAGAAAGGTCATTGAATTCGGCGAACTTGTCGTCACCGGACGGTTAGTCGATGCCTCCAATGCAACGCTTTTTGGCCATGTCTTAACAGAATCTGGTGAAAAAACTTCAGTCATTTACAAACCAATTGCAGGGGAGCGACCGCTCTGGGATTTTCCGGATGGAACGTTGGCTGCACGGGAAGTTGCTGCCTACTTATTTAGTGAGTTCGCAGGTTTTCATTTTGTCCCGTTTACCGTTTTAAGAGATGGTCCATATGGCATGGGGGCAGTTCAAGAATGGATTAATATCAATGAAGAGGTTGACACAATTGATTTAGCCCAGTCTCGAGATGAATCTCTTCGGAAATTAGTTCTATTTGATGCCATCATTAATAACACCGATCGAAAGATAGGACACTTACTACCTGCGTTGAGCGGCGAACTCCTCGTCTGTGACCACGGTGTGTGTTTCCATCAGGAAGATAAGTTAAGGACAGTGCTTTGGCAGTGGCGCTTAGAGAAGTTCACTAGATCGGAAGTTGAACTGCTCATCGATATCAGTAATCGCTTCCCTAATTTTGCAACTATGGTGGAGGGTCTACTTACTCCACAGGAAATTGCAGCCACCCAAGTGAGGCTGGCACGACTTATTGACGATGGCAGATTTCCGGCCCCCTCCGAGGATTGGCCAGCTATTCCCTGGCCGCCAATTTAAGCGCGAGCACAACAAGGGCGAGAGCTCTGAGTAAACTCATCGAATGAATTCTTGGGCCGAGGTTTATCTACCTCCACTACCTCCTCGAGATTTTCCTGCTCTTTCACTTCACAACTCCGTAACAGGTAAAAAAGATATGGTTACAGAGAAGAAAGTATCGATGTATGTCTGTGGCATTACCCCTTACGACGCCACCCATCTTGGCCACGCAGCTACGTATCTCGCCTTTGATCTGGTCAATAGATATGTCCGCCTAACTGGTCAGAGTATTGAATATGTTCAAAACATCACTGATGTTGACGACCCGCTACTAGAGCGCGCCAATCGCGATGGCGTTAATTGGGAGCAATTAGCGAATAATCAAATCTCCCTATTTAGGGATGACATGACCGCGTTGCGAATTATTCCACCCGATCATTACATGGGCGCTGTCGAAACTATTCCATGGGTGATTTCAGCAATTGAAGAATTGCAGCGCAACGATGCGGTATATCAAATCGAAAGTGATCTTTATTTCGATATCACTTGCGACTTGCAATTTGATTCATACAATCAGCTTTCTCGCGCAGAACAAATCGCAATATTTGCTGAGCGTGGCGGCGATCCCGAGCGTGAAGGCAAACGTAACCCCCTTGATTGCCTTATCTGGCGTGGTGCCCGCGAGGGAGAACCATCATGGTCTTCTCCTTTTGGCCCGGGTCGTCCCGGATGGCATATTGAATGTACTGCTATTGCACTTCAATATTTGCAAGCGCCTATCTCGATCCAGGGTGGAGGCAGTGATTTACATTTTCCGCACCACACCATGTGTGCTGCCGAAGGAAAAGTGCTCACTGGTCAAAATTTTGCCCAACGTTTCGTGCATGGAGGCATGATCGGTTTAGATGGCGAGAAAATGAGTAAGTCGAGAGGAAATTTGAAATTTGTTTCTGTAATGCGCAACTCCGGGATAGATCCATTGGCGCTACGAGTTGCTCTACTCTCAGGGCATTATCGGAGCGATCGACCGTGGAGCGATGCGCTCCTTAAGAGCGCCGAAGAGCGCCTTGAGCTCTGGCGCACAGCGTTTTCGAGCCCTTATGGCGGCGATGTTGAACCATTAATCCTCGGTATTGCCCGCCACTTAAGCGATGACCTCGATACCTCGGGAGCCTTCAACCTTATTGATTCGTGGGCTCAATCGAGAGTTACTTCCTTTGCGAGAGAAGATGGATCATCGGTCTCCCAAATCGGACAACTGAGTCGTTTTCTCGATACTGCATTAGGAATCGCGTTATAGCGCAAGAATCAATTAACGATTTTTCTCATCGCCTCGGTGCCGTAAATATCTTTCAAATTCTCGAGCAATCGATTCTCCAGAGGCTTCGGGTAGCTCTGCTGCATCTTTCGATTCTTCAAGACTCTGCACATATTCTGATATTTCGGCATCTTCCTGCGTAATTTGGGTTGCGCCCAATTCCCAAGCGCGCGAATCGTCAGGCAGTTCACCTTCGGGAATATTAATTTCTAAAAGATCTTCTAAATGATTAAGGAGAGCGAGGGTAGCTTTCGGGCATGGTGGGGTTGCGACGTAGTGTGGAATTGCCGCCCAGAGTGAGACTGCGTCAAGATCTCGAGCATTACATCCATCTTGCAAAGCGCCAAGAATTCCAGTGGGACCTTCATAGCGACTCATTTCCACTTCAAATTTCTTTGCTAGAGCGGAATTGGCCGCAGATAGCGTTACGGGAATTGGTCGAGTGTGGGGAACATCCGCTAAAAGTGATCCAAGGGAAACAACTAAGGAAATATCTAGATCTTCTCCTAAGGAGAGAATTTCGCCGATGAAGCTCCGCCATTTCATGGAGGGCTCCACCCCTGTAACAATCAATAAATCGCGACTGAATTCGGGAACTGTTATCGCGTGAATAGTTGTCGTGGGCCAGGAAAGTTCGCGATCACCATTGTCATCAAGAAAAATCTGCGGGCGATTAACCTGGTAATCATAGAAATCCTCAGATTCGACCTCAGCTATCAATTGTGAAGGCCAGAGTGAGAGTAAATGCTCAACTGCTTTTGATGCTGCTTCTCCAGCATCATTCCAACCCTGAAAGGCGGCAATCATGATGGGGTCCCGTAGCTCTGGGAGAGAGTAGATCTCCATACCCGTACAGTAGAGCAGGTACCCTTACTCCAATGAAAACCCTTCGCCAGACCCTCACCGAACAGGAACGGGTCCTTGTGGTAGACGGGGCCATGGGAACAATGCTCCAGGAGCAGAACCCCTCGCTAGAGGATTTTCAAGGGCACGAGGGGTGTAATGAGATCCTCAATGTCAGCGCTCCAGAGATGGTCAAACAGGTACACCGCGCCTATCTTGAAGTAGGAGTTGATGGAATTGAAACTAATACTTTTGGTGCAAATTTTGGGAATTTAGCTGAATATGGAATTGAAGATCGAATATACGAACTCGCCTATGCCGGAGCGAAACTTGCTCGAGAGGTTGCGAATGAATTTTCGAACCTTCACCCACGCTGGGTTTTTGGTTCAATTGGTCCTGGCACGAAGCTACCAACGCTCGGACACACAAGCTATGCAACGCTACGAGATGCCTATCAAGAGTGCGCGCGCGGATTAATCGATGGTGGTTCCGACGCACTTCTTGTCGAAACATCACAAGACTTACTGCAAACGAAAGCAGCGATTAACGGTTGCCGTGCGGCGATTGACAAATCAGGTAAAGACTTAATTCTCATCGCTCAAGTTACTGTTGAAACAACTGGAACCATGTTACTAGGCAGTGAAATTGGCGCCGCACTAACTGCGCTCGAACCATTGGGTATCGATGTAATTGGACTCAATTGCGCTACTGGCCCAGCTGAGATGAGCGAGCATCTTCGTCAACTTTCACAGTCTTCATCAGTGATGCTCTCATGTATGCCTAACGCTGGATTGCCAATTTTGGAGAGTGGGGGAGCACGTTATCCCTTAACTCCATCTGAATTAGCAAAGAGTTTAGAGACGTTTGTGGCTGATTACGGATTAAATATCGTCGGCGGTTGTTGCGGCACTACTCCAGCACATTTGGCTGAAGTAGTGAAAAGATTTGGAGAGCGAAAGAAATCTATTCCCACCAGAACAATTTCTGTTGATCCTGGCGCAGCTTCGCTCTACCAACATGCATCTTTTCGCCAAGAAAATACCTACATGGCAATTGGGGAGCGAACAAACGCTAATGGTTCAAAAGCATTTCGAGATGCGCTTCTTGAGAACAACTGGCAAGAATGTCTCGAGATCGCAAAAGGTCAGATTCGCGAAGGCGCCCACATGCTTGATTTGTGCGTAGATTATGTTGGTCGCAATGGCGTGACAGATATGGAAAAGCTCGCTGAGCTCTTTGCCACAAGCTCAACTCTTCCAATTGTTCTTGATTCCACTGAGCCTTCAGTACTTCAAGCTGGCTTGGAGAAATTGGGTGGCAGAGCAGTTATCAACTCAGTGAATTATGAAGATGGTGATGGTCCAAATTCTCGTTTTTCGCGAATTATGCCTTTGGTCAAGGAGCATGGCGCGGCTGTTGTGGCGCTCACTATTGATGAAGAAGGGCAAGCGCGCTCCTCTGAGTGGAAAGTCAAAGTCGCCTCCCGTCTCATTGAGGATTTAACGAATAATTGGGGGCTACGGACCTCTGACATTCTCATCGACGCACTGACTTTCCCGATTGCTACTGGTCAAGAAGAGACTCGTCGCGATGGCATCGAAACACTTGAGGCTATTAAAGAAATTCGCGCACTTTACCCAGATGTGCAAACAGTTTTAGGGGTGAGCAATATATCTTTCGGTTTAAACCCTGCCGCTCGGATTGTTCTGAACTCTGTTTTCCTTCATGAGGCAGTTTCAGCCGGATTAACATCGGCGATTATCCATCCATCAAAAATAACTCCAATGATAAGGATTGATGAGCGCTCACGAGAATTGGCTCTCGATCTAATTTATGATCGAAGGAAATATGATTCTGCGACCGGAGAAATAAGTTACGACCCGCTTACAGAGTTTTTGGCCCACTTTGAAGGGGCCGAAGTTACCTCTTCGCGTAATTCGCGTGCCGAACAGTTTGCTGCACTTCCTCTTCCTGAGAGATTAAAGCAGCGGATTATCGATGGTGAACGAAATGAACTTGAAAACGATCTTGAGCTAGCAATCTCCACAGGGATGGCTCCGCTAGACATTATTAATAATCTTCTGCTTGATGGAATGAAAACTGTGGGCGAATTATTTGGTAAAGGCGAGATGCAACTCCCATTTGTCCTCCAAAGTGCAGAAGTTATGAAACGAGCGGTTGCGCACCTCGAACCAAAAATGGAAAAGAGTGATTCAACAGGGAGAGGAAAGATACTTTTAGCAACAGTTAAGGGAGATGTTCACGACATTGGTAAAAATTTAGTAGACATAATTCTTTCCAATAATGGCTACAACGTTCATAACATCGGTATTAAGCAAACTATTAACACCATAATTGAAGAGGCCGAAAAAGAGAATGTAGATGTCATCGGTATGAGCGGTTTGCTCGTGAAATCCACGGTAATCATGAGAGAGAACCTTGAAGAATTAACCGATCGTGGGCTGGCTGAACGATGGCCGGTAATTCTTGGTGGGGCAGCGCTTACCCGTGCATTTGTCGAGCAGGATTTGGCTGAAATGTTTCCAGGAACTGTGCGATATGCCAAGGATGCTTTTGAAGGCCTGGAATTGATGGACCGAATCATGGCAGTTAAACGCGGCGAACCAGGCGCAGCGTTACCCGAACTACGTAAAAGACGTACAAAAATCTCACACACCAAAGATGACAATCGAGAGATAGATACACGCAGAAGCGAAATTCGTGTCGATAATGAAATTCCGACGCCACCTTTCTGGGGTTCTCGCGTAGTAAAAGGAATACCTCTGAATGATTACGTGAGCATGCTCGATGAGCGTGCGCTCTTTGTAGGTCAGTGGGGGTTGAAAGGTGGTAAAAGCTTTGCGGACATGGCAGAGCAAGAAGGTCGACCACGCCTTCGACAACTTCTCAATGATGTCCAAGTAAATAATTGGATTGAAGCTGCTGTTGTCTATGGATATTTTCCATGCTTTAGCGAAGGTAACGACCTTGTCATCCTGGATCCAGAGGATCCTCAAGCTCGAAAAGAAATATCTCGCTTAATTTTCCCGAGACAACGCCGCGATAAAAGGCTATGCCTCTCTGATTTCTTCGCTGCCAAGGATAGGAATGAAATCGATGTTGTGGCGTTTCATGTGGTAACTATGGGCGAAGCAGTAAGTAGAGCAACCGGTAAATTATTTGCGGAGAATAACTTCCGCGAATATCTTGAATTGCACGGCTTGTCAGTGCAGCTAACTGAGGCGCTTGCAGAGTATTGGCATGCTCGGATACGCCAGGAGCTTGGGTTTGGTCGCGAAGATAGCGCTGAGATTGATTCGATTCTCGATCAAGGGTATCGAGGTTCGCGATATTCATTTGGATATCCTGCTTGCCCAGATCTCACACAACAAACTCAACTTTGCGAACTAATCAAACCTGAGCGCATCGGAGTGAATCTCTCCGAAGAGTTCCAACTCCATCCAGAACAATCAACATCCGCGATTATCGTGCATCATCCTGAAGCGAAGTATTTCAACGCCACATGAGTCATCCCTTATTGCCCACAGCGGTTTTTTTCGATATGGATGGTTTGCTGGTAGATACCGAACCGTATTGGCTAGCAACCGAGTGCGAACTCATGGCTGAGTTTGATGTTATTTGGCGGGAGGAAGATCAACTTTTTTGTCTAGGCGGGCCAATGAAAAAGGTGGGCGACTATATGTCCACTCTCGCCAATGGAGCGCAGAGTTCTGACTGGTTCGTAGATGAATTAATCGGACGGATGGCAAAGAAGTTTGAGGACATTTCGCTAATGCCTGGGGTTGCTCAACTCCTCGAAGAGATTAACTCTTTGGAACTTCCACTAGCTTTAGTTTCAGCGAGTCCCCGACGATTGGTGGATGCCGTTCTAGATTCCTTCGCTAAAAATCCTTTCAATACGACAATCTCAGCTGATGATGTGCTGCGTGGAAAACCACACCCAGATCCCTACCTGAAAGCAGCACGTGAATTAAACGTTGAAGTTGAACACACCCTTATTCTCGAGGATTCACCAACTGGCGTTGCAGCAGCAAGATCGAGTGGAGCGTTTGTTATTGCTGTTCCTCACATAGCTCCAATAGAAATGGCCCCGCGAAGTGCAATCATTGACTCTCTTGCAAATAGGAAATTAGCTGATCTTTGGAAACTCTGTCAGCTTTGAAGTTTAGGGGGAGTGCCACCGAATTCGGGGCAAATTTTCTGATGCGCGCACCAGTCACAAAGCCGAGACTTTCTGGATGGCCATTCACCTGTTACTTTTGATTGTTGGATATCCGCTGCGATTTTCTCAATCTTCAATTGCGTTTTAATCAATTCATCTTCAGTTGGATCTTGAGCAAGCACCTTTCCATCACCGAGAAAAATCATCTGCAATCTCTTGGGAACGCGCCCCAACTTTTTCCAAAGAATCAAAGCATAAAATTTCATTTGGAAGAATGATTTTTCTTCATAACCCACGCTAGGAGATTTCCCAGTCTTGTAATCGACAATTCTTATCTCCCCAGTGGGAGCGATGTCCAAGCGATCTATATATCCGTGGATAACCAGTTTCTCTGAAAGATCTATCTCGACATGAGCTTCAAGTTCGGTTGGTTCAAAAGTTCTTGGATCTTCTAACTCAAAATACTTTTGTAATAGCGCGTAGGCTGATAATAGGAATTTTTCCTCTTCGAGATCCAGTAAGAGTTCTTTTACATCTGCCCTACTCTCCTTCATTTCGTTCCAGAGCGGAACTAGATCCTTCTCAGATATTCCATAAGTACGATCATTTCGCTGATAGGTAAACAATTTTTCGAGAACTGAATGGACTAAAGTGCCACGAATAGCATCAATGCTCGGTGGCTCTGGCAATTTATCAATAGTTCGGAACCGGTAAAGCAAAGGACAATTGAGATAGTCGTTGGCTCTGCTCGGAGAGAGTGTGGCTTTGTCTTCACTCATGGTGACACCTTAGACTGCCAGGCATGGAATCCCAGGGGAGCGCGCGAAAAGGACCGTTTCGATACGGCGATCGTATTCAGCTTTCGGATGCGAAAGGAAAGTTGTACAGCTTCACCTTGCAGGAGGGTGGCGCTTGGCACAGCCATAAAGGAATTGTTGAGCACGCCCAGTGCGTAGGGCTCCCTGAGGGGAGTTTTGTTACCGCAACCTCTGGAACGCAGTATTTCGCTATTCGACCGCTATATGAAGATTTTGTCTTGGCAATGCCCCGAGGTGCCACGATCGTTTATCCAAAGGATGCCGCGGACATAATCGGATATGGAGATATCTCTGACGGTGATGTTGTGCTTGAAGCAGGCGTGGGATCAGGTGCGTTAACTATCGCCCTACTTCGCGCAGTTGGCCCGAACGGAAGAGTAGTTAGCACGGAGCGACGGGAGGATTTCGCTCTCATTGCTGAAAAAAATCTTAATATATTTTTTGGCGCCGTTCCTAAAAACTGGAGCGTTCGTATTGGTTCTTTTGAAACTCAAGATTTCTCAGATCTTGCCCTTCCTGAGCAAGGTGTTGATCGAGTTGTTCTAGACATGCTGGCACCATGGGAGTGTGTTGACCAGAGCGCTCAATTACTTCGAGCAGGTGGTGTTTTCATGGCGTACATCACCACAACAACCCAGTTGTCGCGAACAGTTGAAGCTCTTCGAAATGATCGGCGTTTCACTGAACCATATGCTTGGGAGAGCCTTCACCGAAGTTGGCACGTTGATTCACTATCGGTTCGACCAGATAATCGAATGATTGGTCATACCGGCTTCTTAGTTAGAGCCCGACGGGTAGCGAATGGCGTTGAAGCTCCTCGAACTCGTCGACGCGGGTCAAAAAATCCAGAGGAAAGTTCAGTTGAACCTGAATCTTTCGATGCTTAAATTACTTTAAGCGCGCAGTTCGAATTTCTACCGGATAGAGCGGAGAACCATCGGGCTCTCCTGTTGCTGTTCCCAAGTTCGCAATCTTCTCCACAATCTCAAATCCTTTGGTGATAACTCCCCAAATCGAATAATTGGGAGGGAGCGTGGTGTCGGCATAAACAAGAAAAAACTGGCTGCCATTGGTATTGGGGCCGGAATTGGCCATCGCGACTGTTCCCTTTGGATAGTTAACGCCATTTGCTGCGGGAAGGTTTTCATCAGCAAAGGTAAAGCCGGGGTTCCCACCACCATCTCCTTGAGGGTCGCCACATTGGAGCACAAAGATTCCAGAGGTGGTGAGTCGATGACAGAGCGTGGCATCGTAATAATTTGAATTAGCTAGAAATCCAATGGTCGAAACTGTTGCCGGAGCATTTACGCCATCAGCCTCTATCTCAATAAGTCCGCAATTAGTTTCTAACGCCAAGGTATAACTCTTTTTGGCCAAATACTCTGAAGGAGCTGCAGGCGCGATGGGCTGTCGCGGCGTTGCCGTTGATGGTTCGCAGAATGAGGCAGTTGCGGCGCTAGCGGTTGAACTAGCCGATGGAGTGGATATAGGTGTTGGTTGAACTTCCTCAGGATCAGGCTCGCTGGAACACCCACTTACGAGAACTAAACCAATGGTTAGGGCTATGGCCCGCTTGTAAAAGATACCCCGCACGACTGTTGAGCTCATGGCCTAATGGTAACAAGGGTTACTACGATTACGGTTATGAGCGGCGGGAGTAACGAAAAGAGCGAGAAAGCCGAACGCCTACTCAATCTCACGCTAGCCCTATTAAATACGCGAGTTCCGCTAACCAAGCAGCAAATTTTTCAGAACGTCGCTGGCTACTCTGGTAAAACCGAAGCGATGGAGCGTATGTTCGAGCGCGATAAAGACGAATTGCGAGAAATCGGGATAAACATTCACGTTCTCCCTATCGACCCTCTCTTCGACGATGAATTGGGTTACCGCATACTTCCGAGTGAATACTTTCTTCCGGAAATACCTCTCTCTCGGGAGGAGTCAATTTGGCTGTCGATTGCCGCGAATCTCATTCGGGAGAATCAGCAGGATGACTTATCACAACGGGCGCTCCAGAAACTTTTGACCCGAAGTGATATGCCAATAGATGAGATTTTCGATCTCAATAGCCAATATCAAATTCAAGTTGATCTCAACGAGGCGCTTCTACAATTATGGCGAGCAATTAAGAATAAGAGCAATATCCGATTTTCATACTTGTCCAATAGCGCGCCAGGAACCTTAAGTAATAGGACAGTTTCTCCTTACTTAATAACCTCAAGGTTCACCAATTGGTACCTCGTAGCCCGAGATTTGCAGGATGAAAAAATAAAAACTTTTCGGATTGACAGAATGACACAAATTACAGGGGGCAACAAGACGGCGTATGTGGTTTCTGATTTCGCAGCCGATATTCAACCCATACTTGATAAATTCAAGGGGGATACCATTGAGAAAGTTATTATCAAAACGGATTCTCAACTGTCGTTAGATCATAGATTGATGCGAAAAGCATCATCCTCACAAAATTCAGAGGGATCACTTCTATTAACTCTAAACAATGTTGATGAGGACGATATTTCTGAAATAGTGCTTTGGGCTGGCCCACTTGTTGAGGTTCTCGCTCCAGAATCGTTGCGAGAACGTATTCGCAATTCACTAGCGAACGCTTTGGAAGCTCACTCATGAAACTAACTCCTGCTGCGCTTCGCGTTTCACGCCTCCTTCAATTGATTCCATTTCTTCAAGCCAATTCCGGAGTAAGTGTTGATACAACAGCGAAATTTTTTGGTATAACTGAAGAACAATTAATCTCCGACCTAAACTTGATTTGGTTATGCGGTCTACCTGGATACTCCCATCTGGAACTTATTGATGTTTCATATGATTCTGGAGTTATTTCAATAAACAATGCCGAGACTGTTGACCGCCCGATGCGATTATCTTTTGATGAGGGAGCGGCTTTACTGCTTGCCATTGAAACTCTTATCACAATCGCACCAGTTGGTGATTCGAAACTACTTCTCACCCTCAGGAGTAAACTTTTGCGTGCACTGGATTTAGATCAAGAAGCGCCACAAGAGAGTGCTCATACCCTCAACAATGAGAAAATTTCGGGAAGTTCCCCTGTCCTGCCAGTGATATTAAAGGCGCTTGAATCTCCAAACCAAGTATTAGATTTCCTCTATTACTCAGCCACCCTCGATACTTCTATCCATGCACAAATAATTCCAGAACGAATATTCGTCCAAAACGGTTTCACTTATCTTGCAGCCTTCTCGCTCACCACTGGGGAACATGCGATGTACCGGGTCGACCGAATTGAGAGCGCAACGCCTGCACAACAGCCATCGGATATTTCGAAAATTTTTGATAAGTTCAAGAAGGCTGAGAAACTTGAGGCATCTGAAGAATCTGCCATTGAAGCAACTGTCGAAATTCGGAGAGAGGGTGCCTGGTTTATTCAAAAATGGGGTCTTGCCAATATCGAGTACGACCAACAAAACGAACGTTTCCGTGGAGTGATCAAGGTCTACAACCCCTCGTGGCTTATCCGTGCTGCATTGAGCCTGGGTGGAGCCTTAGAGGTGATTGCGCCGGCCGAGCTCCGAAGCGAGGTGGCCAAGGCGGCCGAATCGGCGCTCGAAAGGTATCGATAAGCAGTAAAGTAGGGTTATCTGCACAAGCTCGTCCGATGAGCCTGGTTGAGGGGGCACCATATGTTTCTTCGCGAACCTTCCCATATCTTGCTGGTGATTCTGGTTTTGATTCTCCTCTTTGGCGCCAAACGCCTACCTGATTCAGCGCGGGCCCTAGGTCGTTCACTGCGGATTTTTAAGGGTGAGTTAAAGGACCCGAACAAAAATAACGAGAGCGCCGATCCAGACTCAGGCCAAGAAAACAAGAAATTAGAGAACCCCGATAAACCGGAGTAGTTCACGACGGATAGGTGGTACGTGAACTGCAATGGCCATGGATGAAGAATTGGATGTGAGCAAGGCGCCACTGCTTGCCCATCTTCGCGAATTGCGAAAACGAATATTTAAAAGTGTTTTGGGTGTTTTAGCGTTCGCTGTAGTGGGCTGGGTTTTTTACAACGAAATTATTCTCAAACTTGCGCAACCGATGTGTGGGAAAAATAAAGAATTGGAGAGTCTTGAACAGTGCACTTCACTTTATGTCTCTGGAGTGCTTGGCCCGCTCAACCTGCAGATTAAGGTTGCTTTACTGGTAGGGATAATTCTCTCGGCTCCCATTTGGTTATTTCAGATTTGGGCTTTTGTCTTACCTGGTTTAAAGAAACGCGAAAAAATTCTGGCCTTTGCTTTCTTTGTGGGAGCGATTCCTTTTTTTGCTGCTGGCATAACGCTCGGTTACTACATTCTTCCTATCGCCATCAAGGTTCTTCTGGGGTTCACGCCAGATAATTTGGCCAACCTTATTCGATTTGATGATTACTTAGATTTTGTGCTTCGCGTGATCTTGCTATTTGGGATCGCGTTTGAGCTCCCTGTCTTTCTGCTCGCACTTAATGCAGCAGGGGCAATAACTGGGGCCGCGATACTCCGGCCTTGGCGAGTAGCGGTCTTTCTCATATTTCTATTTGTTGCCGCATTTACACCAACTGGAGATCCCTTAACCATGCTTGCACTGGCAATCCCGCTCTGTGCGCTTTACTTTGCGGCTGGAGCCATCGCCACACTTATTGATAAACGTCGCGCGAAGAAGGCGTCGGCGCTTGATGAAATCTAATTTAATTCTCGCAAATCCCTTATCTGCCAGGGGCAAGGGCGCCCACGTTCTAGCAAATACGATGCGATATCTCGATATCCAAAAAATTCGATACCAAATTATTGCTGCTAGTTCCCTCGCAAAAACACTCGAAGAATTCTCCGCTAAATCACTCATTGATTATGAGCGTGTACTGGTGATTGGGGGAGACGGCATGATCCATCACAGTATCAATGCTCTTGCGCAAAGAAAGGAAATTGACGACTTAGAAGTTCCTGTTGGCATAATTCCAGCGGGCACCGGGAATGATTTTGCCCGAGCGCTAGGTTTACACTTGAATCATCCAGAGCGGAATCTAGATCATTACCTCTCTACTGAGCCAAGAAGTGTCGACCTTGGAGAGATTAATGGGGTTCGTTTTGGCGCGATCTGTTCAACAGGCTTCGATTCCATTGTTAACGAACGAGCAAATCAAATGAGTTGGCCGCGCGGAAAAAGAAAATATGATCTCGCCATGATTCAAGAGCTTCCACGTTTCAGGCCGCGTCAATATCGGATTACCATTGATGGTCAAACAAGCGAGGTTCGGGCGATGTTAATCGCTATCGCGAATGGACCTTCATATGGTGGCGGCATGAAAGTTTGTCCGGACGCACAACTTAATGACGGACTACTAGATGTTATGGTCTTAAAGCCCGTGCCCAAAGGTGAATTTCTCCGAATCTTCCCTAAGGTTTATAGCGGAAAACACGTTTCACATCCTCAGGTGGAGATATCTAGAGGGCGAACTATCCATATTGAGGGAGAAGCAATCACCTACGCAGATGGGGAACGTATAGGGCCCACGCCAGTTCAAGTTAAAGTGCTACCCGGCGCGCTACGAACATGGGCTTTCCATGAGTGAAGCTAACCTCTCACCAGCCGAACGATATGCAGCCACCCGCAAACGAGCTACGCCACGGAATTCTGCTTTAAGTGACTATCTGGAACGACTTCCGTTTGCCCTCGATGACTTCCAAATCGAAGCGTGCAAGCACCTTGAGGCTGGTAGCGGGGTACTGGTGGCAGCTCCCACCGGAGCAGGAAAAACTATTGTGGGAGATTTCGCCACTTTTCTTTCACAGCGGCAAGGCGCGCGAATCTTCTACACGACACCTATAAAAGCGCTCAGCAATCAGAAATTTGGCGAGTTCGTGGATAAGTATGGTGAAGAAAAAGTGGGTCTTCTCACGGGTGATATCTCCATCAATGGCGATGGAGAAATTGTGGTGATGACCACCGAAGTTCTCCGGAACATGATTTACGCCAATTCACGTAATCTCCAGAATTTAGCCTTTGTTGTGCTCGATGAAGTTCATTATCTAGGCGATAAGTTCAGGGGAGCGGTTTGGGAAGAAATCCTGATCCATCTTCCACAAGAGATCGCAGTAGTTTCGCTCTCGGCAACGGTGTCGAACGTTGAGGAATTTGGAGAATGGTTAAGCACGGTTCGTGGATCAATCCAAGTAATAGTTAGCGAAGTCCGACCTGTTCCACTGCATCTGCATGTCATGCAAGGCAACGAGCTTTACCCGCTTCTCAAAGACGAGAAACAAGTGAATGGGGAACTGGTTAAGATATCGCAAAGTTATAATCAGAATTATCGTGATAGAAAATTTCGCAATACCTTTAAAGTTCTACACAAAGACCTAATTATCGAACGATTAGCGCAAGAGAATTTACTTCCCGCAATATTCTTTATCTTTAGTCGAGCTGCTTGTGACAATGCGGTCAAATCATGCAGTCATCTGAATTTAACGAATGAGCGCGAGAAGGCCGCAATACGAGAACGTATTGAAGAGGTAGCTCAAGTAATTGCTCCAGAAGATTACGGCCCCCTGAACTTTCTTGCATGGGCGAAAGCTTTAGAGCAAGGTGTTGCCGCCCACCATGCTGGATTGATCCCACCTTTGAAAGAGGTAATTGAAGAGCTCTTTCAACGTGGATATATCAAGGTTGTCTTCGCTACCGAAACGTTGGCGCTTGGCGTCAACATGCCTGCAAAATCTGTCGTGATCGATCGTTTGACCAAATGGAACGGGCAAGCTCATGTAGAGATTTCGCCGGGGGAGTTCACGCAACTCACTGGTAGGGCTGGACGCCGGGGAATAGATGTCGAAGGGCATGCTGTTGTGGTGTGGAGCCCGGAAGTTGATATTCCGTCCTTAGCCGGATTGGCCACGGCCCGAACATTTCCGTTGAAATCTTCCTTTAATCCCACTTACAACATGGCGGTTAATCTTCTTGCCAGCACCACCTCTGCTATTTCACGAGAGTTACTTGGATCATCGTTCGCCCAGTATCAAGCGGATCATTCGGTGCATGGCTTAGAGCGTCAGGTTGCTCGAAATAAAGAATTTTTGCGAACACTGAAATCAGAAGTTGATTGCCATCTTGGGAATTTTCATGAGTATGCACAGATTCGGAATGATATAAAGAGATTAGAACGAGCTGGAAGCACTCCTAAAAAACGAGATCTACCGGAGGTTATTGAAACACTAGCTCAGGTTTCTCGCGGTGATGTTCTCTCCATAGGCAATCGCAGGCGAGGAGATATTGCGCTTGTAATCGAGAGAGGGCACGATCTTGCTAGACCTTTGGTGATGTATCTTGATAGAAAAGTTTCACGTATCTCTCCAGTAGATTGTCAGTATGGAGTGGAGAACTTAGGCCGCATCAAAGTGCCTGGTGGAACGGGACATAAGAACAGTCGGGACAAAACCCTGTGGATTGATGCATATAAAAAGAGCGGTTTGAAATCTCTCAATAAGAATCGGGATAACCCCGAATTTGAAGCTGAATTAAATGAACTTCGAAACTCTATGCGAGCACATCCTTGCCATGATTGCCCTGACCGTGAAGAGCATGCTCGTATCGGAGAACGAATCGGCCGAATCGAACGAGAACTGGAAGATTTACAGATGAAAATTGAGGGGAGAACAAATGTTATTCCTCGCACGTTTGACAGATTATGCGCTGTGCTACGTGAGCTCGGGTATTTAGATGGTGACAAGGTAACAAATACTGGACAAATGCTCTCAAAAATTTACTCCGATGCCGATTTGGTATTAGCAGAAGCGATTAGACGGGATATTTTTAACGCTCTGGAGCCCATCGAATTGGTTGCGGTTCTATCACTTTTTGTCTACGAATCACGAAGCGACGAACCGCATAGACACCTTGCCAAGAATTCGAAAGTTGTCAGTTCAATGCATGCCCTTGAGAAGTTGTGGTTCGAGGTGAAATCCCTCGAACAGCGTAACTCTCTCCAAACAATGCGCGAACTCGATGGAGGAATGGCTGCAGCAATCTACAAATGGGCAAGCGGTGGAGATTTAGTCGAGACTTTGATTCTGGCTGAGCTACCAGCGGGAGATTTCGTTCGAATTGTGAAACAACTTATCGATTTATTAACCCAGATTTCTGAGGCTTCGGGAGAGTTGTCCAGCCGGGCACGAGAGGGAATCACTCTTTTGCGCCGAGGAGTAATCGCGTACTCAGAGGTAGTCGGATGATTCTCCTTCTTGATAGCGCCTCTCTCTGGTATCGGGCCTTCTATGGCATGCCAGATACGCTTCGATCCCCAAGTGGGGAACCAGTCCAGGCAATTAGGGGTTTCTTGGATAGCGTGGCCCGCTTAACCTCTCATTACAAACCCAATCAAATTGTTGCCTGTCTCGATGGAGATTGGCGACCATCTTGGCGCACAGAACTGGTACCGCAATATAAAGCTGCTAGAGATGTAACCAGTGAAGATGCTGAAGTTCTTCAAGACGAAATAGATTTGGAAAGTCAAACTCCAATCATCTTAGACATCCTTGATGCTATTGGGTTGCCAGTCATTGGGATCGATGATTATGAGGCAGATGATGTCATCGCCACATTAGCTACTCGTGAAAAAAGCCCAATAGTGATCGCTTCTGGCGATAGAGATCTCTTTCAATTGGCTGATGATGAGAAACCGATTTCGATTGCCTATCTTGCAAAAGGAATCTCTAGCCATGAACTTGTTGATTTAGAGTGGATTTCCAAGCGATACGGAATACCAGGGGAGCGGTACGCGCTCATGGCCCTGCTTCGAGGGGATCCTTCAGATGGTCTCCCGGGAGTGCGAGGAATTGGCGAGAAAGGTGCAGCAAAAATTGTCAATCTTTTCGCTAGCGTCGAGGAAATTCTCCTTGCAGCCGAAGCGCAAGATGCTCAACTTGGTAGCGCTTTAGCAAAGAAGCTTCTTGAGGGGCGAGAGTACCTGCAGCGCGCCGAACCTGTTGTTACCTGTGTTCGCGATCTACGGTTACCATCCTTCCCACCACAATTGCCATCCAAAATCTCAGATAAAAATAAGCTCAATGAGCTTATTGAACGATACGGAGTAGGTACCAGCGTCAACCGATTACTCGCTGCTCTATCGCTAGAGTGAGCAAGTGATTCGTGCAATCTGGGTCTTCGCACTAGGAGCTTTGGCATCTGGTGGCTTTGCCCCGATAGCAAAGTGGTGGTTATTTCCCATTGCTTTGTCGCTATTTATTTTACACACGATTAATCAGCGATTCCGCCAACGGTTATTGCTCTCTTTCCTCTTTGCGTTGGGTTTTTTTGGGCCGATGCTTCATTGGTCGAGTAGTTTTGTTGGGTCATTTCCATGGATTTTGTTGACGGTAATGTCATCACTCTTTTATCTCCCGCTCGCAATTGCATTGAAAGGCAAGAAATATCTTTGGATTGTTTTTCCTGCAGTTTGGGTAACCATCGAACTATTTAGAAGTAGGTTCCCTTTCGGAGGATTTGCCTGGGGGAGAGCTGGCTACCTCGCTGTTGATTCGCCATACTCCGAAACCTTGCCATATGTTGGGGTTGCAGGAGCATCTCTCCTATTCGCGTTATTAGCTGTAGCGCTTTACCAAATCATCAGCAATTTTCGACTTCATTGGATACCTATTGTTGTAGCGCTCTCTTTCATCCCTCATTACCAAGCACCTAGCGTGGGCTCAGTAAAAATGGTCTCCATTCAAGGAAATGTTCCGAGACTTGGTTATGAAATAAACACTCAAGTGCGAAAAGTTTTTGAGAATCACGCAAATGAAACGCTACGCCAATCTCGATTAACGAGTGCTAACCCACCTGATGTGTACATCTGGCCCGAAGATGGAGCAGATATAGATCCATTAAAAACAGGTAGGGGAGAGATCTCAGCGCTTGTTTCCAGAGTGAATGCGCCGATTATTTTCGGATCCGTAGGGAAAGATAATCTCAATCGACCTGTTAACCTCTCTATTCTCTGGCGCGATGGCGGAGCTGCTTCGATCTACCAAAAACAGCACTTGGCACCGTTCGGGGAGTACATTCCGCTTCGACCGCTCGCAGCTAGCCTTTCCCCCTTGGTCAATCAGGTTACCGACTTTGTTCCCGGCACCAGCATGAAATATCACTTTGTCGATAAAGCAATAATTGCCCCATTGATCTGTTTTGAGGTGGTTGACGACCATCTCATTCGAAAGGCGGTCACAGCGAGCAATATCTTCATCGCCCAAACGAATAATGCAACTTTTGGAAGATCAGCCCAATCGAAGCAACAACTTCAGATAGCGCGAACTAGAGCTCTGGAGTATCACCGTTCAATGGCGTCGATTTCAACCGTTGGCGTGAGCGCAATGATCAATCAATATGGTGAAACAATTTCTGAGTTGGAACCCTTCAGGACGGGTTCTTCACATGCAGAGCTACCGTTATTTGAAAGAACCACTCCAGCGCGGCAAATTGGTTTAGGGGTCGAATATGGGGCGTTCGCGCTGACGCTACTAGCCGCCCTGGCCGCCATCCGTCGATATTGGGTTAATCGCCGATAAGCAACATTATGTCAACTACGCGAAAGCCAATATGGTCTCTCCGTCGGCCCCGGTGGCTCATGCTGCGCGCGCTGGCTCGCAAGTAACCCCCATGAGGGCTATAGAAGGAACCCCCTCGTAAGACATATTCCTCGTCTAAATTCGGTTCTTCGCGCCCATCCTGTCGGTCGTAGGGATAGCTCCGATAGGCGCTGCAAGTCATTTCCCAGACGTTGCCTGCCATATCAACTAGACCTTCTGGGGTGTCTCCAGCTGGAAACGAACCAACCTCCGAGGTTCTGCCGAGTTTGGGATCTTGTGCAAAATTTGCGTGAGTTTCATCTGGAGATGTATTTCCCCAGGGCCAGATTCGACCGTGCTCTCCCCTGGCAGCCCGTTCCCATTCGCTCTCGGTGGGTAACCGAACTTTCGCCCATGAGCAAAATGCGTTCACATCCTGTCCATCCACATACACGACAGGATGATTGGCAAGTTCAGGAGTGACCCTCCCCTTAGGCCAATGACTTGGCGCGGGGTAACCAGTTGCCCGTGTGAAAATTTCATACTGAAGATTGGTAATTGGTGATTTGCTAATCCGAAATTTCTCGAGAAATATTTTGTGCTGTGGGATTTCGTTATCGAAATCCACTGGACGATTAGATTGATGTTTCGAACTCGCAAATTGAGTAAGGATTACTTCGGCGTCGCTCAGCGGAAGGTGATTACTACCCATAATAAATTCACCAGCTGGGATTTCAATCCACGTGAATTCGATAGCGCAATGGGGATTGAGTTTTGCATGCATCTTTTTGGCAACTCGAAAACCGATATACATATCTTTTGCCGTTATGTGCAGTGGATGTCGATGAGAACTTCGTAAATTTCGGGCTTGGCTCAGATAATTTCCTCCGCGAACTACTCGCGTTCCCCAGATATCCAAATCTTCTCTCCCATCATTTACCTGATAGGGATATTTTTGATACTGCGAATTACACCATTCCCAAACATTGCCGATGAGATCCATAACTCCTAACTTTGAGCGCCCTTCGGGAAACATGTCTACTGGAGATGTAGTTCCTCGAGTGTTCCCATAATTTGCAAGCGTCGCATTTGGTGATGCATTACCCCAGGGGAAGAGATTTCCAGCAAAACCTCGGGCACTTTTCTCCCATTGCGCTTCAGTTGGCAGTTGAACGCCGCACCACGTGCTAAACGCTTGAGCATCTTCCCAGTCAACGTAGGTAACAGGATGTTTCAAAAAATCAAAGCTGGGCTTCCCATTACTCCAATGTGCGGGAGTTTTGTACCCAGTTGCGTTTGTAAATTGCCAATACTGCTCATTGGTAATCGGTGTTTGAGAAATTTCAAATGAATCTATAAATAAGGAATGTTCTGGACTTTCATCTGAATACGAAACTGTGTCGGGCAGTGGATTATTCCCCATCAAAAAATCTCCAGATGGAATGTCAATCCATTCGAATTCGATGGGTCTTTTTTGTGCACTCTTCAAGTTCAAGACCCCAATTCAGTTCGCGACTAAGCCGTCATGCGTGCAGAGCAAGTTCCTCAGGGCGCGGGCAGGCGCAGACGAGATTCCTATCCCCGTGTGCCCCATCGATCCTGCCAACAGGTGGCCAATATTTGCCAGGAGCTCCGCTACGTAGCGCGGGTAAAACTTGTTCTTGGGTTAAGTACGCACCCTGGGTGGCGGGATAAACCTCTTTCCAATCGGAGATAAGAAAATGCGCTGTATGAGGGGCGTGGCGCAGCGGAGAATTTTCCATTTGAACCTCCCCCAGCTCAACTGCTGTTATCTCGGCTCTAATCGCTGCGCATGCGGCAACAAAACGATCAAGCTCTCCGAGATCTTCTGATTCGGTTGGTTCAATCATCAACGTGCCGGCCACTGGGAAAGAGACTGTAGGAGCATGGAAACCACCATCCATAAGGCGCTTGGCGATGTCATCGACGCTTACACCAACGCTTTTGTTGAGTGGACGAATATCGATTATGCATTCATGAGCGATAAAGCCTTCACGACCCTTGTAGAGCACTGGAAAGAGAGGATCCAATTTCTTTGCTAAATAATTGGCTGAAAGAATCGCCATCTGTGTGGCTTCGGTTAATCCCGCCCCGCCCATGAGTTGGATGTAGCTCCACGGGATGGTCAAAATTCCAGCAGAACCAAATGGCGCTCCTGAAATTGGCCCCACTCCACTCTCCGGCCCAGCGCTCTTATCTAATGGATGGTTAGGTAGATATGGAGCTAAGTGCGCCTTCACGCCGATTGGTCCTACTCCAGGTCCCCCACCGCCATGAGGAATGCAGAAAGTTTTATGTAGGTTCAAGTGAGAGACATCAGCGCCGAATTTGCCGGGTTTAGCTACGCCAACCAATGCGTTGAGATTTGCCCCGTCAACATAAACCTGACCGCCTGCATCATGCACCATCTCGCAAATTTCGGTAATCGTATCTTCGTACACACCATGTGTAGATGGATAGGTAACCATGAGCGCCGCTAACGAAGTTCTATGTTCCGAAATTTTATCGGCTAAATCTTTCATATCGACATTGCCAGAATCATCGCAACCAACAACGACCACTTTCATACCCGCCATGATTGCGCTAGCCGCGTTAGTGCCATGTGCGCTAGAAGGAATCAGGCAGATATCGCGATGCCCTTCTTTTCGGGCTCTGTGATATGCACGAATTGCTAACAAGCCCGCAAACTCACCTTGAGAGCCAGCATTTGGTTGAAGTGAAATTGCATCGTAGCCCGTGACCTCAATCAGCCATGAAGTTAATTCGCTAATTATTTGGCGCGTGCCACGCGATTGATCTTCTGGCGCGAATGGATGGAGCGATGCAAACTCGGGCCATGTAATTGATTCCATCTCTGTGGCCGCATTCAATTTCATAGTGCACGAACCAAGCGGAATCATTGTTCGATCTAGAGCAAGATCTTTATCAGCCAACGAGCGCAAATACCTCATCATTGCTGTTTCGCTCTGCTTTGCAGAGAAAATAGGGTCAGTTAAGTAACGAGAAGTTCTTTTGAACTCTTCACTAACTTTTCCTTCATATCTTTGAACTTCGAACCCAAATCCTCTTCCCAGCGCATCGAGGTGCTCCCCCGTGCTCTTCTCATCAAACGAAATCGAGATTGTTTCATCGTCACGCACACAGATATTTATTCCCTCACCAAGAACTTGGCGTCTCAGCCTCTCGGCTTCAACTTTTCGAATAGTAACTGTGTCGAATCTTTCATCATCAGAAATTTCAAATCCAGCATTCTTCGCGCTCTGTGCAAATGATGCCGCTTGATGTTTAATTCGCAACGCAATTGCGCGCAATCCATCTGGACCGTGCCACATCGCATAGAGCGCCGAGATGTTCGCCAGAAGTGCTTGCGCTGTGCAGATATTGCTGGTCGCCTTTTCACGTCGAATATGTTGCTCCCGAGTTTGAAGCGCTAATCGATATGCACGATTTCCATGCGCATCGACGCTCTCTCCAACTAAGCGACCTGGAATGGATCGTTCCATCCCTTCGCGGACAGAGAGAAAGCCTGCATGTGGCCCGCCAAAACCCATTGGCACGCCAAAACGTTGTGCTGAGCCCACGGCGATATCAAAACCCCACTCCCCCGGGGACTTGAAGAGCGTGAGCGCCAGTAAATCGGTAGCAGCTATCGCTAAGCCACCTCTCTGGTGAATCTGACTGATCGCACCTGCCGGTGAATGCAACTCGCCCGTGCTCGTTGGGTAACTGATGAGAACGGCATATCCATCTGGAATTGGTTGAGTGATGTCGATAGTTCGTACTTCAATTCCTAGAGGTTCAGCTCGAGTTTCAATTACGGCAAGGGTTTGCGGATGCGTATTCTCATCGACGAGGAATGGTGCGTTCTCATCACCCTTCCACAATCTACGAGCCAAGGTCATTGCTTCAGCCGCTGCCGTTGGTTCATCAAGCATTGATGCATTACTTATAGGCAAGCCTGTTAAATCCGAAACTACTGTCTGAAAGAGAAAGAGCGTTTCAAGTCTCCCCTGACTTATTTCTGGCTGATACGGGGTATACGCCGTGTACCAAGCAGGATTCTCTAGAACATTCCGCTTGATCACTGTGGGCAGTTCGGTGTCGTAATAACCCAAACCGATCATTGAAGTAACAACTTTATTGTTACTTGCAATGAGACGAAGCTTTCGCAGAACTTCGGCTTCGCTCAAAGGTTCGGGAAGTTTTGTATCATCAAGTGAAGTTCTGATTGAGCGTGGAATCGTTCGCTCCATTAATTCATCGAGATGGGCGAGGTTAAGAAATTGGAGCATCGCATCCAAATCATTTCCCCGTGGACCTATATGGCGCGACTGAAAGAGACGAGAGCCCTCGTTTACTTTCTCCACCATTGCTCAATCCGCTCTACTGAATCAACCAGTTCGTTTGATTGATGAACTGATGGATGTGTGACGGACACTTACGGCCCGTCTTGAGCAGATGCTAGAGCGAAACGGTCAAGATTTTCCGGCGAAACGCGTTATGCGCCCCGTTGACTTCGCCGAATGGAAAGTTCATCTGTACCGAGTGCGATTGGGTTTGCACCCTCTTCCTCACTAGGCAGTTCGGCCAGAGTGCCTTCGACTTCGCGCCAGACCGATCCGATGGCAATTCCGAAGACTCCCTGCCCCCCAGCTAAGAGATCAATGACATCATCAGCGCTTGCGCACTCGTAGATCGAGGCGCCATCGCTCATCAAGGTGAGCGTTGCCAAATCCTCTGTTCCGCGGGCGCGTAGATGTTCAACTGCGCTCCGCACATTCTGCAAAGAAATTCCGGTATCGAGAAGGCGTTTAACAATTTTTAGAACCAGAATGTCGCGGAAACTGTAAAGGCGAGAGGTGCCAGAGCCCGAAGCAGTTCGAATACTTGGTTCTACCAAGCTGGTGCGCGCCCAATAATCTAACTGACGATAAGAGATTCCTGCCGCCGAGCACGCGATAGCGCCGCGGTATCCAGCAGATTCACGTTTAGACGACGATTGAGAGTCAGACATGGCCAGAAGGCTCCTAAAGCTCGGGGAAGAGTGGTTAATAGTAAATCCGGGACATCTCGACCACAATCACCGACACACTCAAGGTAAAGTTCAACTTGAGAGTTCGCCGATTATCGGTGGCGCAACCGGGCCCGCAACGCCTTCCCATAGAGCGCGACAAAGAGAAGTCCTAAGACGATAAAGAGCGCCCGTCCCCAACTCCATGGCCCAGGGGCTACCGCTAAGAGCGCCCCCACCAGAAGCGCAAAGGCCACCATGAGCGCCCCACTCTGACGGAGCGCTCGCTCCGGAAAGAATGCCGCCGCAAGCGCCATAAATCCTGCTAACGGAAGGAGTAGCGCACCGCTAATTCGAATATTCCAGATGATTATTTCGGGATCAAGATCTAACGGCAGACCCAAAGCTTTAGCCAACGTGGAAGGGCTCGCCAGCGCGATAAGTGCAGAGAGCGCAATAATCGCCGCTCCGATACGCAGTAAAAGCTTCATTTGGCGATCGAGCATAAGAGGGAGGGTAATCGCCTCACCTCGGGAGCGATAGGCCTACTCCTGATTAAATAGCGAAATCTTCTGGATCGATTTGATCAAGGAACTCCCGGAATCGCTCAACCTCTCCTTCGTTCCCCGAACCAGCCGATTCATCTGGGCTCACTTCGCCCTCCTCGTTCATCTCGATCCCTGCCTCGGCAAGGAGCGCGTTCGACCCGTAAATCGGCGCCCCTGTTCGAAGGGCCAGGGCAATCGCATCGGAGGGGCGAGCAGATACTTCGACGCCATTGTCGAAAAGTAATTCGGCGTAGAAGACGCCATTCTTGATCCCGGTTAGGTGCACCTGTGATACCGAATTGCCCGTCGCTGCAATGACATCTTTTAAGAGATCATGGGTTAATGGGCGTGGCGGTGCCACTCCCTGTTGGGCAAACGCGATTGCTGTCGCTTCAACTGCCCCAATCCAAATTGGCAGAAATCTTGTGCCATCAATCTCTTTTAACAGAACTATTGGCTGACTTGAAGGCATCTCCACGCGCACACCAACAACATCGAGTTTGCTTGACTCCTGGGGATTGCTCGAGGAGTACTGGGGAGATGAATCGTTGCTCACTCAGTAATCCTAGGACTCATCTGATGCGATGTCAGCGCGAAAGCTACTTACTTTGACGTAAACCGCTGCGAACTAATGCGGCATGAATCTTGAGCGTTAAGCCTCCTAATTGGCGCTCAACTTCCTCTGCGCGAGCTTTCGCTTCACTCCCCTTCTGTCGTAAGAGCGGCGTAATAACTTGTTCGATCAAACCAATTTCGCGTTCGGCTGCGGTTTTAAAAGAGCGGAGATGGCGAGCTTCGATACCAAAAGCCGAAATCTCTGCAACTGCGCGAGCGATTGCTAATGCGTCACCATCGTAATGTTTACTATTACTTGCAATTAACCCATAGCTTTCTAATTCAACAAGCTGGGCTTCACTCAACTGTGAACTTTCCAATAGCTCGCTACGAGATAGTTTCAAATCTGAGCTCTCACCGAAGAGTTTCTCGCCATCAACAGTGGCAACGCGAGGTGCAAGAGCGGTAGCGCCGGGGAGCGCTGGCGGTTCTAGACCCCGATCAAGTGCATCAAGATGATCCTTGATTACTTTCAATGGCAAGTAGTGATCACGTTGTGCACCCAATACATATCGCAAGCGATCGACATCGTGATGGGAAAATTTTCGGTAACCAGAGGGAGTTCGCTGTGGCTCAATCAATCCTTCAGATTCTAGAAAACGAATTTTAGAAATAGTGACGTCAGGGAACTCCCCGCGGAGCTTTCCTAATACTTCCCCGATACTCAAATATGCGCGGGCTGGGACGCTCACTTCTTACCTCCATTAGTTATGTACAACAATCGATACTTTCCAATCTGCACAGAATCTCCGTTTATCAAGTCAGTTTGCTCTGCGAGTTCACCATTAACATAAGTCCCATTCAAACTGCCGCTATCTCGAACAGAAAATCTTCCATTTATTCGATGAAATTCGGCATGTTTACGCGAGACTGTTACATCGTCTAGAAAAATTTCGTTCTCAGGATTTCTGCCCACGCTAACAAGATCACTGTTGAGCAAATAGCGTGCACCAGCATTCGGACCCTTCTGGACCAGAAGCAAGGCGCTACCTTCGCCGAGTTCACTAATCACTCCCCGATCAACTGGCGAGAGGTTTTCCAGCGCTCGCTCCGGCAGAGGCGTTGGTGCATCACGTTTGATAGAAGTGGTGTCGGACATTTATCCCACCCATTCCCCTCTACCAATCGACCTACCCGGCTCTCTGCTGGATAAGGTTCTAGTAAACCTTTACACGCGACCCTAAAGAGCGCAAGCCCGCCGGTCAAGCCCAATAATGGAGTTTATTAAGGAGAGCTCTCCGCTCGTAGCCCGCTCGTAGCCCGCTCGTAATTGAGGGTTTACAGCGCCTTTAATCCGCTGCAGTCAGCTTTGCATAGGCCTGGTCATCAAGGAGGGCAGCCATATCCACTGAGGAGACTGTATCAATTTCAAAGAGCCAGCCTGCGCCGTATGGCGACGAGTTGATGG
>Ga0209358_10000733_pt1 | contig 27994 bp, 28 predicted proteins | sample LauGreFa1BDMLBSN_2_FD_187574 | JGI IMG/M metagenome (GOLD analysis project Ga0209358, IMG submission 187574) | Freshwater lake microbial communities from Lake Michigan, USA - Fa13.BD.MLB.SN (SPAdes) (version 2) | ecosystem: Environmental > Aquatic > Freshwater > Lake | place: Lake Michigan, USA...
AATGTGTGGCATTGGGATATCAAGCATTAGCAAATAATACGGCTAATAACAATATAGCAATAGGTAGTGTGTTACAAGCAAATACAATTGGTAGTTACAATGTAGCAATAGGAGGAGGAGGAGCGTTATCATCCTCAAATTCTTCTTACAATATAGCAATAGGTGATAATGCGTTAACAAGTAGTAATACTGGTGGTTACAACATAGCAATAGGTTATCGGGCATTGTGGACAACTGCTAGTGGTTCTGCGAACGTAGCAATAGGTATGCAAGCGTTACAGGATAACAGTAGTGGTTATAATAATACAGCAGTAGGTTATGAAGCGTTAAAGGTAAATACAAATGGTATCTACAATACTGCTGTAGGTTGGCAAGCATTATATTATTCGGGAGCTGATTACAATACAGCAGTTGGAACCCTTGCGTTGAATGTCAATAGTGGAACCCGTAATACAGCAATAGGTCACTGCTCGGGTTCGTCTAAATACAATTCTTATTGTACCTTTTTAGGTGATAGTACAGGTAATGATTCAGTTGATACCACATATAATTATTCAACCGCAATTGGATTTAACTCCGTCATAAGAGCTTCAAATCAAATAGTCCTGGGCACTTCAGCAGAAGGTGTTTATTTACCAGGAGAATATTTGAAAATTGGTGGCACATATAATAAGAGCAGTGGGTACACTTTGGATGTTACAGGTAATGCGAATTTCACAAAAGATATTTTAGTAAATAGTTTAACTGTCGGATGGGGGGCTTATGATATATCTTCAAACACTGTAGTAGGATATAACTCATTACATATAAATATATCTGGTAAAAATAATACCGCACTAGGGTTTCAAGCATTAGCAGGAAATGAATATGGTATCGATAATACCGCAATAGGAGGTCAAGCATTATCTTTAGCTTCAAATTGCTCTTACAATACCGCAGTAGGTTTTCAAGCATTAACAAGTTATACAGGTGCAAATGGATCAAATACAGCAGTTGGATATTCGGCATTATTTAACGATTCAACCGGGACTTTCAATACAGCACTAGGGTCTGATAGTGGTTATGGAATTAAAACAGGTATGTATAATACAGCACTTGGTTATGCGTCATACGGACAAAACGCTGCTGGTGGATATAATACAGCAGTTGGATATGCTGCGGGTGATTATGACACAGACGGTAGTTATAATACATATTTAGGTGCGGGTTCAGGAGGAACAGGATTTACCGGTAAATATTCTTATTCAACAGCATTAGGATATAATTCCATGTTAACTGCTTCAAATCAAATCGTCCTGGGGCAAGTTACAGAAGGGGTTTTTATACCAGGCGACTATTTGAAAATTGGTGGCTCATATAAGAAGGATAGCGGTTATGCGTTGGATGTTGTTGGACATGGGATTTTCTCACAAACAATAACATCTAGCGGTAATGTCCTTTCATCAGATTATCGTATAAAAGAGAATGTTACACCATTAGACGATACATTTACAGTTGATAACTTAAATCCAGTAACATATACAAATACCAAAACCGAGAAACAAGATATAGGTTTAATCGCGCATGAGCTCCAAGAACAGTATTCATTTTTAGTAAATGGAACAAAAGACGGAGAAGAGTTACAATCCGTAAATTACATAGGTTTAATCGGTATTTTAATCAAAGAAATTCAAATTCTTAAAGCCGAAATTATTAGACTTGATTCGAAGGATAATACCGTTCATGACAATCTTTTCGCATATATTAATAGCAAATTTGCCGCCTAAAAATTATGAAAACTACTTAATTTTCTTTAAGCTGAAAAATAAAATTGAATTTTAAAAATAATATTATCCATAAATGTATAAATAATATAATGGAACTTTCCAAAGAACAACAACTCGCTTTTGATAAATATGTTTCAGGTCAAAACATATTTATTACGGGTCCTGGTGGATCAGGAAAATCAGCTTTAATTAAGTTGATAAACGACCATGCCTTTAAAAAATTCAAATCTATTCAGGTTTGTGCGCTTACAGGTTGCGCGGCGGTTCTTTTAAATTGTAAAGCGAAAACACTCCATTCCTGGTCCGGAATTGGCCTAGGAAGTGGTACTATAGAACAACTCGTCGCAAAGGTAAAAAAAAATAAATTTGCCAAAGCATTATGGAAAGGCACAGATATTTTAGTCGTAGATGAAATTAGCATGCTTTCATTGAAATTATTTGACGCATTAAACGCAATTGGTAAATCTGTCAGGGGAAATTTTAAACCATTTGGAGGTATTCAGCTAGTGTTTTCAGGTGATTTTTATCAATTACCTCCTGTTGGAGATAATTCGGAACCAGATACACAACGCTTTTGTTTTGAAAGTGATGATTGGAATTCCATTTTTAATCGCGACTCTCAAGTTCAACTAGTAAAAATATTCAGACAAACAGATGAAATATATTCGACTATTTTAAATCAAATACGCGAGGGAAAAATTAAACGAAAGTCGAATGATTTGCTCCTACAATATGTAGGGCGTAAATATGATACAAATTTGGTGGCGGAGCCCACAAAATTATTCCCTACTAGGAACAAAGTAGAAAACATAAATAATACCAAAATGACGGCTCTTCAAAGCGAAGAAAGAGAATTCAAAATTAAATATTTAAAGGATTGTGAGATGACTAAAGCCGAGAAGTCTGAAAGACTTAATTATAGCGATAAGGATATTCAAGCCGAGCTAGATTTCTTGGCAGGTAATTTGATTTGTGAAAAAGAAATGAGGCTGAAAATTGGAGCCCAAGTGATGTGTATTATTAATATTCAATCTGATAGAGGATTAGATGTATGTAATGGGAGCCAAGGGATTATTACAGGGTTTTGCGAGATTACAGGGTGTCCTCGTGTAAAATATAATAATGGTATTGATATGGTAATGACCCGTCACGCGTGGGTGAGTGAAAAAATTCCCGGTATTGGTATTTCCCAAGTGCCGCTTATTTTAGCGTGGGCTCTTACGATTCATAAGTCACAAGGCGCGACAATGGATGCTGCGGAAATAGATGTCGGGTCTGGTATATTTGAATGTGGCCAAACATATGTAGCCCTTTCAAGAGTTAAAAGCTTAAATGGGCTTTATCTGACTTCATTTGATATAAGCAAAATACGCATAAATAAAAAAGTGAAGGATTTTTATGAAGCATTAAATTTATATCAAGAATCAAATAGTACGCATCAAGAGGTATATGTGCCACTTGTAATTACAGAACAAATTAAAGTTGAGAACCCAAATGAGAACCAATTTATTGAGTATCAATATATGAATCAACCACAAACGCAAAAGCAAAAGCAAAGTTAATATGTAACTATGACTGTTTTTAATAATTCGATGCCTTGTTTATTTGTTCTAATTGTTGATAATGTAGTAAATATTTTTTCATATGTTACTTTGTCGAATTCATAATTGATTATAAACTGTGAACAGTATGATTCTATTATAGGTTCAATTATATTATATATTTCTTTTATTTGCGCGTCAAATCTAGAAACCTTATTAAGATCGTGTAACAAACTAGCAAATTGTTTTTGTCTATTATCAGTTTCTAGAGAACTTTCATACATAATTCTTGTTTCAAATTCAGTCATGTTATTAGCGTACTCTTCGTGCTCTAGTATGCTTTGATATACTGCGGCATCAATTTCTTTTTCAAATGAGCTTCTGGTGTCTTCTACTAATGTTTCTCTCTTTACTTCATCTGGAAGTCTAATATTATTTTCTTCTTCCTCGAATTTAAACACATTATTTGATGCGTACATTACAATTATATTTCGTTTATAATTTAAAATATAATTGAAATAAATATTTCAATTTTTTTTTATTGTATATCAAAAACATTACGTATCCAATATGTGCTGCCATTATTATTTAGTAAAGAATTTGGTCGTCGATTACATTTCACAGAATGGAAGAATACAAAAATTAATAATAAACAAGGAACAGAAAAGATTAAGTGTTATTAGTCTAGAAAAATACAGGGCTGGTCTAATTAGTGAAAATAATAAAAACAAAATATTTTTTGAGAACAATGTCTGGTCAAGTGATAGTCGTCGTAAGAAATATTCGAAAAAACTTGTTAAAGAATTCCCGGAAATAAATAGATTCTTAAAGGTATATGAGGATACAGTTGTTATAGAATACAACTAAAAATGTGTGTTATCTTTTATTAAATTAAAATGTTAAATAATTAATTAATGAGTTTTTATTTTTTATACCGAATAGTTACCTTTTTTTTGGTTTTATAGCATTTCTTCTTTTTTTTAATTGTGCCGCCGATTCGTCTCTTTTTAAATACACTATTTTGGGTATTAATTGGGGTTTTGTTTTTTTTATTAATTTCTGTAATAATATTATCCAAGTTCGTTTTGAGTACAATTGTTTCGCCATTATTATATAAGCTATTATATCTATTCGAGCCGTCTTCTGAAGTATCGTTTTTAAATAATTCTCCAGACCATCTTCTATGAAACGTATAACCATCGGGATTTGTATCATAAAAACAAAATTTTGGTTGGTAATCATTGCGATTATCTGCTTCTGCTTCTAATGTTATATTTACATTATTGTGTGTGTATAATACAAATGCTATATGATATGGTGATTTATCTGATACAATTTGTGTTCTAACTATTGCGTAAGTCTCTCCATTTTTTGGGATAGCCAAATTATTTTTCTCGTCACTCTTAATTTTTTTCAATATTTTTATATTGTCTATATCGTTATTGGTTTCTCCGAAAGGTCTATAAGTAGTTGATTGTAACATAGGAGGGCCTGTTTCTGCTCTCAATAGTTCATTAAATTTGTTTTTATCAAACGTTTGATTCATAAAAGTTAAACATTCCCCAAATTTTAAACAATCATTTTCATTAATAGAAACATTATCTTCTTTTGGGAAGCCTTGCGAATCATATATTCTTTCATCTTTTAATGGTCTATAAAATTTATATTCGACGTAATCAGATTGAACGTCTAGTCCTCCGAGTTTAAGGGTTAACTTTGGTATTCCAGTTTTGATAATAAACTTATTATTAATTAAATTTTGTAATGCGCTATCCTGATTAATTTTATAATCACTACGCACATATAAATAATCCGATGTTGTTTGAAATTCGGCAACCATAGTATACCCAACTTGTTTGGGTGGTTTTAGAGGTTTAATAGCAAAAGCACCATCTTTTGTAAACCTATATTCACCAGATCTAATAATATTTGTTTTTATTTTAGTAGTCATTTAATATAATAAAATATAATAAAATATAATATTATTAGTTAAATCAAATCATTTTTTTTATAAACATAAACTAATTTAATTTGCCTCATATAAAAAAATTGAAATAAAAGTATCTGTAAATAAATAATACTATTGATATAGTCAGTTTACTAAAAAGTATAAATGAAAAATGATACAGTTATGTTTATCGACACTTGTTCTCATGGCGATAATTATAGAACAGCTGATGATACTCGTGATACAATACATACTACCTTATTAATTGAGAAACAATGTGATATAAATACTAATGATATAAATAGAAACATTTACCGCTACAAATTTACAGATGAATTTACAAAGGCATTGTATATATTTTCAAAAATACACCAATACGACCATAGAACTGATTTTAAAGAAGCCTGGTCTGTTTGGATTGAAGAAGAAGATGAAATTGTAAGTCAAGAGATAAGAAGACTTGATAATCTAGGGTATGACGGGGATATTTTGGATAAGATGTTTAAAAGTGCTAGATATTATTTTAGAAAAAAGAGCACTGAAAAAAAGGCACCAGCGAAACGCCGCGATTATATAGGTATTCAAAAGGACATATTGGAATCTATAGATGAGCATATTAAAGCTAATATTAATACGGATAACTATAAGCCTTCTACGGGGTTTTCCTTATTTTGTAAAGATAATATCGAAATATTAAAAGAAGAGGTAAGTAGATTATGTAAACTGGGTTATAAAAATCATGTTGATATTAAGAATAAAATCAAAAAAACCTATAAGAATCGTTATTTTATATTAGTTAGTAAATAACTAAGTAAAAGTAAAAATAATAAAAGGATTGTATTTCTTATAATAAATGAATACAAATATAGATGTTAGTTTGATAAATAGGCAGATAATTAGAACTAGAACGAAAACGACAAATAACGATATTGATAAAAAATCAAACAAAACCCGAATTTGTTTATATGATTTTTTTTCTATAAATGAAATAAAGGTTTGTAAGAAAATACTAAAAATACCTTATTATATTAATTATTTCGATACAATGTATGATTTTGATTTTATAAAAGTAGTAGGAGAACAAGACGGAATAAATATTGATATTGATAAATTAGACTTTATAAATACACAAAATGAGGGAAAATATATATTGTGTCAATATAATGATGAAAAAAAGGTTACGTTGAATGAATATTTATTTAATTTAAAGAACCCAAAGTTAGTTATATTGCGTATTTTTGAATCGTATTCTTATTTATTAAGTAGTTTAATCAAACTAAATGTAGTTAAGATATGTTTTTTTGATTTAAGTGCGGAAAGTATCGTATTTCCTGTGTATATGAAACCTTTATTAAAAAACTTTCAAAACTGTCTGTTAACAGACGTATTAGATGAACCATATATTAGTAAAATAATTTCAAAAATAACTAACTTTACTTATAAACCACTAGAAGTTCACGTATTGTTTTATTTAATAATAAATAATGAAGAAACCTTATCCTATTCACTAATAGATATAATTTGTGATAATTATGTGAAAAATATGGATGTATTGTCTCTTTTCTCTCAAAACTATAGAGAGACATATAAAAAGACAAGTATCGAATGGTTAACAAAATACATTAATAAACCAAAATCGGTAATAATCACTGATATTCTAACGTATACGAAATATTGGGATAACTATAGCATTAGTGTCCTATATTTACATATTATTGGAAACATTTGTAAACTGTTCTCTCTTAAAGAAACAATTATGAATAAATTTACAAAAAATCTAATTAAAAATATTCATCCAAATCCCTTGAAGAGAGAAACATTGGAAGAATCATTCGAGAAATATGACAAACTATTTGAGGAGGCTACTGATTTGTCTTTTATGAGAGATATTACACAAGAAAACATGGAAAAACTATTTATTGTCCTTCAAAAATAATAATAAAATAATTACATTGAATATCATTTTATTATTTAAATTTAACGTCTTCGGCGAGTTACACCGCGTTTACCGGCTTTTTTACCGCCTTTTTTAGACTTTCTCGAAGATTTCTTACTTTTTGTGCCCTTGGCGGTGGCAGTAGAGGAACCCATTTCACCTTTACGTTTGCTAGCATCTTGTAATGCTTGCTTGAATTCATAATTAGGGTTTTTCTTCTTACCCTCCCAATAAATCTTTTTAACAAAGTCGTTCCAAGCGCTCATTATACAATAAAATGATATTAAAATTTTGAATAATGTAATTATTTCTAAACAACTAATAATTACCGCACAATACTAAAAAAATTGAATAGTTTTTTTTTAAATAACTAAAATGAAAGTGAATTAAACAATATTACACAAGTTAGTTTATGGGAATGTGTGAATCGAAGCAGGAATACCTTGAACATGAATGTTTGAGTAGTGAGTTGAACGAAGAATTTCAATTTACTCGTTATTTATATGAGAAAGAAGAGGTAAAATTAGCGCTTGTTATAGCAATTATAAATAAAAAAGATGATGCTATATTTTGGGCATACGAGTTATTTTATTCGGGGTTTAAAATAGAATTGGCCGAGCTTTTGTGGAAGATATATTTTGACTTTTATTCCACATTAAACCCCTCATTTGAAAAATATTTAAAAAAGAAATTAATTGGTAATTTCTGTAACAATTCAGATGGAGAGAAATTGATATCTATGATTATTAATAATTTTATAATACGTCCTCATAATATGGACGTCTTTATGTTAAGACAAATAGCAAAGACGTGTGATTTTGATAAACAATATTTAGTAGGTTACAAGTCCGTAACAAATTTTAATATTATTTATAAAGAAATATTATTAGCTCTTGAAACGGAGGATTACTTAACATTATCCTCATTAATCTGTAATGACATTTTTGATAGTCATTTAGTTTTAGCCCTAGAGAAAATCCTTGGTTTCTTTTCAAATTTGGGATTAAAATTTAATGTCTCCCAAATTTTAAAAGAATATCAAAAAAATATAGATTGTAAAAACAATCCGTTTAAAAGAATAATTTTATTATCAAAAACGATATATTATTTTACTTTAATAAAACAAATTCCACTAGGCAAAAATCTGTACGTTCATATTGAGCCAGAAGACATAATAATTTATGAGAATATTTGTGCGAATTTAAAAGAAAAAGGTAATGGACAGCTAGTTCCTATTTTGCCAGCATATAAAATTCTGCCATTAGCGGCTATTCATTTCATTGATAAAGAGAATTACCTATCGTTATTCAAATTAAAAAGAGATACAATAGATATAAAAAATGCGTATAACTATCAATGGTTATATCATGCGTCATTCTCTCCTTTATGGAAAGAAAGAATAGAAAAATTCCACGGTTATGTAGACAAAATAAACAAAATAGTCATATTTGATGAAATTGAAGATAGTGACGACAACCTACAAGCATTTCATAATGAATTTGGTTATGAGCCTGACGAGCAAAAAACTGATATCCAAATGAGAACTATACAAGAAATAAAGCAAGTAAGAGATTGGTCATCCTTTTATAAAGACCATAAAAACGGGGGTGTTGTAGAGATTGAAGAAGAAATTTTGGAAGTGTTTGATAAGATAGTATATTGAGTTATTTATGCGATTGTTTATAATAATATTTTTAACTATTTACTATAATATAATGAACACAAGCTTCGATTTGGATATTAATAATTATAATACAAATGATTTGTTAAATTTTTTAAAATTAACAGATGATTATGATTTAAACGATATAGAACAAAAAACGAACGAGATGACAAACGAATTATTATTTTCAAATAACAGTAGTATTTCATCTAATGATAACAAATATAAAACAGACATTATTACTTTTATTAAATCGGCAAAAGATGTTTTAATGAGCACATATAACGACATACAGAACGAAAAAGAAATTAAAAAAAAAAATAATGATGTTGGAAAAGAAAATAATTTAGGTAAGATAATAAATCCTTTATCAGTTCATCAAGCACTACAATATCATTCAATTCCTAATAAAAGCGCTATATCATACAAACATAATACAATTAAATCAATTTATGTCTTCAATACAATTGCGAGAGACAATTTTTTTGGCACAATTTCTTCAAATTGTTCTTTTGATATGCCTGTTAAATTGTCAAATGTTATATCGATTTCTCTTTCTTCAATACAAATACCAAATGTAATGTTTACGTTTTCAAAAGAAAGAGGTACCGTTAGTATTTATATCTTTGAAAATAATACTGGTGTAGGTGAAACAATCACAATTCCGGAAGGTAATTATAGTAGATCAGACGCATCAGGAAATTTAGAAAGTTCAATGGCTATAACTTTAGAAACAGCTATAAATTCGGTTTTTAATGCTTATGGACTCCCACTTAATAGATTTAGTGTTCTTATTAGTACTTCTACTGGTAGAACTACCATTTCAAATTCAAGTAGTAATTTTTCAATTAAAACACTAAATACAATCGGTAATTATTTGTGTTCTCCTTATACCACGCCAATAAAAGATTCTTCGGATTCAAAAACAGGAATAACACCGACTCAATATATAGAAAACCTTGGATATTATTTGGGGTTTAGAGAGACTAGTTATTCTAACAGTAATTCATACACATCAGAAGGTGTATTTAATAACAAATACTCGAGTTATTTATACTTTGCGTTAAATGATTATACCGGTTCTCAAGTTGCTAGCAACACTTATGCTCTTTTACAAAACTCTATTATCGCAGACCAAATTTTAGCTGTAATACCATTAAGTGGACCACGTTTTGATTTTATATTTGATAATGGTTCAAATTTTATTTATAAAAAGAGAGATTATTTTGGACCAGTTGATATTTCAAAAATATCGATAAAATTATTAAACCAGGTTGGCGAGTTAGTTAATTTGTTAGATAGTGAATATAGTTTTAGTTTACAAGTAACAACATTATATGATTTAAATAAACAATACGACGCATTAGACTTATTAGGACAGTTTTCAAACATAATTTAATTTCTTTTTTTTTTAAAAAAGAATTGAAATCAATTTAAATATATTAATTGAAAGTATAATAAGTAATTGATAATGGTTAAAAACGCAACTGGAGGAAGTAAAACTAAAGGTCAAGGTCGTAAATTTGTTACAGCAAAGCCGTCTAATAAATTACGAGTTTCAGAAGACCCGTGCGAAGTATATTCACAGGTTATAAAAACGTTAGGTAATGGTATGTGTCACGTTATCGGAGTTGATAATGTTACACGATTGTGTCATATTAGAGGTAAGTTTAGAGGTCGTGGTAAAAGAGACAATTTCATTGGGAACGGTTCGTGGGTTCTAGTCGGACTGCGAGAGTGGGATTTAGATAAAAGTGATTCAAAAAAAATGTCGAGTTGTGATTTACTAGAGGTCTATGGAGCTATGGAAAAAGAAAGACTTAAAAGTAGCGTACATGGAGTAGATTGGAGTACATTTGTAGCAAACGATAGCAAAAATACTAACACTGAAAAAGTAGATAATATTATTGATTTTATTGATAATGGAACAGAGGAATATCAAGAGCTTATTGAAGCGCAAGTAGCTTCCGTAGGAAAAAGTACTATTATTAATACAGAAGACGGCGAAGAGATTGACGTAGATGATATTTAAATTAAAAAGATGAATTTACAAATATACAAATTTACAAATTATTATACTACACATAGTTTATTTTTTATTTTAATTATTTAAATAAAATACTTTTATTCTGTTAAACATAGTCAGCGATTTATTTAATATATCCTACTTTGAGATGATATTAAACAAAATCGTATTGTCTGATTTGATAATCTGACAAATTACTTGCGACCTCCTGTAAATATATATAACCTTCAAACTTTGTACTGGTGAGAGAAACCTAAACTTATTTGATTGCTGTGAGGAGATAAACTATACACTAGTTATATCTTTAAACTATTTGAATGATTTATAATTTATTTGAAATAATGATTACTTATTACATAATATATGAAACAAATATAAAAAGTAGTAGAGAATATAATGTATAACTACCCAATACTACTCAATAATAACAACCAAGAATGTCAAAAATATTTAAAACGAACACCAGGTTTGATGCTTTGATAGCAGATGTAGATATTAATAATAAACCAAGTGGGGCTAATAAAGCGGAACCAGAAAAAACTACGGATACGCGGTTTAATAATTTTAAGCGGGATGATAGACCAAGATACGAGGATAGAAGGAACAATTTTTATGACCCTAAAAAGGAAGTGGAAAGAAAATTACAGGACTCCCAAAAAAGAAGAGAAGCAGAAATTGAGAGAAAAACGAAAGAAGTTGAAGAATCATTAAGCGCTAAAAATTTCCCAGACTTTGGTTTTACTAATAAAGTGGAGATTGTGAAAGAGTGTAAAGTTTCAAGTTTTGTGGATAAAATAAAGGAACAAACGATAAAAGATGGAGTAGAAACAGTTGAGGAGTATATTTATCCTGGGTATGTTGTAATTTCTAGAGACAAAACCACAAATAAGAGTATATTCAAATTTGGAGAACAGCTATCCCCTCTTTATGAGAAACACAGTAAGTATTCAGACAATATATTTGAGTTATACGAAAAACGTAATAATAAATATATTGAACTGTGGGGGGAATTTGAGTATACAAAAGTATTCAAATTCCCAAACTATGATTACGATTATTTTGATCGTTTAGACCAACAATATGAGGAAGAGTTAGAAAGAGAACTGGAAAAACGAAGAGAACTAGAAAGCTACAGTTATATTAGTTCCGATGAATATTAAAGAAATGAATTAGTTAAATTAAACAATGTATTATATGAGTTATTTATAATATGGATTTTGAATTTAACGAATTAAATGACGATTGGATTCATAATTTTGAAAAAACAGATATGCTTTATCAAGATTTTTATAAGGATAAGTTGTATTACACTAATGTACATTTTTTTTACGTAAATAGAGATAACGATATTGAAAAAATTAAACAAGAATCTTTTTTAATGTCAGAGCCAAACTTTGTTTCTCGAGAAGAAATTATTGGATTACTTAAAAAAAATTCAATAGAAAATAACAAGAGATATACTTTACTGTCAATATTAAAGTATAATATAACTTTGGATGTAGATGATATAAAGGAATTTTTGTCTTCAACCGATGTTTCATGTTATAACGAAATTTTTTTAAAACCTATAAATCATATTGATTCAATTACTTTTGAAAATTCTATAAACATGTTTCATGATTTAACTGATTTAATACTCGTATTTTATGAAAAATCAAATGAGTTAAAAACATTTAATAACAATAATTCCACTAAAAAGATTTATTTAAAATCAAGTACTAATAAAAAAACAATTCGTAAACAATATAAAGAATAGCCTATAATATATTTATCATTATAATGACAGCACTCGTTAACGCACTCGATAATTTCACACCTACGCAAATTGGAGAAAACACCCATATAGAATATGGTTGGTCTAATAGTATAAGAGAAAAAATTCTACAATTCAGTTTTCAAGTAACAAGGACCGATGAGAATGGTATTAAAAATTTACAGGTTGTGTTAAAGGAGTTGTTGCGAGTGTTGAAGCGAAAATATAATGACATTTCATTTGAGAATGAAAGGAAAGCATATCTTACAATGCTATATAAAATGATAGGCCAAACACGCGATATTGTCGATGGAAAGGGTGAATACGCATTGTCTTATATGATGATTTATACATGGCATGAATTTTATCCTGAACTGGCCGTTTTTGCTCTTAAATGCCTTGTGGACCTTGGAGATAAATCCATTCATCAGTATGGTTCTTGGAAAGATATCAAGTATTTTTGTAGATACGTCAACACCCAAACTCACGACGAAACTCATCCATTGATTCAAAGTGCGATTTCTATCATAAACACACAGTTGAGAAAAGATATGAATGATACTGATGAGAAAAATAATAATATTTCGCTGGCAGCTAAATGGGTTGCTAGAGAAGGTTCTTCATTTGATTGGTTGTTTATTCATCTTGCGACCGATTATTTTTCAGAATATATAAAAACTGCTCATACACCTGTTTCACACGCAAAGGCTGTATTAAAATGTAAAACACATTATCGCAAAATGATATCGACACTCAATAAAAAAATCGATACCCTACAAATAAAACAATGTGATAAAAAATGGTCTGATATCTGTTTTTCAAGTGTAACATCCATTTCTTTGGCAAAACAAAAAATGGCCTTTATGAATATTAAACAAAATAGAGAAGTTCGGCATGCGGATAATGATGATAGAATTGATTGTGCTTCTAATTTTAAATCTCATATTCAGCGGGCGATAAAAGGTGAAATCGAGATCAAGGGTAAGCGTCTCGGAATGGCTGATTTTACAAAGCAAGCTATTGACTTGTTACGCAGAGGTTATTCAGGATTAACGCCTGAAACCCAGCTACAGATTGATTTGTTGAACTCTCAATGGAGAGATAATTCAACCCAAACAGGACCACTTGGAAATTTTATCGCGATGGTCGATGTTTCAGGTTCAATGGAAGGCGACCCAATGTGTGCGGCGAATGCTATTGGGATTCGTATTGCGGAGAAGTCAAAACTAGGTAAAAGGGTTATGACATTTAGCGCCAATCCACAATGGGTAAATTTAGAACACTGTAATGACTTCGTTTCAATGACTAAAGAAATTTGTACGAATAGTGGTCTTAATACTAATTTCCACGCAGCTCTTGATTTAATTCTTAATGCGATTATTCAAAGCAAGCTTTCGCCCGAGGACGTTCAAGATATGGTTCTAGTGATTCTTTCTGATATGCAACTCGACCAAGCTGATAAAACTACTAATCAGTCAATGTATGACTCTATCAAGACAAAGTATGAGGCAGCTGGTAACCGACTTTACGGAAAACCATTCAAACCTCCCCATATTTTGCTATGGAATCTTCGTTCAACTAGTGGTTTCCCAACTTTGTCAACACAGGCGAATGCTTCCATGCTTTCAGGATTCAGTCCGGCATTACTCAACTTGTTCTGTGATGAAGGAATCGACGCTCTTCAAGCATGTACTCCTTGGTCTCTTTTGACGCAGAGTCTAGAAAATGAAAGATATAAAATTATGGGCGACAAACTTTCTCAAGAAATTGTTTAACGGGGGTTTTAACGGATTTTATTATAAATATTTTTTTCATTCCACAGTTCAGAATAATGTTTTTTTGTTTGTTCATTTCTATAACCAGCGTATTGTTTTAAAACGGTTACATTATTAAAAACAATTACATATTCGTCTACTACATTTTTAATCTTTATATTAGCAAAATACAACTCCATTTTTTCCTTATCTTGTTTTGTAAAATACTTACCTAATAATCCAGGACCTGTAGGGTCTAGACAAGTTTTACCATAATATTTATTTTTAACGTTTTCAACAATTTGTCTAATACATTTTTTTAGAATTTCATTTTTTGGTTTAACTGCGATTAAACCATTCAAGGTACCACCTTCTCTATCTCTTACAAAATATTCTTTTTCTGTTAATGCTATTAATTTAAATTCATTTACGCAATAAAACTTAATATCAAAATATATGCCTCCATTAATATATAAAATACAATATCTCCATAAATCCGATTTATACGCGCTAGGGACTAACATATTATAAGCATCTAACACATCATTTTCAAAGTTATCTTTAATGAAATTTAAACACTCGTTTTCATCAAACAAATAGTGAGTAAATCTAGGATGACCAGTGGTCATTTGCTCGTAATTTATTCTTAATAAAGGAGGTAATTCTTTTGTATGCCAACATGTATACGTTTTTAATGGTATGATACTATTATAAGTCTGTTTTAATCTAAAAATATTTTTTATACTGGCCATAAACAGTTTCAAGTTTTGTAATTTTTCATTTTCCTCAGCTTGTTTTTTTTCATAATCATTTTTATAATAAAAACCAATCATAAATTATATTTGGGTTTTATTTTTTCTTTTTATCTTAATAAAATATTATTTCAGGACTTATCATTATTCTAGCACCACTATTTTGTCTTGCCTGTATATGAAACGCTCTGTGTTCGCAATCTTCATAATTTCCATCAACCGTGACATATTTTTTATAAACTAATTTTGATTTTGCCACAGTTGAATGGGCATTCATGTTTTTTAAGGGTATTAAGTCTTTTCTTATTCTTCCGTCATAATAAGTATTCAAAAACTTATTTGTTCTATAAATAGAAAATCCATTAAATGAGGATATACATGGTAATAACCCCCCTGAAGGCAATTTATTCAAAAGAGTTGTCACATAAGTTTGAATAATGCTATAATTTCTAACATTATTCTCAAAATGATTATAACTGAAACAATAAGGCCAAATAGATAGGGCCCAAATATCATAGTAATTGGGTGAAGTATTGAAAGAGAGACCATCCCAATCTTCTCTCTTCAAGTATTTTTTTAGAGTATTTGTTTCAACCTCTTTACAGTTTACATCATCAAAGTCCATCATTATAAAAAACGGATATAAATCTTTGTTTTGTCTAATATATTTTAAACAGAAATTACGTGCCAGAGCTATATTATGTGTTCTAAATGGAGAGACCGGATTACTATTTATGTATAATTTAAACTTCGGGTTTGTATTCTGATACTCCTTTAAAATCTGTAATGTATTATCGCTTGATTTGTCATAATATATTAAAATTGTATAGTCATCAAAGATGGAACCGATCTTTTCAATGTTTTCTAGAACTTTTTTTAAAAACGGACCACAGTTTTTAACAGGTCCACAAATACAACAATTCATTATACTATTCATATAATATAAAATAAATTTGAATTTAAAATGTATATTTTTAGAAACGCACGCTAAAATGTTCACACTAATGACAACTAGATTTAATAATGAAACGTGGGTTGAAAATCAAAAATACCGCACAAAACACAACATACAATGTCTTTATGGGTCGACGCAAGAAATGTCTCCAAAAATAATTCACAATTCAATAGTTTTCATGATTGAAATGAATAATTCTAAAAATCAAATCGAAGGCATTGGTCTTATACGAAATAATTCCTTATTAGATAAATATTACAAAATATATGACACTGGAAATTTTAACAGGTATGTGTATATGAGTAAATATCATATTGACAGAGAAACTCTTATACGTTATAATGACAAACTTGTGAAGGCCCTTGACTATGTTTTATTCAAAGAAAAGACCCATCAAAAAAGAGGAGACGGACACACAACATTTCCAGAAAAATTACTGAAACATAAAATATGCGATGGTATTGATATTAAAAAAGAAATCAGGTGTATTTTTATTGACAATTATGGGGATAAATCTACTTGTGAATTGTCAGAAGAAAAGCCTTTAGTATAACTTTGAAAAAATCACTGAAAAATCATCACTGGTATTTAAAAAGTAAATAGGTATGTTTTTATTTAAACAATATCTGTTTATATCTATATCATCAATATGACATCTATTGATACAGATGTTTCTCATTACACACTTTCGGAATTAATGGCTATTTTAGAAATTAACGAGATTGATAAGAATGAAGTTATTACAAAAACAAATGATTTAACTAATAAATATAAAAAAATGGACCCTGAATTGGCTGTTTTTTTTCAAGAAATCCAAAGCCAACTTTTACAATATGCGGACGGACTTGATGTTCCAGAAACAGAAGTAACTGGAAAAATTATTGTTGAGGGTTACAGCAATATGTCCAATGATGCTTCATATCCTAGTGGAGATAAACAATCATCCGATTGGTTTCAGAATCAAAATCTTACCTCTCCAGACAAAAACCAAACCGATAAAATAACAAACCGACAACAAACTACGAAGCTTTTTAATAATCAATATGTACCTATGAATAGAGAACAGATAGCCACAACAGATACTTATGTACTACCAGTGAAACAGGATTCTTTAAATCCGAACTTAAAAAATACAATTACTCGGTTTGTGAACTTGGATAGTCAATTTAGACAATACACAGGCGGTCCAGAATCAACATCTACAGATTATACACTAGATTTATCAGATACATTAAAGGACACAATAAGTTTACGTCTTTATTCATACCAAATACCATTTAATTGGTACACGATTGATACTGCGTATGGTAATACTTGTTTATGGATTGAGGATGTAAGCAGTAATAGTATTGTAGCAATATCAATATCCCCTGGTAACTATACACCTTCACAATTTGTTACTGAATTAACAAGCAGTTTTACTGCTGCCGGATTTAGCTCATATCCCTCCGGCGGCCCTGTTTCATATAACTCTAACAATGCTAGAATAACACTTGGTTTATATGGTGCGGACTTTTCAGGAAATACAATTGAGAATAATAATGTTCACTTTACGGTAACTAATGAAACAAAAATAATTTTTTACGATTTTACATCTAAACTTCAATGTAATAAAAATTGTTATAGCAAATCGCAACATTTTTTGAATAATACTTTAGGTTGGGTAATGGGTTATCGTGTCCCGTACATAGACGTACTTGATGGAAGCGGAAATACCGCTAACTCCATTTTAGATTTAAATGGACCAAAATACTTAATATTGGTTATAGACGACTACAACCAAAATCATGTTAATAATGGGCTCGTTTCTATTACACAGCTTTCAAATACTTTAAAACTGCCCAACTATTATTCACCCGACTTACCATATACTTGTGCTAGCCCAGCACAACAGGGTAATAATTTAACTCAAATACTTGAAGAATCTAACATACAATCATTATTTGATACACAAACTACACCTACATCTAATGGGTTATTAATTGCGGGTAAATATACGCAACCATATACAAATACTCAAATAAGTCTACCAAGCGCACCTAGAACATTAACACAATCACAACTTTACACCATTAATGAAATTAGTAAAAATAGAAATAATACAACAAATTATTTATCAAAGGCCCCAACCAGTTCTGATATTTTGGCAATGATACCTATTAAGACCGCTGGTATAAGCACTGGAACGACTTTAGTTGAATTCAGCGGCGCACTACAAGATAATAAGAGGATTTATTTTGGACCCGTTAATATCGATAGAATGGCCGTTCAATTATTAGACGACAAAGGTAACGTAGTCAACTTAAACGGCACAGACTGGTGTGTCACATTAATTTGCGAATGCTTGTATCAATATTAATTTTTAAATAGAGACAAAATATATGGATATTCTATCTACAATATTCGATAGATTCGGTCAATATGGCCCTGTTATTCTTATAATTTACTCTTGTTACCTACTTTGGGACAAATCGAACCTGTTTTTTTATTATATAGTCGGTATATTTATTAATGCTATTCTAAATTTGATTATTAAAGGAATAATACAAGAACCACGACCATCAGAAGATTTAAAAACATTCGAACTATCATTAAAAAATGGACGTAGATTCTTGTTTAAAGATGGTATCCCACATGATATATTTGGAATGCCTTCAGGACATACACAATCTTCTCTCTTTTCAACCATCTTTATCTTTCTTTCTCTAAAAAATCTAAACATATTGAGGGTTTATTTGCTCATATCTTTTATAATTATGGCACAACGTGTTGCTTTTAAACATCACACCATTCCTCAAGTTATTGTTGGCGCAATAGTAGGTGGACTCTTTGGATACTTCATGTTTTATATGGCTCAAAATAAGTTGATGGGAATAATTAGAGAGAAAATAGACGATTACGGCCCTAAATAAAATAATGAATAATTATATAATGGCTTTATCATTTATTGGAAATCCTATAACGAGTTCTCTCGGTAATATAAATACAATGGTGTCTTCTAGGTGTAGAAAATATAAAGGGTTTTATCCTAGCTTCACTCCTGAAATAGGTTATATGTCTACAACTACATCTGGCGCTGGTAAATACTCATTTGTTTCTATACATGGACGCAATTTTTTACCAAACGGCACAACTTATGTCAATTTTGGGGATTGTACCAATATACCAGTTACCTATAGCAGCTCATTTACTATTGCTTTTGTTGTGCCTACTACGACTCTCGCTGGTTTTTACAATGTAGTAGTAGTGAATGTGTATAACGATACTTTCTCTCCACCCGTCAACCAATCATATGCAGGAACTTTAAACTATTCTAACCCTGTTGTATACCATCTGACGTAAACGTAATATTTGATATCTATGCTTTGTATTCAAATATTAAAAATTTGTTGCTATAAATATATGAACTATTTCTATTTAAAAGTTTTTATATTGATTTGTTTTATTTTTGCGATTTCATATTTTAATACTTATATGAATTCGAAGTCCATAAAGGAATCTTTCACGTCTAGCAACAATAGAACGATTGTTTTGTTAGGCGACAGTATTTTAAAAAATAACGCATATGCTTCTGATGGAAAAGGTATAGACGACTTGTTATTAGAGAGAAACAAACAAACGTATTCATATGCTGTAGACAATTCTAGTGTTGTGGATGTTTATAATCAAATCAATGAAATACCAATTGATTTAAACACCCCATCAACTACTATTTTTCTCTCTGCTGGTGGAAATGATATATTAAATCATTACAAAGAAGGTGGAGGAGACATTCATGATACTAGTGTTTTGAGTACCATCTTTGCTGCTTATAAAAAGATGATAAAAGCAATTCGCGCAAAAATGAATCAATGTAAATTTGTTATTTTAGACATATATTATCCAGACAACACCAAATACACACAATATCATCCCATTATTCGTGAATGGAATAAATTAATTTATGACTATGCTAATCAACCATCGAACAATATAACTGCCGTATTAAAGGTTAGTAGTATGTTGACACAGAATGACGATTTTACTTTAAGTATTGAACCGTCATCTTCCGGCGGATTAAAAATAGCAGACAGTATTTTAAATATTTATTGAACTCTGTAATACGTTAGCAGTTGATAACATTTGGTAAAGTTCCACTCCAACGGGGTTCCGTCATAATCTGTGGTGCCTTCAAATTGCCAGTTTAAATTACTATTTAATTTTTCTTTCCATCCTAGCGGAACAATACGATGAAAGCTCATACCATCATATCCCATCTCTGTACCTTCACACGTGATAGTTGCGCAAAAATGTTGTTTTGTTGTGTCTCTTATAACCGCACTATCTATCATATATTTTCCTTCATTTACCGTAAATGATATAGGTTTTTTGTTAAACTCTGCTGCCTTTTCATCATACACTTCTAGCGCAATTATATGCGGTAAATGTGTCATTTTTGTTAAAGACTCAACCACTTTATCTTTCCATTTATTATTCGCATCTCTTATGAACAATGTAATGATAGAACTGTTGTTTAAGTAATTGATAATACTCATATAATATAACAGCGGGTTTCCAGCTTCATCTACGTCAACAATATAGGGGTATTTTATTTTATACGAACTTGGAATACTTTTATATAATTGGGAAATAATAGCATTCGTATTTAGTTCATATGCGAACTTGTTACCAGTTAAACAAGCGTCTATTCCAAAATTTAATAGAGCAAATGCGTTTCTGAGGTTTTCTGGTATAATAGTGCCATCCCGCTGTTTCCCTTCAATCATCAGTTGGCGTAAATAATGAAAGAATTTACGTCCTTTATCACTGATAAAAAACGTTACAAACATAGCGTTAAACCAGCAATTTGCTTGTAATTGTATTGGAGGTACAACCTTTTTGGGGTCTATATGTTTATCGGCCGCTAAATTTCTCAATAAAAATTTTTTGGCCTCTGGACTATTGTAATTAAAACACGTTTTACCATATAAATTACCGGGAATGCCAATTTGAAGCTGTGATTTTAGCTCGTATGCCTCCTCGATATTACAATCGGATAACTCTTTTCTTGGTATTGACTTTAAAGTCACTAATTCCCGATTTATAGTAGGCGCATAAGACCCTTTTTCTCTCTTCTTTACATTTTGAGGATATAATTTTTGAGATATTTTCTTGCTAACTTTACGAATTTCTAGAGGTGTAGAAGATGGCACTATTAAATGTTTGTGTTTATGAATATGCTTTCGTTTGTGTCTTATATTTCGGTGTTTAACACTTTTATTATGGTTTCTATGTTTTTTATGTTTCCTTGTTTTCTTCTCCATATATAAATAAAATAATATTATTTTATATAAATGGGTGCAGGTATTTTACCAACAACTATTCACAAAAACAAGCTGTATTTTTTATTCGGTAAAGAAAATCAATACGAGGATTCGGCCCATGGATTTTCAGATTTTGGAGGTGGCACAGACAATAACGAAAGTTTTTTTAAGACTGCTATAAGAGAAGCCGGAGAAGAACTTACTGGTTTTTTAGGTAATGATGCCGATATTACAAAACTTTTAAAGAAACACGGAACCTATAATATAGACTATAAGAGCGATAATACGAGATATAAAACATATCGAATGCATATATTTCCTATTGAATATGACGAGATGTTACCATTTTATTATAATAACAACCAAAGATTTCTACAAAAACGGCTAGACCCTAATGTTATAAAGGAATCAAAAATTTTCGAGAAAGAAGAAATACGATGGGTTTGTGTGGAGGATATAGTAAAAATGCGACCGCAGTTTCGCTCATATTTTCAAAATATAGTTGATATGATATTCGCACAACAAAAAAGTATTAAAAAATTTATTTCATCCGGCTTAAAAAACCGCACTAAAAATAAGACACTAAAAACAAAACACTAAAATTTACATGCGGATGGCATTTATTTACTAGTAAAATATCTGCTTAGATTTTGATGGAGTAAACGCGCTTCCTTCCGTGTTAACCTACCTTTCATATTTCCAAGTTTAGCCTCTTCTTCATCTATTAAATCAAGTCGTGCTTCTTCTTCAGCTTCCGCTTTAGCAGCAGCTTCTACTCTTGCGGCTTCCTCTTTAGCAGCAGCTTCCGCTATTAAAGCAAGTCGTGCGTCTTCCACAGCTTTGGCTTCCGCTATTAAAGCAAGTCGTGCGTCTTCCACAGCTTTGGCTTCCTCTATTAAAGCAAGTCGTGCGTCTTCCACAGCTTTGGCTTCCTCTATTAAAGCAAGTCGTGCGTCTTCTTCCACAGCATTGGCTTCCTCTATTAAAGCAAGTCGTGCGTCTTCTTCCACAGCATTGGCTTCCGCTACTAAAGCAAGTCGTGTGTCTTCTTCCACAGCATTGGCTTCCGCTACTAAAGCAAGTCGTGTGTCTTCTTCCACAGCATTGGCTTCCGCTACTAAAGCAATTCGTGCGTCTTCAGCTTTGGCTTCCTCTACTAAAGCAATTCGTGCGTCTTCTTCAGCTTTGGCTCTCGCTGCTGCTTCCTCAAATTTAAGCTTAGCTTTTATATTTTGTTGTAATAATAAATTAATACGAAGTTGGTTATTATTAATTATTATATTTTTTAAACGTTTTTTGTTCAAAGTTTTTAAACGTTCTTGTCTTAAACTTTCTAGTGTCATTTCCATACTATGTATATAAGTTAAAAAGAAAATAAAATATATAAATAATTTTTATATATTTTACAAATTTTACAAATTTTACAAAATGTGTTGTTTTACACATAAAACGCTAATTTTTTAGTTATAAAGTAATTATGCGGATTGGGGAAGAGTGGGAGCGGAGGCACTAGAACCATCCAAAATAACCGCGGGGGTACCATCAAGTACTTGATATGCGAAACCTCGCGTGTTTCCTATAACCACAAGACCTCCATTCGTGGCTGGGGAGCCTAAAGTGACAGAATAGGTTTGAAGCGCATTACTTGTGCCAAGAGGTATATTAATGCCTGTAACTTGCTTTACCATGTTTTGGTCGCTACTACTAGCAACACCAACTGCTAGCAAACTGGTTACTTGTGAACCATTTTGGTAAAATCTTACAGTCAATTGAGTACCATTACCAGAAATATCGTAAATATCGGGTTGCGAGGAGGGCGTTCCAGTGACAGATTTAGCAGTGCCGTTTACTGTAGTAGAAGAATCTTTATCTTTTGTCTTTATGAAGAACGAGTATGTGTATGTGACTCCCTGGTTGCAACTACTATCCTCATACAATCTAATTGCTTCATTCGTAATATTTGCTAATATGACTGCTGATGCATCAGTCGTCGACGTTCTGCTTATAGTGTAATTAACAAAATCGCCTCCATTAAGTAGAAGATTTACACTACCATCCCACGTTAATGTATTTTTCGCCTCATTTGAGGTTGTTGACGCACATGATAATGTTGTAATCGCTAAGGCAGGTCCATATGGGGTTCGGGGACCAGGGAAATTTACACTTTGTGAATAAACCTTTGTACCGTTAGATGATACAAAAGACGTAACTTCTGCATTATACGCCGAGCCATTTGTTAAACCGGTTACTGTGTATGAATAACTATTACCAGAAGCCTCGATTGTAACAGGAGTAAGAGTAGTCAAAGAAGCGGCTAGCTTAACAACTAAAGCGTAACCAGCAATGACTAAGTCCGGATTCGAATCATTGGGATCATCCCATGTATTGTCCGAAGGAGCATTCCATGTATAAGTAATTCTGTTATTTCCCGCTGTCGCTACGAGGTTTCTTGGGGCATCAGGTGGTTCCAAAGCTGTTACTGGGTTACTATACACTAGCGGGGATTCAAATAGATTGCTTGGAGGATTCGGGTTATTACATTTGACATTTACCGCATACTTATATTTTTGACCTACTGTTGCGGTCCTATCAATATACGCGTTTGTGTTGGCAGCGGAGGGATTAAGCGGGGTGGATGTGTTTATGAATATAAGATTTCCAGACAGATCTTTAGTAGGCGCAAAGCTACTATCTGGAATTGGATTATTACCGCACGCATCTACAGTATAACGTTCAAGAACGTAACCGTTATTGACACATCCATTTGTTGAAAAATTACTGGGCGTCGACCATTGAATTTTTAGTTCAGAAACGCGATCAGGGATAGGATTCGCTTCTACATTGGATGGAGAAGTTGGTCTGGTATAATATATTTGCTCGACGGGTGCCTGACCTTCGGGCGCAGCTGTGCCATCACCATATTTGTTATGTGCGACTATGGTGTAAACATAGTTTAGACCAGGGACAAGACTAGCAGAATCCTTATAGGTAAAGGTATAATAATCACCTGATGCTGTTAAAACCTGAATATTTAGAACTTGACCATTGGAGGATGTGCGTGTGATATTGTAATAATCAATAATTGAGTCTACATCTAACACATTCGCATCATTAGTAAAAGCTCCTGCATTAATAGGAGGACCAGGAGCAAGGTACGTTCCCACGGGAGCATGCCATGAAAGAACTATACACAAAGACGCATCGTCGACTACCGCGGCGAAATTCTGAACCTCGTTCGGTTTGGGCGAAACCAAAACAGATTGTGTGTTGCTTAATGGACTGCGTTCTCCAAACTCATTCTCATAATACGCGCATACCTCATATGTGTTGTTGTTCTCAATAGTAACCGATTGGCTATTTCTAAGCTCGTACGATTGTGTTACGCCTGTTCCATAAACGAAGGGTTTGGAAGTAACTTGTATATCACGGCCAGTACTACTTTCCTCTACATTTATTAATACAAAATGTACGTTTGATATGTCCACAAACCCATCATCAATTGTATTTTGTCTAATACTATTTAAAGTAATAAGCATTCCGTTGTTTCCACTAGTCACGGTTGAAATAATAGGAGCTAAAGGAAAACTATGAGGTTCGACCTCAATCGCTGAAGAATAGAAATCATAGTCACCATATTTAATGTGAAATTCGAAAGCATACTTATTTCCGTCTACTAAACCAGAAATTGTAAACGGAGTCTGAGATTGTAACAAATCTGAAGGTAATGACTCTTTAAATTCTTTAAAATATGGTTTTTTATCAAATAAAAGAATCCTTTTAGGAGTACCTGTGATATTTCCACCAATAACTTCCATAACAAAAGATGGCTCATTAATGTAACCATTTACTAGATCAAGAGCCTCTTGATTGAGGTCCAACCTTAAATTAGCTTGCTGTGAGGACACGGGAAGATGTTGTAAAGCGGCAGTAGGTGACATCTTATTATAAAATACATTAATATTTTTTTTTTTAAAAAAATAGTAATTCTACAATTCTAAAGTACTTATTAAATTCCTAAAGAACTTAAATATTGGTTTTAAACGAAAACAATCAGAGTTGTCAAGAAACTGGCCGGTTCATCATATGTAACTTAATCTATTCCATATTAAAGTACTTATTTTCAAATTTTATTTTTCGAAAATGTAGGTATTTTCCTATTCTTTTATTTGGTTAATTATTTTATATATTTTTACTCAATCAAATTATTTACAACAATAATAATTGACTAATATATAAATGAAGTTAACGCATACAATGGTTGTAATGGGTATTGGAAGTTTTGTAATCCAATATTTTGTAATGAGTCCAATTATGGTAATTAATAGAGCCGATATAACCAATCATTTAGGCAAGGTTTACTTGTCAATGACAATGGCATTATCAATGATATTTTTGGAAGTTATGATGCACGACCATCAATATAATGTATTAAGTTTGAATACATATGTAATTCTCGCAGCATTATTCGTTTTATTTGTTTATTTATATAGAAATCAAGTAGCCGTTAACGATAAACAATATTTGGAAGGAATGATAGAACATCATTCAATGGCACTTTTAACTAGTCAAGAGATTCTTAAAAAAACTGATGATTATAATGTTTCCAAGTTAGCAAAAAATATTATACAAACACAAGAAGATGAAATTAAGATTATGCGTGATTTACTTGCGAGATAAACTTTACGATTGTATCTCATAATACTGTATTGCTTCTTCAATTTCTATATGAACTTCTGGAGGCGACGCCCATTCTGTGTAAGGAATAGACAATGTAGTCGGTTTTTCCATAGCAATAAGCTCTTTAAGGGCTTTCATTCTTTTCTCTAAAGGAGGAATTTTTGTTGATTGGTATTTTCGTGACAATTGTTTCCATCGCCATTCAAATTGAAGCGCAGAACGCCAATCTGGAAATCCAGAAACATGACACGCACGAACCCAGATTTCTCCTTCATCTACTTTGATACTGGTCGCATGGGCTCCTCCTTTAATTTCTTTGTTATGCTGGCGAAGCCGATGGTTCAAGTCAACTGTCGCACCAACATAAGTTGCTCCATCACTCGAGACAAGAAGATAAACATAACTTGGTTTTGACATTATTATATATATATTATATAATTAACATTTAATATTTATAATATTACCATTAATATAATAAATATTACCATCTAATATATAATAATAATAAATGACACATCGTCCATTATTAAGTAATAATTTATCATCATTTAAAAATAAGTATAATTTCGCATTGCGACTGAATGAATCAACCCGAGTTTTACAAAAACACCCCGACCGAATCCCAATAATATGTGAAAAACACGCAAATTGTGATATTGCTGAATTGAACAAACAAAAATATTTGGTCTCTGATGATTTAACATGCGGACAATTTATCTACATCATACGTAACCGATTAAAATTACCGCCAGAAAAAGCAATTTATCTAATCATAAATGGTACTATTCCCTCAACATCATCTACCATTATGGAAGTATACGATAAAAATAAAAACGAGGATGGCTTTTTATATATAACATATATGAGTGAGAATGTATTTGGGTAATAGTAATAGTTTAATTTTAAAATAAATTTATTATTTCTTTCGTATATTCATCTAAATTTTTTTGTGATAAATATTTATAATTTGTTATAATACTAATTACTATACATATGAAACCACAATTTTTCAATAAACTAGGATTTATTTCACATAAATCATATAAAACATCTAGAAACATTATAAATTGCGCGTTATCATGAAGCAATGTATGTAATGAAGAAGGTAAAACTAGTTCTTCTAATACTGTATTTGAATAATTTTTGGTTAATATTTTCTTATATTTTCTAGGGCAGTTAATTAGAAAATCCTCAAAAGGATATTGACAAACTGGAAAAATATCCTTGTATTTATATTTTTCATTTGGAAAAACATATTTTGATGTAAAAAATGTATTTTTTCCTTTTATACAAGGCGCATAATAAGTTATGATATCTTCATCAATAAAATCAACCCCCAACAAATCTAGATAATAATTTTTGTATTCAATTTTAATAAGACCAAAAAATTTTGAATATATCCATTTAAAATTTTTATCATATTCATTAAATTCGTTAATTTTATTAACTAAGAATAAAAAATCTTTTTTCATCACTAAAATGTCAATATCATCGTCCCAAGGTATAAATCCTTGGTGACGAATAGCGCCAAGTAATGTTCCAGATATAGCACAATATTTACTAGGAATATGAATATCTAATAGTTTTATAGTATATTGTAATAAATCATATAATGTATCGGTAACGGTCTTATCATATTCATATTTTGCTTCAGGATTTTTGAAAGAACATTTTGACGAAATTTCATGTCTAATATTTTTAACATAATATTCCCTATTCTTATTAGATATTATAGTACACGTCATTTATATTATAAATCGTTATTTTAATATAAATAATTCTTATATTAACGATAATCTTCTATCTTATAGTTTACTTCATTTATTTGTTCCGTAGTTGTTTCAATATTTAATATTATTATTTTTCTCTCGTTTTCCGCGGTTTTTACATTTTTTTTCATTTCGTTCACAAATTTATTAA
>Ga0209358_10000735_pt1 | contig 27955 bp, 21 predicted proteins | sample LauGreFa1BDMLBSN_2_FD_187574 | JGI IMG/M metagenome (GOLD analysis project Ga0209358, IMG submission 187574) | Freshwater lake microbial communities from Lake Michigan, USA - Fa13.BD.MLB.SN (SPAdes) (version 2) | ecosystem: Environmental > Aquatic > Freshwater > Lake | place: Lake Michigan, USA...
CGAGTATCATGCCGCATAAAAAAAATCCGGATGTGTTTGAGTTAATTCGTTCTTATTGCAATCGGATTAAAGCATTGCCCAATGAGATCATGCTGATGACGACCAATTTGCCATCAGGGTATCATCGCGATTTGCAACTTTTGAAAGAACATCTATTCCCTGCCTTCAGCCAACTTAAAGATTGTATTGAGATGGCTTCTTTAATGATTGAAAATATGGAGGTTAAAAAAGATTTATTAGGGGATACTAAATACCAATATTTATTTAGCGTAGAGGAAGTAAACAAATTGGTAAATGCAGGCATGCCATTTAGAGATGCCTATAAGAAAATAGGATTGGACATTGAAGCAGGAAAATTTGCGTATACCACGGAAGTGAACCATTCGCACGAGGGAAGTATTGGGAATTTGTGTACCAGCGAAATTGCAGATCAGATGAAAACTATTCAAAGTAAAATGGGTGCAGACAAAGTGCAGGCTTGTTTAAGCCAGCTTTTGAAATAGTTTGGTTTATTGCTAAGATAGTTGGGTTTTGAATCCATTTCTGATGTATTTTTGCCTCCAATCGAAATAATCAATTGTTTCATTAACAAATCATAAGCATGAAAAAAACCATATTCATATTGATTTCTTTTAGCCTTGTAGGATTTGGCTTCGCCCAAACGACAAAACCTGCTGTGGTAAAAGCAACTCCAGTAAAAGCAGTAGCTACAAAACCGCTAATCACTACTAAGGCGGCTATTTCAAAAATAGCAACAACGACAACTGTAGTTTTAAAAACTGTTAAAGATAGTGCTTCCTACGCATTGGGTTTTCGTGTTGCACAAAGTATGAAAGGACAAGGCTTACAGGACATTAATATGGCCTTATTTGAAAAAGGGTTTAGCGCAGGTGTTATTGCAAAGTCAATTATACCTGACAGCTTATTAGACGTTTGTATCAAAAAATACCAAGATAATATGAGTTTAGAAAAAATCACATTCAACAAAGCAGTAGGAAAAGAATTTTTAGAAAGAAATGCAAAAAGGCCAGGTGTTGTAAGTATGACCAATGGCATGCAGTATGAAGTAATGGTTGCTGGAACAGAGTCTGTTAAGCCCACCTTATCAAACAAAGTGAAATGTCATTATCATGGCACTTTAATTGATGGATCAATTTTTGACAGTTCAGTGCAAAGAGGCGAGCCAATTACCTTCCCGTTAAATGGGGTAATAAAAGGCTGGCAGGATGCTGTTCAGTTAATGACTGTGGGTAGCAAATGGAAGTTATTTATTCCTTCAGAATTGGCTTATGGCGACCGTTCCGCTGGTCCATTTATCGGTCCAGGGATGACCTTAATTTTCGAGGTGGAGTTATTAGGAATTGAATAAGCCACACTTAAATTAAATATATTTTAACACCCCTAACTAGTGTACGCTGGTTAGGGGTGTTTTTGTAAATATTAAGTGGTAAATTTGCCTATTCTATAAATCAAAGTAAACAATGATTCAAAATTTTTTAAAAGCAGCATTTTTTATTGTTTTGGTGTATGCATGTAACCCAAACAATGTAAAAAACGATACTGCTATTGCACAATTAATGGATAGTGCGGGTATGCAAGGTAGTTTTGCCTTGCTTGAAAATGGAACTGAACAATTCACGATTCATAATTTGTCGAAGTATAAGGATTCTGCAGTCGCACCATCAAATACGTTTTTTATCATACCTGCATTAATTGGATTAGATCAAGGAATCATAAACCATCATGATACTTCATTAAATTTAAATGATTCGGCACAATTTTATAAAGCCGTTATTGCCAACATTGGCCGCCAACAAATTTTAAAAGTGCTGGATTCGCTACATTATGGAAAGGGTATCGCAAGCGCCGACAGTACCCATTTTTGGGAAGATGGGTCAATCGTTATAACACCGGATGAGCAGTTGGGTTTGATAAAAAGAATTTATTTTAAAGAGTTGTTTTTTCAAAAAAAATCACAAGAACAATTGAAAAAAATGATTTTGATGGAAGATAATTCAAATTATCGTTTGAGTTACATTACTGGGGTAGATACAACAGCAAATAAAAATGCAGCATGGGTATTGGGTTATGTGGAAGAAAATCAACACCCTTACTTTTTTGTTTTGAACACCAATTCTAACACATCAACTAACTTAACAAATAATAATATTAATTTACTAAAGAAAATTTTATTACAACAGGGCTTTTTAAAAGGAACTAGGTAACCTCGTTGTACAAAAATAATTATCTTTACTTTTTTCTTTTATGCAATACTATTGTAACTCATTAACTTCCTATCAACGTTTACTTACACGCGAAGTAAAAGTGGGTAATATCATCATTGGTAACGGTCAACCTATTCGGGTTCAAACAATGACGACCACCGATACCATGGATACGGATTTAACAGTGGCGCAGGTCATCAAATGTATACAAGCAGGCGCAGAATTGGTTCGTATCACTGCTCCTAGTAAAAAAGAAGCTGAAAATTTAGCAAACATAAAGGCTGCTTTGAACGCGCAAGGTTATGATATCCCATTGGTTGCTGATATTCATTTTACACCCAATGCCGCAGAAATTGCAGCAACTATTGTAGCGAAAGTGCGGGTGAATCCAGGAAACTATGTTGACAAGAAAAAGTTTGAACAAATTGAATATACGGATGCGGAATATTTGGAAGAAATTGAACGCATTAGAGAAAGATTTACGCCACTCGTGCTTATTTGCAAGGAACATGGAACCGCGATGCGTATCGGAACCAATCATGGTTCATTGAGTGATCGTATTATGAGTAGGTATGGCGATACTGCCATTGGTATGGTGGAAAGTGCAATGGAATTTTTACGAATTGCGCGAAGCTTGGATTATCACCAAATAATTTTAAGCATGAAGTCAAGTAATCCGCAGGTGATGGTGCAAGCTTATCGATTATTGGTACAACAAATGCAACAAGAGTTTAATGAATGTTATCCTTTGCATTTGGGTGTGACAGAAGCAGGAGATGGGGAAGATGGACGTATTAAGAGTGCAATTGGCATTGGCACATTATTAGAGGATGGTATTGGAGATACAATAAGAGTAAGTTTAACAGAAGATCCAGAATTAGAAATTCCTGTTTGTAAGGATTTGGTTAAAAGATATCCAGCGAATCGAATGAAAGGGGTGCATCATATTCCAGAGATAGACCAACTTCCTTATTCGCCTTTTGAATTTAAAAAAAGAGTTACGCATTCGGTTTCAACTATTGGCGGTAAGCAGGTACCAGTGGTCATTGCAGACTTCACACACAAAGCAACTATTACCCCTGAAGATTTAATCAGTATTGGGTATACCTATCATGTGGACACTGATAAGTGGACAATTTCGGATTTGGCGGCTGATTTTATTTATACGCCCAATGGCGTTATTGGTTTTGATTTGCCTGGCACATTGCGTGTCATCACCAAGCCTGAACAGTGGGAAACAGTGAATGATCGAACAAAGTATTTGCCAATATTTGATTTTAGAAATTATATCGCTGCACCGAGAAAAAGTGCCTTTATCAATTTTGTCATGGTAGATTGTTATTGTACAAAAAACGGTATCAGGGATGAGCAACTCATAGAAATTGCCCAAGATAAATCGGTGGTTTTTTGTTTGAGTAGTCAATTGGCTCATGCCATGCCTGCAGTCCGCCGAATGATTGTGCGACTCATGGATTTAAAAATTCAAAATCCAGTGATACTCATGACTGAAAGTGCTTGGTCAAGCGCAGACGAGCATTTGATTCATTTTGCTACAGAGACTGGGGCTTTATTCTTAGATGGAATGGGAGATGGGATTTGTTTGGGTGTAAGCGCTAAGGTGGCTGCCAATGCAGAACAAAACAATGAATCAAGTAATGTATCGGGACGTAATTATTTTAATAATACTTCATTTGTACAATTTTTAAATACCATTAGTTTTGGAATTTTACAAGCAACCCGAACTAGAATTTCGAAAACAGAATATATTTCCTGCCCAAGTTGTGGCCGTACTTTATTTGAATTACAGGAAACTACCGCAAGAATAAGGGCAGTGACGAATCATTTAAAAGGGCTAAAAATTGCCATCATGGGATGTATCGTAAATGGCCCTGGTGAAATGGCGGATGCTGATTTTGGGTATGTTGGTAGTGGCGTTGGTAAAATTACTTTGTACAAAGGAAAGGAAATCATGAAAAGAAATATTGACAGTGCTATTGCTGTTGACGAATTAATTCAATTATTAAAGGAGCATAATGCTTGGGTAGATCCCCAGTAGTATAATAGGAAGCAATATGTATAATTTAGTGTATGCCTTTTTTTATCTTTTATCCTTATTGCCATGGCGTATTGCCTATGTCGTTAGTGATTTTATGGCATTTCTTTTACAATATGTAGTTAGATACAGAAAACAGGTCATTGAAAATAATTTAATGATTGCATTCCCTAAAAAATCCGTGCAGGAAAGAAAAAAAATTGCAACAAAATTTTATCAAAATTTTACAGATTCATTTATTGAGACCATTAAATTAATTTCCATTTCTACATCCGAATTTGAAAAAAGGTTCACTTCTAATGTTGAAGTGTTAAATAAATTATATGAAACAGGACAACCTGTTCAGATCATGGCAGGACATTTTTTTAATTGGGAATTTGCGAATTGGGGAGTTGCCAAATACGGAAAATATCCTTTTATTGCGGTGTATATGCCTTTGTCAAATCCTTATATTAATAGTATCGTATTGAAAATGCGAGAGCGCTTTGGAAGTATAATGATTCCTGCAACACAATTTAAAACGCAGTTTCATAAATATGCTACACAAGGAAATTATGCGATGGCTTTAGCAGCCGATCAAAATCCTGGCAATCCAATGTCTGCATTTTGGGTTAATTTTTTAGGTAGACGTACGCCCTTTGTTAAGGGACCTGAAAAGGGAGCTAAATTAAATAATACGGCACAGGTGTTTGCTTATTTTTATAGTACTAAGCGTGGTTATTATCATTTGCAATATGAAGTCATGACTACGGCGCCAAATTATTTCAAAGATGGACAATTGACTGCATCTTATGTTAAAATATTGGAGGAGAAAATCAAACAAAATCCGGCGAATTATTTATGGAGCCATAAAAGATGGAAGTATGAGTTTGATCCTCAAAAACATGCAAATTTAGTGGTTGATTAAAGCGCGTCTAAAGGATCGTTCGCTTTTTTTTCCTTAGTCACTTCGATCGTGAATTTATCTTTAAGCTGTAATATGCTTTGCCAGCCTCCTTTTACAACTCTATTATTATGAATACCTTCTTTTTTTAATATACTAGCCGCAAGTGTATTAGGTTCGCCATCTTCACTGATAATGTAAATATTAAAATGTTCGTCTAACTCAGACATACTCCCTGGGTCGGCGAATTCCAATAAGGGGAGGTGAATTGAATTTTTAATATGCCCTTGATTGTATTGTTCCTCGGTTCTGATATCTAATACCATCAAAAATTCATCAAATGGAATATCCATGGCTAATTCATCCGCTTCAACTTCAATCACTAAATCATACCGCTTGTCTGCATTCAGCCAAGTAGCAAAGCCACCTTCCAACCAGCCTTTGATATTGCTGAATCCTAATTTTTCAAAATAAGCCAAGGCGATTTTTTCATTGTCATCAGCACCAATAAATAATAATGGTTGTTCAAAAGATAATAAACCTAAGGCTGCTGCTTGATGAATGATCTCAGGTTTAAAATGAATTGAACTAGGGATAAAGCCTTCTAAAAAGGAAGCTTCATCCCTAGTATCAATAATGAATGCATTTTCTTGGGTTAGGAATTGCTGAAATTGTTCGACAGATAAAGACATATTTATCCTACTAGATTTTCTACAAATTGGTTTACTTGTTCCAATCTTGCATAGTCCACATTGTAAAAAATACATTTGCCTTCGCGAATAGTACTTACAATACCTGCTCTTCTTAATATTGCTAAGTGTTGAGAAGCAACCGATTGTTCTAATCTTAATTTTACATAGATTTCAGTAACAGTTACTTTTTTTTGCTCATCGATAAGTTTAACGATTTGTTGTCTGAGCTTATGATTTAATGCTCTTAAAATCATTGCCGCTTTTTTTGCGTGCAATAAATCAACCTTCAATGAATTGGATCCATTGCTAAGTTGAAGTGTTGGGAGTGATTGGTTCATGAGATATGTTTTGGGGTTAAAACTATAAAAGCGGTACAATTTACTTATTTTATTCTATTTAGTTCATTTTTTTATTATATATATTTTCTTAAAAATGGGAGTGTTGCGTTCCTATTTTTAAAATTATCTGACAATGTTGCAAGTCAAAGGTTTAACAATAATGCTAGAAATAATTGCTTATTTGATGAGTGGTTTTTGGTAGTAGTCTTTTAGGTAGGCCGGACCACTGTATGCTAGGTCCTCAAAATCATTTGCCTTAAATTTATCTACTGCCAAGGCAGCCATATTATCAATGGAGTAGGAGCAGTCCAGAAATAGGGGTAATTTATTATGAAAATCAGTGTGTTGTGTCAAAATTTTAGTTTTGGCCACACCCGATCCGATACAGATTAATGGTCCGTTGGTGAGTAATGAATGCAATAGGGGTTCATCCAAAATAATGGCTTTTTCAGGGGCAAGGTAGTCAAGCGAGCTATTATAAATTGCACCGAAAATTTCCATCCTTCGAGCGTCAATCATTGAAAACACTTGCAGTTGTTTATCATCCAACAGGTCATTTCTAGTTTCAATCAAATGACCAATAGCGGCCTTGGCTAATAAGCTGAGGGTAGAAAGCCCAATCAAGGGTTTATTTAAGGCAAATGCCAAACCCTTTGCACTTGCAAGTCCAACCCTAAGGCCTGTATAACTTCCCGGGCCCATAGTAACGGCAATAGCATCCATATCTTTAAGTGAAATACCAACTTCTTTACATAATTCTTCAACACCCGCTTGCACAAATTCGCCATGCGTATTTGATAGGTTGTTTTGTTTTGAAGCAATGACTTGGAGGTCTTGGCTGATTCCAATCAGGGCATCTGGACCTGCAGTATCAATATGAAGTAGGGTATTCACTATTTGTAATTGTTTTGCAAAAATAGGCGGTGAATTGATAGAAAAATAAGAAATTGCGCATAATAATTAATTATATGCCAAAACAAATCATTCAAAGCAACAAAGTCCCTACACCTATTGGGCCTTATAGTCAAGCTGTTATCGCCAATGGATTTTTATTTGCAAGTGGTCAAGTCGCTTATAACCCGGCAACTGGGGAGCTTGTTTTAACTGATATTTTATCTGAAACCAAGCAGGTGATGGAAAATATTAAAGCCGTTTTAGACGAAGCTAAATTAAGCTTTGCCCATGTGGTTAAAACGAGTATTTTTTTAAGTGATATGCAATTGTTCGCACAAGTGAATGAAGTGTATGCAAGTTATTTTACTGCTGATTTTCCGGCACGTGAAACTGTCGCAGTGAAAACTTTACCTCGTAACGTAAATGTTGAAATAAGTATTACCGCAGTTGTGGATTTGTAGTTTTATTTTTCGACGACTTGGTAACTTGTTTCAAAAACAATATTATCCTGGGGCTTCAATAATTGGAGCCCCATTTTATTATTAAAGGCATTAGGTGCGCCGCTTAAATTTTCAATAGCCATACTATTTCTATCTGGAGGTATATACAACTGTAAGTATGGATAAAGTGATGATGGATTTATTTTTAAAATAAATTGTTCGTTTTGTAAAGTGCAGCTGCTATTTTCTGTATCTAATGCATAACCATCGTCTAGTTGTAAACTCCCAATTTTTAAACCATTGCTAAAACGCGCATCTTCAATCATATTTCCAGTGGGTAGTAAGTCTTTATCGTATTCCATTTTTCCTTTACTCGCAAATTGCAATGTACAATTGTCAATGCTTTCGCCTAATGTAAAGTAAGGGTGCCAGCCATCAGCGATGGGAATTGGGACAGTTGCATTGTTCTGAATAGTAGTTTGTACTGAAACCTTATTATTTTTTTCTAAGATCCATTTGACATACATCGTGAATGGAAATGGATAACCTTGATCACTGCCAAGATAATGATGTACTAAAATAACAGTAGCTAGATGTTCATTTGCTTCAGTAGCTTGCACAATAAATTCAGCATCATACATAATTCCATGTATCGCATGTTCGCCCATATAAAAACGATCCATGGTGTAGGTTGTATTTAAGTGTGTGTACTGGCCTTTGTATAATCGACAAACGTAGGGACTCATTTTGGCACTTCTAAATCCTTGGCTTTCAAATTCCTTAGCAACATGTAAGGAATTACCCATGATAAATTGATGGGACTCTCCTCTTTGACTTAAAAGCCAACTGTTTAAAAGAGCTCCTTTTGTCAAAATATCGATGGTTACCCCCATTTCAACGTCAAGTAATTGAATGAATGCAACATGATTGATTGTACTTTGCTTGATCTGAAACTGCATTGTATTTTGTTTGAATGGTAAATTAAAACTATTCTATTAACTTTGAGTCGTAAAGGAATTAAATATGAAAAATTGTTTTGTTTTTGGATTGTTATTATTGGTGAATAGCTTAGTGGCCCAAGGATACAAAAGGTATGATAGTACCTTAAAAATCGGTAAAGCGGGGTTTAAAATATTTTCTTTAAATAAAACGCCCGATCGTAATACTTTAACCATACGCCCGATTGGTTTTAAATCAGAAGCAAGAGAAGCGTCTTTGGAAATTAAGGCAAGGGTATTGTCTGCTGAAATTGATGATTTAAATAATGACGGTTTCCCTGATGTAATTATTTTTATTGAAGAACCTAAGGGTAATAAATCATTGTTCTGCATCAGTTCAAAGGAAAATGAGCGTATGGAGCCTATCTTTTTTCCTGACATTAAAGATGATATGAGATTAAGCAAAGGCTATCGGGGTCAGGATGAATTTAGATTATTGGAAGGCGTATTATTTAGAAAATTTCCCATTTTCGAATCTGACACTGCAATTAAACAGCCCACGAATAAAGTGCGACAAATTTTATATCGTGTAATCGCTGGAGATCAAGGTAGTTGGAAGTTTAAATCATTTAAGGATTTTGATATGAATGCAGAAGTTAAATAAGGTACTCCTAATTTTAACCTGTGGAATTACTTTTAATTCCTATTTGCAATTTTACTATTGTCCATGGGTAATCATAATTTTTCCCACTGCTTTTTCAGTTCCTAGTTCATCTCTTGCAAATACAAGATATACGCCGGTGGCAACTTTATTTCCATCATAGGTTTTACCATTCCAAATAGCTTGCCCTCCTAAAGCCCTAGTCTGATACACTAATTTTCCACTGAGCGATGTTATTTTTACAATAGCGTTTTCTGCTAATCCCCGCATTGCAATAGGACCGTTGTAATTGGGCGAAATGGGATTGGGAAAAATATTGATCTGTTGCATGGGTGTTGTGCCTGATGTAGCCGTACTTCGATAACTGGCCATTTGTTGGGCGGTATTAAAAAAAACTTCACCAGTACTAGGCGCAATGATAATTTGACGAATGGTGTCATTGGGTAACGGACTGTTGTTTTTGGTAAATCTTTCTATAATTTCTGTACCATCGGTGCTTAATAACCAGGTGCCATTGTTGGTACCCACCCATTTCCGGTTAGCGCCATCTGCAATGATACAATTCACATTTTCTTTTTGAAACAGTAATCCTGCAAATCCATTATTGTTTTTAATTTGGGGTAAGTAGGCTTTGCAAGTACTTATTTCATTACAATCAAAAAGACCAATACCATTGTTGGTTCCTACCCACATAGTGCCATTTTTATCATCTATCATACTGGTCACTGTACTACTGGGTAAATTATTATTATAGGTATTAATGATACTCCATTTTTCGCCAGTGGCATTTGGGTTATAGACCATAATGCCTTGGTATTTTGGTGCAATCATCCATGCCTGCCCTTGTTGGTTAATGAACATTTTGTTGATACCATCTAAGGAAAGGGTATTGGGTGGCGTTATTAATTTCCAAATATTATTTTGTCTTTGTAAAATCCCTTGACCTTCTAATAATGTCCAAAGGGTTCCATCACTACTAAATTGAATATTACTAAAAAACCCTTTGAAGGATGCTGGGCTAGCTTGTTCAATGGTCCCTTTGTCGTTGTTGAATTTTAATAGTCCATCACTACTGGTCAGCCAAATACTACCATCAATGGGGTCCGCAGCACTTGAATAACAAATAGGTAAATTTTTATTACTGATTCTATTAAAATTTTTCCACCCTTCTTCATTATAAATACTAAATCCTGCATCAGCGCCACCAAATGGCGCAATCAAATATTTTGTATTGATAAAAATCTGGCCATTGATATTTCCAGCGGGTCCACCCAGGGGTATCCAATTGGTGCTTGTATTTTTAAGTAGTAGGCCATTTATGCTGTCTGCTAACCAAATATTATTTTCATCAAATAAATAATCAACGGGATTTGATAAATAGAGTGAATCAAGGATGCTGGTGCTGGTTTTATCCGTATTCACTTTTAATAATCCCCCTTTATTCCCATTGCTAAAACTAGTATATAGTCCATCCTTATTAATTACTATTTTTTTAATTTGACCTGTATTCAAATTAAAGTAAGGTATTATTACGGGCAGCTGATAAATACTATTTGCATTGGCGCTGTATACGATATTGTTATACTGAGATATTTTATTAATACCTAGATTATTAAAGTCGCTATTATTTTGCCATTGATTCCCAGAAATCCAATTATTTTTTAATGGGCAGGTCCAAATGCCATTTTCAGTGGCAGCATATAATACATCCTGCGTACTTACTATTTGAAAAGTTTTCGTGACTTGTCGATTGTTGTTCGGAAACCAAGTATCTTTTATTTCATGTTTAATTAAATCTATCACAACAATGCCAAAGTCCGTGGATACTAATGCCCATTGATTTAAAAGGTAAATATGATTAATTTTTTTACTTGGATATAAATTGGAAAGTAGTAAGTCGGTAATGGCGTATACCTGGTCTCCCTTGACGATATCTATATTACTATTGTTATAGGCAATAATTAATTGTGATTGTGCATCATCCCAGGCGGAGCATGCTATGGATATATCATGAAGTCCAGTAGATTTTCCTAAAAGTGTAACCTTGTTTTTTGCTGTTATTGAAAAAACTTGTTGTGTTGTTGCGCCAATGATTTTTTTATCGCCATTTGTATTTTTAGCTATGCCTAATTGCGTAACAGAACGGTTATTATAATGTTCTCTCCACTGTCCAATACCGCCTAATTCATTTTGCCCACTACTTGTTAAGGTTAAGCTTATAAATAAAATTAAAAATAAAAACCGCTGAAGCATTATATTTTTATTTGGTAATTATTTTTTTTCAAGCGCACTGTAAATGGCTTCTTGAATTTTTGGGCGTAGGTTTAATTCACTATATGCTTTATTATTACGTGTTGGATAAACGCGATTCCCTAAAAATATATACAACAATCCATTTGCTGGATCTGCCCAAACACAAGGGCCTGTAAAACCAGTATGGCCAAATGTGGAAGGAGATACGCTTGCGCTTGGATAAGGATCCTTTAAACTCGCATTGTTTTTTTCAGGTTTATCAAAACCCAGACCACGACGGCTATTTTCGGTATTGTAAGCTGTGAAAACTTCAATGGTGCCAGGGTTAAAGTATTTTTTGCCTTCCCATTCACCTTTATTTAAAAGCATTTCATACAATTTAGCTAAATCAGTCGCGTTGCTAAATAAACCCGCATGTCCTGCAATACCACCCATGACGGAAGCGCCTTCATCATGAACGGTTCCCTGAATCAATTCATGTCGATAGTAATCGTCCACCTCGGTGGCAGCTATTTTGTCGATACTTGTTTTTTGTAAGGGTAAAAATCCTGTCGATTTCATACCTAAAGGGGCATAAAAATTTTGCGTAGTATATTCATTCAAGTCCATACCCGAAACTTCTTCAACTATTTGACCTAGAAAAATAAAATCATTATCGCTATATACGTATTTACCTGGGGTAGTAATTGGGCTATTTAAAATTTTATTTTTTATGGTATCCATCCAATTGTCCTGTAAATATTTGGTAGGCGTGATCATTTGATGGTGCGTTTGATCACTTACCGGCACCACTAAATTATTAACAAATCCACCTGCAGAATTAATTAAGAATTCGTAAAATTTAATAAAAGGAAATAAACCTGCTTGATGTAAAAGCAAATCCTTCAAGGTTATTTTTGCTTTTTCATTTCCAACGACCCAAGGCAAGTAATCACCAATTGTTTTATTAATATCCACTTTCCCTTCCTCCACTAATTTCATAATGGAAACCGTGGTTGCACTTACTTTAGTAACAGAAGCTAAATCATAGCTCGTCTCTAAAGTAACTGGGGCTGAATTTTCACCTGCTATTTTTCCATAGGCCTTGTTAAATACAATTTTATTATTTTTTGCTACTAAAACCTGACAACCAGGAATTGCTTTTTTTTGTATCGCATCTGCTACAATAGAATCAATTACATTTAATTTTTCAATATTAATTCCCAATGACGCTTCTAGTGATTTCTTTTTTGTATAAATCGGACTCGTTTCAATGGTGTAAGTTGCACCCATGGGTAAATTATCACTAATGGTTACCGGTAGGGTTCCGGTTGCTTGAATTTTACCATCCAACCAATCCAGTGCTGCATGCTGGGTAAATGTATTATCCTCGTAGGCAAATAGTATATTATTAATTTTGTTAAAATCGGCAACAGCATAAGGATTGCCAAAAATAAGATGTACCCAATTTGCTGGATGGTTTTCATTTAAGAAGTTTATAAAAGCAGTCGGAATTTCAAAATGCTTTGCAGGTCGGCGATTGTAATTATGTAGTCCAATCATTACCTGATCAAATTCGGTCAATGTTTGGCTAAGGCTACTCATTTTATTAGTATCACCTGCACCTACATAAATGATTTTCACTTGGTATAGTTCCACCAATTGTTTTGTTATGCTGTTTTCTTGCGACTGATTTAAAGCGACGTACACCATTTTTTTATTTTTATTTAAAATAGGGTGTTGTACATTTTCTTTTAAGAAAGTTAATGATTGCGAAGCCATTTTTTCCTTAATAGCGGAAACTGATTTATTTAAGTCCGCAATAATATTTGTAGTATCAATAAAGAGGTCCCTGCTTAATCCATGTTTGTATTTTGCCGCTAAAACTTTTCGAACACGATCTTTGATATCTTTTTTACTGATTCTTTTTTCTCTAATTGCGGATCTTATTTTTTTAATGGTTTGATCTATATCGCCAGGTAGGCAAAGCATATCATTTCCTGCAATGATGGCTTGAACATTTGCTTCTCCTTGCGGAAAATAATTACTAATTGCTTTCATTTCTAGTGCATCTGTAACACTAATGCCTTTGAATCCTAGTTCATTTTTAAGCAATCCATTCACTGCTTTCGGCGATAAGGATGTTGCTAAATTTTTTGTTGCATCAATGGAGGGTACTGACAAGTGCGCCACCATAATAGATTCAATACCTGCGTTTATCAATGCTTTGAATGGCACTAATTCCATGGAATCCAATTGTTCCTTTGTTTTATTAATAATAGGAATATCTAAATGAGAATCCACTGACACATCACCATGTCCTGGAAAATGTTTTGCCGTTGCCATTACGCCGTTATCCTGCATTCCTTTCATATAGGCAATACTGTAATCAGTTACAATTTTTTTGTTTTGACCAAAGCTGCGATCATTAATTACCGGATTCGCTGGGTTGTTATTAATATCAGCGTCGGGTGCATAGTTTACTTGTATGCCTAATCTTTTGCATTGTTCTGCAATCGCCGCGCCCATTTCATAGACCAAATTACTAGCGGGCATGGCACCTAAGGAAAGTTGTCTTGGAAACATTTCAACACTGTCCAAACGCATGCCTACGCCCCATTCTGCATCCATTGAAATCAATAAAGGGGTTTTGGCAATGGATTGATAATAGTTAGTATGCAAAGCCTCTCTAACAGGACCTCCTTGAAAAAAACAGAGGCCACCTATATTGTATTTTTTAATTAATGAACCAAGTGAATCAACTTTATTATTATCCCAATTGCTATGCGCTCTGATGATCATGAGCTGCGCAATTTTTTGATTAAAGGATAGGGAATTGTATTTTTTTCTTAGCCATTTTTTTTCATCATTACTTTGCGCATTGGCTGCTTGTATTGTCAATAAGGAAATGAATACAATTTGAATAAACTTTTTAAGCATAGAACATTTTTTTGTTAAAATAAATCCGGGACTCGTTATCGTATAGTCGGATAATAAGTATTGCAATTTAAGGATAAAAAAAAGCTTACCCTTGTTTGAGTAAGCTTTTTTATTAGGTGACCGGTGGGTTCAAGGTCCGGTCGTATTTTTTGTATCAACTAAGAATTGTATTTCCACAATGGCGAAACTGAAGTGGATAGCTCAATTGGCTTATGCCTTTTCTTCTTCCACATCTTCGTCTGCAGGTAACACTGGTTCAACACCTGCTTTTTGAAGCTGCGCAAACCATTTTACCATCTTTTTCATATCGCTAGGGTATACACGTTCAAAATCCATCTTTGGATATACCTTTTTAAAGTAGGCTTGTGTCGCTTTTGGGTCCTTTTCGTCGGGTAATTTTTCCTTTGATTTGCCCATTTCAATAAATATTTCCGCTAGGAACACATTATCGTGGGTCGTGAACACTTCAATACTTTCCAAATGAGAGAATTGGTGTGCTCTTGAGCTAATGAATTGAGTGGTATTGTTTTCGAGTGATCTTGCGATGGCGCCATCACTTTTACTAGTCAATAATTCGAATAAACCTGACATACCTGAAACCGAGATCAATTTGTTGTATTCCATATAAACGGTGCGTTTTTTTTACGGGCGCAAATTACTGAAAAACACCCAATTTTCATTTTTTAAACTACCTTTGTTTATCATAAAAAATCAAGCATATGCCTGGGTTTGAATTATTTGGTGAAGAAGAAAAAAAACAAGTAAATGAGGTCTTGGAAACCGGAATTTTGATGCGTTATGGCTTTGACGGGCCAAGAAATGGAATGTGGAAATCCAAAGAGCTAGAAGCTGCGGTTTGCAGCACTTTTGGTTCACAATATGCACAACTTACATCCAGTGGGACCGCTGCATTGACCACAGCGATGGCGGCCTTAGGCGTGGGTGCTGGAGATGAGGTAATTATGCCTGCTTTTACCTTTGTAGCAAGTTTTGAAGCAATATTAAGTATGGGGGCCATTCCGGTATTGGTTGATATTGATGAAAGCTTGACTTTGGCGCCATCAGCTGTAAAAGCGGCGATTACATCGAAAACAAAGTGTGTGATGCCAGTACATATGTGTGGCAGTATGGCTGATATGGATGCATTGGTAGCGATTTGTAAAGAACACAATTTAATCTTGATTGAAGATGCATGTCAAAGTATTGGTGGAACATATAAAGGCAAGCATTTGGGTACCATTGGTCATGCTGGTACTTTCTCTTTTGATTTTGTTAAAACAATTACCTGTGGTGAAGGGGGTGTAGTGATGACTAATGACAAGGAGGTATATACTAAATCAGATGCGTTTACTGATCATGGACACGATCATTTAGGTATAGATAGAGGGGCAGATTTACATCCGGCATTGGGATACAACTTCCGTATTAGTGAATTACATGCAGCGGTGGGTTTGGCGCAAATAAAAAAACTAGCTACTTTTTTAGCAATTCAAAAAAAGAATAATCAAATATTACGCTCTTATTTAGAACAGGTACCAGGCATTCAATTTAGGGTAGTACCCGATCCGGAAGGGGATAGCGGAAGCTTCTTAACTTGGTTCTTGCCAAGCCAAGCCCATACTGAAAAAGCCATTGCTGCTTTTAAGGAAGCCGGCATATTTGCAGGTAATTTTTATTGGTTTGCAAATAATTGGCACTATATCAGGAAATGGGATCATTTAAAAAATGCAACTAGTTTATACCCATTGTCAGAAGCGCAACAAAATGCATTGATTGCATTACAACATGCTGACTTTTCAAAAAGTGATACCATTATGAGCAAATGTATTTCCACAGCGATAAGTTTATTATGGACGGAAGAACAAGTGCATGAAAAGGGCGCTAAATTTTTACAAGTGTTACAAAAAACACTTTCCTAAAAGTTATCACCCATGTCATTAGGACAGTCATTGCAACAAAGGCAGCTACAGCGTTTATCGCCACAGCAAATTCAATTAATGAAATTGTTGCAAATTCCGTCTGCGCAAATCGAACAAAGAATTAAAGAAGAGATGGAGGAGAATCCTGCATTGGAAATGAATGCAGATTTATTAGATACGGATACATCAGCGGGAGCAGATGATTTAAATGATGAGTTTTTGCAAGGTGCTAATGAGGAAGAAGAAGCCGTACCTGTAGATGAGTTTGAAATGAGCAATGAGGATTTAAATGAATATAATTATGACGAGGATTTAGCTGATTACAAAACCAAAGATGATTATTACCCAGAATTAGATAATGATGTGGTCATTCCCATTAAAGCGGAAGTGAGTTTGAATGAGCTATTGATCAATCAGTTGAATATGTTAGCATTAGATGAAACTTCTTTTAAAATAGCAGAACAAATTATAGGGAGTTTAGAAGATGATGGTTATTTGCGACGTGCATTAACATCTATTGCTGATGACTTGGCGTTTAAGCAAAGTATGTGGGTAGATGAAAAAGAGATTGAAAAAATCTTACTTCAAGTACAACAATTTGATCCAGCAGGCATTGCTGCAAGAGATTTACAGGAGTGTTTATTATTACAATTAAAACGAAAACAAGCCGATGCTCGAATGACGAACAGCATTGATGCAAATCACGCAAGCTTAGATCCTATTAAATTGGCGATTATAGTGATTGAAAAATATTTTGAAGAGTTTACGCGCAAACACTATGATAAAATTCAAAAAAGTTTGCATTTAAATGAAATTGAAATTAAAGGGGTGCTGCAGCAAATTTTAAATTTAAATCCAAGACCAGGTGCGGATACGAATGAATCGAATAAATCTGAAATGTATATTATACCGGATTTTACGGTGGTCATCAATAATGGAATTGTTGAGTTGACTTTAAATAGCCGCAATGCGCCGCCCTTAATCATCAGTGATGATTATAAGATGATGTTAAAGGAGTATGAACGCGGCAAAAAACAAGACAAATCACAAAAGGAGGCCGTATTTTTTATTAAACAAAAAATTGATGCTGCAAAATGGTTTATTGAAATGATTCAGCAGCGGCAGCAAACTTTATTGAAAACGATGAAAGCAATTTTAGCGCATCAACAAAGTTTTTTTACTACGGGGGATACCACACAGTTGCGACCTATGATTTTAAAAGATATAGCGGCTGCTACTGGACTAGATGTCTCAACCGTAAGTAGGGTAGCGAATAGCAAGTATGTTCTCACTGAATTTGGTACTTATTTATTAAAATATTTTTTTAGTGAATCACTCACCACTGATTCTGGCGAGGAAGTGAGTACGAAGGAAGTGAAAGCCATATTACTTGAATTCATTCAACAAGAAGACAAACACAAACCATTAAGTGACGACGAGTTAACACTTCAGTTGCAGCAAAGGGGGTACAATATTGCAAGACGTACCGTTGCTAAGTACAGAGAACAATTAAATATTCCTGTTGCCAGATTGCGAAAGGAACTTTAATCAAATTTAATTTATGCAAAACAATTCCCCCGGTAAGCTATCTAAATTTTTTGGACAAACCATTTCCTTTATTTTTCATCCCTTATTTGTCCCAACTTATTTTATTCTATATTTAATCAAAGTAGTGCCATTTGAATTTGTTGGAATTACTGATTGGCAATTACAACTTCGTGTTTTCAGTGTGTTTTGGCTAACCGCTTTTTTCCCTGCATTTGCGGTTTTTTTACTTTGGAGATTAAAATTTAGCGAGTCTATTTTTTTAAGAACACAAAAGGATCGAATTATACCTTATGTCATTGTGATGTTTTTTTATTGGTGGATGTATTATCTAAGTCGTAATTTTTCAGACCAGCCGATTGTATTAAAATATTTTTATTTTGGCGTTTTCATCGCAAGTGCTTTGGGGCTCATCGTTAATAATTTTATAAAAGTAAGTTTACATGGCATGGGTATTGGAGGCTTGCTTACCGCTGTAATATTCGTTGGGATAAAATATCCAATCAATAATATAATATGGGATATAGCAATATTATTGATTGCTGGAATCGTGATTAGTGCAAGAATGATGGTGAGTGATCATACAAATAAAGAGCTAACGATTGGGTTGGGTATTGGTATTATTACGCAAACACTTGCTTATTTTTGGGTTGGGTAACATTAAATTAAAACTATGTGGCATAAACTAGCCGAATTTATTTTAAAGTTCAAGGTATATTGCTTAGCTTCTTTATTGGTCATTACTGTTGTAATGGGCTATTTTGCTGCACAAGTAAAATTGAGTTATGAGTTTACAAAAGCCATCCCAGATGATAATCCTAAGTTTGTTATCTATAAGGATTTCGTAAAAAAATTTGGGATTGATGGCGCTACAATCGTGGTGGGCTTTACGACCGAAAAAATGTACACGAAGGAAGTATTTAATCAGGTGCATGAATTGCATCAACAAATAAAACAAATCCCTGCAGTTACCGAAGTATTAAGTGTACCATTTGCCTATGAAATACAAAAGGACAGTATGGAAACTAAATTTAATGTTCATCCTGTATTTTCAGCGCCATATCAAAGTGACAGTTTGCTATTAGCGGATGCGCAGAAATTTAACAGCTTACCCTTTTATAAAAACTTATTGTACAATAAGGATAGCAATGCATATATCATGGCAGTGAGCTTTATTCCTGATTCAATAAACACAGGTGCTCGAACAAGAATCATTCGTCTGTTGGAGGAAAAGCTGAATGCCTTTTCAACGAAAACGAATTTAAGCACCCACTTAAGTGGTTTACCCTATATTAGAACGATTATTGCAGATCGCATTAAAAAAGAAATGATATGGTTTTTAATTGGTTCCCTTTTGTTATCTGCGTTTACATTATTACTTTTTTTTAGATCCATACCTGCAACCCTAATGAGCTTAGCAGTGGTAGCAATGGGCGTTATTTGGAGTTTTGGCACCATGGTTTTAATGGGGCAAAAAATTACCTTATTAACTGCCTTAATTCCCCCGTTAGTGGTAGTTATTGGTATTCCTAATTGTATTTACTTTTTAAATAAATATCATACTGCATACAAGGAGACCAATGATCGTTCCTCCGCCATTATTCAAATGGTCAGTAAAATGGGAATTGTTACTTTGTTTTGTAATATCACAGCAGCCATTGGATTTTTTGTTTTCGCTTTAACGAAAAGTCCTTTATTAAAAGAATTTGGTTGGGTATCGGGCATCAATATTATGGCTTTGTTTTTTATCAGTTTATTTTTTATACCACCGGTACTGAGCTATTTGAAACCGCCTGCCCCAAAACATGTTAAATACTTAGATAATAAATATTTAACACATGTATTGGTTAAAATTGAACGCTGGACCTTCAATCATACGAAATGGGTTTTTGGTATCACTTTAATTTTAGTGGTTTTTTCAATCGCGGGGGTTTTAAAAATTAAAAAAGAGGCATTTATTGTTGATGATCTTCCTAAGAAAGACAAGCTATACACCGATTTAAAATGGTTTGAACAAAATGCGGGTGGCGTAATGCCCTTAGAAATTGTAATTGATACTAAAAAGAAAAATGGATTAATTCGAAGTACAAAGCCATTGGATCATATTGAAACTTTTCAGCAATTTTTACTGACACAGCCTGAAGTAGGCAAGCCTTTAGGTTTAACAGAAGGCATCAAATTTGCAAAACAAGCATTTTATGATGGTGATTCCAATTCATATTCGGTTCCGTCAGGTACGGAGATGGCTTTCATTGCACCTTATTTAAAGCCAGTCGATGACAAAGTGAAACCTCAAGTAAATGCACCAAAATCACCTACTGCTTTATTAAGTAAATTTATTGATACAGATAAAAGAGCGACCAGAATCAGTGTAAATATGAAAGATATTGGTAGTGCACAATTGCCGATATTTTTAAAACGCATGGATAGTGCTACACAAGCCATTTTTGATACGACAAACTACCATGTTCAAATTACAGGGAGTAGTGTTACTTTTTTAGAAGGAAGTAATTTTATCATTAAAGGATTAGGAGAATCTATTTTTTGGGCTTTTTTATTGATTGCCCTTTGTATGCTTTTTTTATTCAGGTCCTTTCCAATTCTCATGTGCTCGCTCGTTCCTAACATTGTGCCATTACTAATAACAGCAGGATGTATGGGCTGGATAGGCGTATCATTGAAACCATCCACAGTTTTAGTGTTTAGTGTTGCATTAGGTATTGCAATTGATGTTACCATTCGTTTTTTGGTGAATTATAAACAAGAATTACCTAGATTAAATAACCAGGTCAATAGTACCTTAATACAAACCATTAAAAATACAGGGATCAGCATTATTTACACGTCCTTGGTATTGGTTGCTGGGTTTGTTATATTTTGTTTCAGTGAATTTGGAGGCACAAAGGCATTAGGGTGGCTTACTTCATTAACATTAGTAGTGAGTACGCTCACCAATTTAATTCTATTACCCGCTTTAATTAAAACATTTATTAAGCAGAAATAAAAAGTGGATGATTACTATTTTGTTTGCAATAGTAATCATCCACTTCAACTTAATTTATTCCTGCTGCATTATTTCTTATTGAAATAAATTGGCTAATGTTTCTTGTAATGTTTGTCCTCTTAATTCGGTGGCAATAATTTTTCCAGCAGGGTCCACTAATACATTAAATGGTATCCCTTCTATTTGATAGGTATTCACTACGCTACTTTCCCATTTCTTTAAATCACTTAATTGTAGCCAATTCAATTTGTCATTATTAACTGCTTCCAACCAATCTGCTTTATTATCATCTAGTGATATACCTAGAACGGTGAAATTTTTATTTTTAAACCTTTCATGCGCCAATACCACATTGGGGTTTTCGGCGCGGCAAGGACCACACCAGCTTGCCCAAAAGTCAACTAATACATATTTGCCTTTTAAACTACTGAGGGTAATTATTTTACCATCTGCATCCTGCATGGCAATTTCAGGTGCCATTTCACCAGCATTTAATGGACTTGCTTTTGTATTGGCTTGCACTTGTGCATTAATTAAATTCGCAAATTCAACCAGTGGCGTTGCTTTTGTTTTTTCAGCTGCGGCTTTTGCCAAAGCTAATATTTTTGCAGACTCCATGGATCTTAAGCCTAACCCCAAGGTATAGTAAATGAATGCTGGGCTAGTTGCACTCGTAATACTAGTCTCTACAAAATCATTTAAGTTTTTTATTTTTTCTACTTTTTGTTTTTGTAACCAAAATATAGTGCTGTCTTTTCCATTTTGCTTTTGAAGCGCATCTAAGTTGTAAAGGGTTGCAAACAAGGAAGAATCTTTTTGCCTGTACTGTTTTAAAAATTCAAATAAATTGGATGTGCCATCAGATCCCTTCACAGTATAAGTGGAATAATTTGCAGCATCTGCGCTAATTTTAATATTCTCCTCATCGTTGATGAAAATAATCTCGAATTCCTTGTCTGTAGCCAAACGATAAATGCCCTCTTGTTTTGCTATAAACTGAAATTCATAATTTCCTTCTTTATCAATGGTGATTGAATCTAGGGTAATAATCGGTTTGCCACCATAAGGCACTTCTTGCAAAAGCAATTTTTGGTTTTCCGCATTTTTTATATTCCCCGCTACGGTAAAATTACCACCACTTTCATTTGTCTTACACCCTGCCATTAAAAGTGTACAACCGAGCAACCCTGAGATAATTAATTTTGAAAGCATATCGTTTTTTTTATAAATGGTTTTATTATTTCAATTTTTGTTCTAAAAGCTGCATGGTTATTTTAGGGTCGGCCTTTCCTTGGCTCAGCTTCTTTACTTCGCCAGTAAATAGACCAATCAGCCCCTTTTTGCCTTTTTTATATTCAATTATTTTTTCAGGATGCATCAATAAAACCTGATCTACCCAGGCTTCCATTTCATCACTTGAATTAGATTGTAATAAGTTATTACTTTTGGCAAATTCCGTAGGAGATTGCATCTGTTGCATCACTGCTTTAAAAACTTTGCCACTTGCTACTGAAAAATTCAATTGGTTACTTGCGACTAAATCTAGTAGTTCAACTAAATAGGGGATATAGGGTAGGAGTGAATTGTAGCTCGAATTATTTTCATTCAAGTAGGCTCTGATGGGTCCTATGATCCAGTTTGCTGCTGATTTGTAATGATTAGTTTGCTTTGTCCATGCTGCATAAAAATCAGCTTCTTCTTTATTTTCACATAGTTGCTCCACATCATATTCTGATAAAGCATAGGCATCTTTCCATGTATTTTTTAATACCCCTGGTAATACAGGCATTGCATTTTCAATGTCTTTAATATATTGTTCCGTTAATTGAAATGGCGCCAAGTCAGGATCAGGGAAATACCTGTAATCATTGGCATCTTCCTTGTCTCTTATTGAAAAGGTAGTATCATTATTTGCATCAAAGCTTCTTGTTTGTTGTAATATGGTACCACCAGCTTCTGTAATTTGAATTAATCTGTCAATTTCAAACTCAATGGCTTTTTTTATATTTCGAATTGAATTTAAATTTTTGACTTCTACCCTGGTACCCAATTTTGTATCTCCCTTCAATCTGATGGAAATGTTTGCATCACATCTTAAACTACCTTCTTCCATATTGCCATCACATACGCCAATCCATCTTACCAATCTGCGCATTTCAGACACAAATAAAAAAGCGTCTTGTGCAGAATGAATGCACGGTTCTGTTACTATTTCAACTAGCGGCGTACCTGCTCTATTTAAATCAATGTAAGTGTCTAATTCTGAAACATCATGAATACTTTTCCCAGCATCTTCCTCCAAATGAATCCTATTTAGTTGTACTATTTTTTCGCCAACCTCTCCTTTAATCGTAATAGCACCTCCCACACAAATAGGTGTAGTATGTTGTGTAATTTGATAGCCCTTAGGTAGGTCGGGATAAAAATAATTTTTTCGTGCAAAGTAATTGTTGTTTTCAATACGAGAACCACAAGCAATGCCTAACTTAATTGCATATTCAACTGCTTTTAGATTTGTTTTAGGTAGGGTTCCAGGATGCCCCATGGTAATTGGGCTTATATGGGTATTGGGTTCAGCGCCAAAAGAAGCTGCATCACCACAAAACAACTTGCTCTGTGTTGCTAATTGTGCATGAATCTCTAAGCCAATGACAGCTTCATATTTTTCCGCATTTCCCATGCAGCAAAAGTACAATTATTTAGGGCTTAATTTTTACTTAAAGTGAACTAAAAAAAACACCCCGAAACTTACTTTTATAGCGGTAAGCTTCAGGGTGGGGTATAATTTATATTTACTGCCTTACAAATCGGCTGTTTTTAGCTTCTTAGGAATTTTCACTTCAATCACTGTTTTTTTACCATTTCTAGTGATATTAAATTTGAAGACGGTGCCTTCGGTGGCCCCTTTGATGATTGGCTTAATTCCATCCACATCTTTCACTTTTTTATCATTCACATCTGTGATAATATCATCTTCTTTTAGTCCTGCTTTCGCTGCTGGTGAATTTTCACTCACCGATGAAATTTTCACACCTTCGTTTTCTTCAACATCTTCCACACTGATGCCTAATTTTGGTTTTTCGATATTACCGAATATATTATTTAACTCTGGCATTTGCGGGAGTTCAAATCCAAATCTTTGCATTCCATTATTACCTCTGCCTCTAGGTGCGTTTGGAACCCAATTAGGCTCGATAGTCATACCTCCATTAGGCGTAGTATAACTAAATGATTGGGGTACATTTTTTGCTAATTCAACTGTCAACTTTGTTTTAGCGCCATCTTTTAAAATACTAATTTGTACTTTTTCTGATGGCTTATATTTACCAATAGCATCATACAAATCTTTTGGGCCTGTAATTTTTGTATCATTAACATTCGTAATAATATCATCTTTCTTAAGACCTGCTTTTTCTGCTGGACTTCCTTTGCTTACTTCATTAATTTTAGCACCCAATTCATTGTCTTCTGATAGCACACCTAAAAAAGCCGCGTTGTTTTGCGCAGGAGTAGCGAAAGCTAAAACGTCATCTATATTCATGTCCAATGGCTTGCCCTCTATCAATTTATTTCCTTTACTATTTTTATCAGATGCAATCATTCTTTTTAAAATCACCCTATTTTTACCTTGGCCATTAATTCTAGGATCATCTTCTGCTACTTCCTCTCCATTGATGATAATTTTATCGCCATCAATTAATACATTCACTCGTTCTTCAGTCAACTCTCCGTTTTCTTTTTTATCTTCTTTGTTATTTTTTATGCTTTTCCCTTCTTTGGTCAGCACTTTAACTGTGACTTCCTTTAGCGCTTTATCCTCTTTGTCGGCGGAAGTATTGTTTTTCTTTTTGGTGGTGATAACAACAACCCCTTTTTCTCCTTTCTTGCCATATAATGCTTTCGCAGAGGCGCCTTTTAGAACATCTATTTTTTCAATATCATTTGGAGAAATGTCGTTAACGTTTTTAATTTCCTTACCATCCACAATGTATAAAGGTGTTTCTCCTTTCACCATAATACTGGTGTCTTTCTTGTTGCCTTTTACAACCACTACTGTTGGCTTCTTGGTGTCTAATTTTAAGTTTTGTTTTTCACTTGTTTGCGCAATACTTATTTGTGCAAACAAACACAACATTAAAAAACTGCTTAATTGCTTGATCATATTTTTATGTTTAAATAAAGAAGTATTTATAGAACAAATGTAGGGAATTTAATTAACTACGAAACAATTCGCAAATGTTAAATTTTAGTCAATTTGAAGATTTTTGTGCGTTGCCCCAAAAAATAAAGCCTTATCAATATTTGATAAGGCTTTGATTATTAATTAGATAGGTCAATTAGAGCATTGCTTTTATAACATCAATTACTTTGTCAAGCTGTGTGTTATCCTGCCCGCCAGCACTTGCAATTGTTTTTTGACCACCGCCACCACCTTTAATTAATGGGGCAATTTTTTCCTTGATAATTTGAGGGGCCTGCCAGTTTTTTTGGTTGACGAGGGATTCACTGATTGCTAATACTACATTCGCCTTTTGATCTACTTTACTGGTCAATACAACTAAGGAGTTAGCGTGTAAGGCCCCAAGTTGCTGTGCTAATTTTTTCAAATGATCTGCACTGCCCAATTGTATTTGCACCCCTAAAAATTGTATACCATTCACTACTATAAATGCACTACTATGTTTTTCAAATAATTCATTGACTAATAAAGCTTCCTGACTTTCCAATTTTTTGGTTAATTCCTTTTGGCTTGTTTGTAATGAAGCGATGGTGTCATGTAAAACATCCGTACTTGAATTTTCATTCCAGTCAGGTGCTTTAAATTGGGTATTTATCTTTGAAGCAATACTTTCACATGCCTCAGACAATTGTATAATTTGTTTGTGTAGTTTTTCTTTTACTTCCCTTAAAAATAATTCCGCAGCTTCTCCAACTACGCCTTCAATCCTTCTTACACCTGCTGCAACAGAAGCTTCCGCCTTTAAAATAAAGTGACCAATCTCCCCTGTGTGACCCACATGTGTTCCGCCGCATAACTCAATAGAATAGGTAGGATCCATCACAACTACCCGAACTTTATCTCCGTATTTTTCTCCAAATAAAGCCATGGCGCCTAATTGAATGGCATCCGCTTTGTCCATTTCATTAATCACCACTGGAATATTTGCTTTTATTTTTTCATTCACTAAATCAGTGACTGCATTTATTTCTTCTGGAGTCATTTTAGCAAAATGAGAAAAGTCAAAACGAAGTTGTTCTGCATTGACCAAGCTACCTTTTTGCGCGACATGTTTGCCTAATACATTTCTTAAGGCTGCATGTAATAAATGCGTTGCCGAGTGGTGAAGGGTGGTATTTTTTCTTTGCGTAAAAGCCACCTGTGCTTTAACATTTTCTCCTATAACAGTTGGAAGGGTATCTGTAAAATGAATAAAAAGGTTATTCTCTTTTTTTGTATCCGTTACTTCTAATGTGGTACCATCTTCAAAAGTTAATGTACCGCAATCGCCTACCTGTCCACCACTTTCTGCATAAAAAGGCGTCTCACTCAATACCCATTGGTACGCTTCCTTCCCTTTTGCTTTTACATGTCGGTATTTAATAATGGTACTATTCGTTTCCATTTGTGTATACCCAACAAACTTAGTTTCAACATCTTCCGTTACTTGTATCCAATCACCTGTATCAATGGCGGTAGCTGCTCGGCTTCTGTTTTTTTGTTGCAACATTTCTTTTTCAAAGCCAGCTTCATCTACGCGTAAATCATTTTCACTTGCGATTAACCTGGTTAAGTCAACAGGAAAGCCAAAAGTATCAAATAATTCAAAAACTAATTTGCCTTCAATGATTGCACCTTTTTGATGCGTTTTTACAATATCATCAATGCGCTTTAATCCTTTTTCCAATGTCCTTAAAAATCCTTCCTCTTCTTCTTTCACAACTTTGGTTACAAAATCTAATTGCCCAGTTAATTCAGGAAAAACATTTTCAAATTGTTTTGCCAATAATGGCAATAGCTGGTGTAATAAAGGTTGCTTGTAGTCCAAGTAAGAGTAATAATAACGAACTGCTCTTCTTAAAATTCTTCTAATAACATAACCAGCTCCAGTGTTTGCAGGTAATTGTCCGTCTGCAATGGTAAATGCAATGGCTCTAATATGGTCAGCTAAAACTCGAAATGCAATTGCTTGTTTACTATCGCTAAAGTCATATTGTTTTCCTGTGATTTGCGCTACAGCATCAATAGTGCCTGTAAAAACATCGGAATCGTAATTGCTTTTCTTATTTTGAATTACTCTAACTAATCTTTCAAATCCCATACCCGTATCCACATGTTTATTGGGAAGCGCTTCCAGGCTGCCATCTTTTTTTCGATTGTATTGAATAAATACATTGTTCCAAATTTCAATTACTTGTGGATGATCCTTGTTGACTAAATCACGACCAGGTATTTTTGCAATTTCTTCATCAGAACGCATATCCACATGAATTTCACTGCACGGGCCGCATGGTCCAGTATCCCCCATTTCCCAAAAATTATCTTTTTTATTACCGTAAATTATTTTATCCTCGGTTACCCATTTTTTCCAATGCATTAAAGCCTCGCTCGACGCTGGCAAATTTTCGGAGGGGTCACCTTCAAAAACTGAAACATATAATTTAGCTGGATCAATACCATACACTTTGGTCAATAATTCCCAACTCCATTCAATTGCTTCGCCTTTAAAATAATCACCAAAGCTCCAGTTGCCCAACATTTCAAACATGGTATGATGGTAGGTATCCACACCCACTTCCTCCAAATCGTTGTGCTTACCACTTACGCGTAAACATTTCTGTGTATCCGCAATACGTGTATGACTAGGCACTTGATTGCCTAAAAAATAATCTTTGAATTGATTCATCCCTGCATTGGTAAACAATAATGTAGGGTCGTTCTTAACCACAATAGGAGCGGAGGGTACGATTGCATGGCCTTTAGAAGCAAAAAAATCTAAAAACTGTTGTCTTATTTCTGAACTGGTCATCATGTCGGTGAATTTTAAGCAGTGTTCATCTTAAAAAGCTATATTTGTGTTGCTTTTTTTAATGACCTCAAAGGTAAGGAATTGGGGCTTTTTTATGGCCATACTTGCCAAATAATCGGTGAATTCAAATGAAGAAAATTAAATATCACTTTAATACCCACAC
>Ga0209358_10000736_pt1 | contig 27916 bp, 38 predicted proteins | sample LauGreFa1BDMLBSN_2_FD_187574 | JGI IMG/M metagenome (GOLD analysis project Ga0209358, IMG submission 187574) | Freshwater lake microbial communities from Lake Michigan, USA - Fa13.BD.MLB.SN (SPAdes) (version 2) | ecosystem: Environmental > Aquatic > Freshwater > Lake | place: Lake Michigan, USA...
ATCGGTCTTGCTGGCGGCACGGACTCGTTCGAGTACCGCGATGTGACCAAGAGCAGCAACCTGGGCGATCCAGTTGCCGTGTTCCCACGCGTCAATGTTGTGGCTGGTCAGATCAACCCATTCATCAACCCAGATGTGGTCGATGTGATCCGTGTTGCCACCGGCAACGCGATCAAGTTCCCACGAGCCACGGCTCTTGGAACGGCGACCGCTCCTGGCGAGGCTGGCACGATTGTTGAGAGCGACCCAACGATGGGCACGCTTCAGCTCACGCCATCCGGCTACAAGATTCTCGTGCAGGTCTCGGAAGAGCTTGTCGAGGATGCAGCCTTTGACATCGCTGCGTTCATTGCGGACGCTGCTGGTCAGGAAGTTGCAATCGCTCACGGCGCAGCCGCTGGTACGGCCGTCGTGACCGCCGCTGGTTCAGGCGTGACCGGCGCGACCTTTGTTCCGACCTATGCGGAACTGGTCTCGCTTCAGTACGCTGTCAAGCAGCAGTACCGTTCAGCCGCGAAGAGTGGTTGGCTGATGTCCGATGCGACCCTTGGAACCGTCCTTGGGATCACATCGTCCAGCGTTCCTCTCTTCCAGCCAGGTGGTCAGGGTGGCGTTGATCGCCTCCTTGGCAAGCCTGTCTACACCGCTTCAGGGATTGCGAACATTGGCGACGATGCCAAGCCAATCCTGTTCGGTGATCTTGGGCAGATCAAGACCGCTCTCGTCGGTGGCATCCGCGTGGATGTAAGCCGCGAGTACGCGTGGAACCTTGGTCTCATCTCGTACAAGGTTGAGGTTCGCGGCGCGACCGGCCTTGCACAGGCTGATGCCGTCAAGTACTACGCCTGCAACTGATCCGTCAGTAGCTCGGCTTAGTTAGTGGTGAAGGGGAGTCGCTTCGGCGGCTCCCCTGATCCGCACCATAAGGAGAACTAATGCTCGTTCGACTTTGCAAGCGACGCGGTGAATATCCAAGCGGCTCAATCGTTGACCTGCCACAGGCAGAGGCGGAGAGCCTGATTGGGTTTGGCTTGGCTGAGGCTGTTGCAGATGTCGATGCAGAGGCATCAACGCGGCTCGTAGAGCGCGCGAAAGTATCAAAGAATATGAGGACAGCCACCGTCACACAAACAGAGCCGAGCGTGGCTCCTGAAGGGGAATAATGGCCGCACAGATGATCTCCAAAGTTACAGAGGTGGGAACGACTGCTGTTCTTATTGCAACAGGTATGAGCGGCGCTTCTTGGATCACGCTGCATTGCGAATCCGCAACAAAGGTCTATGTTGGTGGAGCATCGGTGTCGACCGCTAACGGCTTTGAGATTCACCAGAACAGCACGGTGACGCTCTGGCTCCCAGAGGGAATCAAGATGTATGCCATCGTGAATAACGGCACAGTAGACTTGGCAAGCATTCATACAGGAGGCGCATAAATGTCCTACGCAACACTCGCTGAGTTCAAGGCTGCGGTCGGCATTACCGACAGCACGGATGACACGGCGCTTCAGTCGGTGCTGGACGCAACCGACACGCTGATCGATCTGTACTGCGACCGGAAGACTGGCTTCGGCACAGCGTCGGAGACACGCTTCTACACGGCTGAGGACTACCAGTATGTGTTGACCGATGATCTCGTCAGCATCACCACGCTCCAGACTGACGATGACGCGAACGGTACCTACGAGACCACCTGGACGAGCGGCACTGACTATGTGCTCGCTCCGCGCAATGCTGCCCTAGATGGTTTCCCCTACACCGAGATCGACACGAGCGTCACATGGCCGCGCAACTTCCCCAAGGATGTCTACCTTGGCGTGAGGGTGGTCGGTGTGTTCGGCTTCCCTAGCGTTCCAGCTGCGGTCAAGCAGGCGGAGATTATTCAGGCTGGCGCTGTCTGGAACAGCCGCACCGCACCATTCGGCGTGATCGGATCGGCTGACCTTGGCGGCATCCTGCGGATGAGCCGCGCTCTGCACCCAGAGGCTGCGCTGATCCTTGAGCCGTACCGCAAGCGCGGCGGCTTGGCACGATGACCGACCTGACCATCCTTGATGCCATTGCAGCTCGGCTGACGGCGCTCACGCCGCCGACTGGCTACACGCTCCGCAAGGCATACGCCACGCCTCCAGAGGGCTTGCCGGTCACACCGTGCGCGGTGCTCTTCCCAGGCGGCGACCAGATCAGCGTTGGCAACGGCAACCGCACCACGGTGCTGACGGTCAATGTGGTGGTCTACCTGCTACCAATCCCACGGATGGATGACAAGTACCGAGACCTCTACACTTGGCGCGCATGGCTGCGAACAGCCTTTGACGGAGCTGTGACGATTAGTGGAAATGCCGTTCAGGTGGCAGTCACTGGTACTACACTCGGCACAGATACATACGCCGATCAGGATTACCTGACGGTTCAGGCAAGTGCGGAAGTCACCGTGTACGACACGGTTGCGTTCACCGCGTAAAGCAAGGAGATCGAGAGATGCCAACATTCGGCGCAAAGGCTCTGACGCGAATCGCTACTGCGTCGCAATCCGGCTTCGGCACGGCCGCAGCCATGGGCACCACGACTGGCGAGATCTTGTTCAATGAGACCGTCGGATCGCTCGATCTTGGCGTGACCGTTGACCTTGGCGAGACGGTATCCGTCGGTCGCCGCACGGCCATTCAGGCGAGCCAGCCAGTCATCACCGGACGAGCACCAGTCCTCACCATTGCTGAGGGTCCTGCATCGCTCCGCACCCTGCCGCTCGTCCTTGACGCAATCGGCGCAAGCACCTCAGGCACGGCTACGCCATACAGCTGGACTTGGTCGCCAACACAGACCGATGTTGACACGCTCGTGTTCTACTCGTTCCTTGTCACCGACGGCGTGCAGAAGTATCTCGTTCGAGACGCAGCACCAACCGAGATCACCTTCTCGGCAGATGCGAATGGCTTGCTCCAGATGGGCGCAACCTTCGCGGCGACCACGGTCAGCTCATCGGTGCTTGCATTCCCTAACGCGATCCCTGCGAACCCATTCCTGCCTGGGCGCTTGATGAAGTTGAGCATTGACACCGACTTCCCAAATAAGGCCGGCACAGGGGCAACCGACTACTCCACGATCTACAACTTCAACCTGTCTGTCACGACCGGTGTAGGGATGGTGACGGCGCTCGATGGCAGCCTCACGGCTGCGACGGCCGCGCTGACTGGCGTGCTTGATGCAACGCTCACCTTCACGGTGGCGAGCAACTCGTCAGCCACGACGAGCTTCCCAATCACCGACATCGCCACGCAGAAGTACCTGCGCTTGTTCGGTACGACTGCCGATAACTACGGCGTGTGGATTCTCGGCTCCTGGGAGATCGAGAACATCGTTCCGCTCTCAGCGGATAACGAGGGCGTGGTGGTCAATGAGGTCACCTGCCGACTGGCGTTCGACACGACCTCAGGCAAGTCGCTTGAGATCATCGTGGATTCGCCGCTGGCAACAGCGCCATAAAGCAGAGCGCCTAGGGCGCTAGGAGGAGGGTCAATATGGACACGGTGAAGATTGAGCTAGACGGCGTGTATGCCGGTTGGACGATTGAACTGCGACGCAATGTAAGCGCTCGCATCTTGATCGACCTACAGGGCGACACAGCCGTCCAGTTCGCAGCCTTCGCTAGGTTGGTTGTGAGCCACAACTTCAAGGACATCGACGGCAATGCCGCCGATGACATCCTTGATGCTCCAGTCGCTGCCATCACGGCTGCAATGGAGAAGTGGGCAACCGCAATCTCAGCACTCCCAAACGCGTAAGGCTGGAAGCCAGACGGCTGGCCATTGGTCAGTCCGTCGTGGTAACCAGCCCAGAGATCATCGCGCACACACTGGGCACCGCCTACGGTGTGCCACCTTGGGAGATACTGAAGACCGCAACTGCTGAAGATCTCATGACCTATTGGGGTTTGTATTGCGAGATTCAACCAAGGAGCAAGTAAGTGGCTAAGGCTGCCGTAGAGATCGAACTCCAGGGCAATGTCCGCGCTGAGGCTGAAGCGCTCCAGAAGGCATTCCTCAACTCTCTCGGCTGGAAGGGCGTTCGCAAGCTCGAACAGTTCGCCACGGTCAACGCAGCTCGCGCCCTTGCCAAGCCGGTACGAGAGAAGGCTCCACGAGATCTCGGCGGACTTGCCAAGAGCGTGCGCGGCCGACGCTCGCGCATCACTCGACCAGGCGCAATCGTCGGTCCTGTCGCTGGGAAGAAGTACGCCTGGTACGCGTGGTTCGTCGTCAAGGGAACCAAGCCACACACCATCCCTAAGGTGACTGCCGCCAACCTGTTCTCTGATCGCAAGTTCATTGAGCATCCAGGAACTCGTGGCAGCAACTTTGTTATTGAGGCAGTAGAGGCTAATATTCAACTAGCCAAGGATGCGATGTCTAAGACCATCGTGCTCTTGCTCAACGACGAGGCGATGCGCGCCAAGGTACTCGGTCTAGAGATTGAGTATGCGAACGGCACGGCAACCAAGTTCCAACAGGAGCAGTCGCTCCGACAGTGGAACAAGCCGGACTTTGTCGGTCCACTCACCCCTCTCCAGGCTGAAGGCAAGCGACGCGTAGAAGCCAGCGAGAAGATCAAGCGCATTGCTCGATCAGCGCGCAATGAGCGACTCAGGGCAGATGCAGCGGTCTTCGGCATCTCGCCAAATATGTCCAACCTGCGAACAGGGTAGGAGTAAGCAATGGCTAACATCGCAGTCAATGCAACGATTAGCGCTCGTGATGCCGCGTCTAAAAACATCAAGACCGTCAACAAGGCGCTTGGCACCCTAGGCAAGACGGCAAGCGGCATCGGCGCAGACTTTCGCAAGGTGGCACTGGGTATTGCCGGTGTAGCCGCAGGCGTTGGCGCGTTCACCGTCTCGGCGATCAAGGGTGCAGCAGCAGACGAAGCCGCAACCGCAAAGCTGACCGCAGCCCTCAAGGCGCGTAAGCTCGGTACTGAGAGCGTTCTGGCTGCGGTAGAGCGGCAGATCCTTGCCGGTCAGAAACTTGCCTTCACCGACGATGAGGTCCGCGCATCGATTGAGGCAAGCACGCGCTTTACCAGCAAGTACTCTGAAGCAACAAAGATTCAGAATGTCGCAATGGAGTTGGCGCGCTCCAGCGGTATGTCTCTGGCCGATGCAACGATTGCAGTCGGTAAGGCGTACCAAGGCAACGGCGGCAAGCTGCTCAAGACACTCGGTATCACTGGCAAAGTGGTCAAGGGTCAGGCGGCACTCAACGCAATCCTTGGCAAGACGAAGGGCAGCGCAGCCGCATACGCAGAAACGCTAGAGGGATCGTTCAGCGTCGTATCAATCCAGGCAGCAGAACTCAAAGAGCAGTTCGGCGCAGCCTTCCTCCCAGCAGTCACCAAGTTGTTCAAGGGCTTGGCTCCGTATATGGATCGCTTCTCTGGAATCATTACCAAGTTGACTCCGAAACTCCAGAAGTTTGCTGACGAACTTGTGACTAACATTCTGGCGAACCTACCAGAACTGTTTGCTAAGTTTGAACGATTCGTTCCTAAGGCCGTAGTCAGGATCGAGGAGTTCATTGACAAGATCGGCGGCATCGGCAAGGGCGCTGACGATCTGCTCGGCCCAGGCGGTTCTATCACCCTGCTGGTCACCGGCATCGGCGCAGCCTTTGGCGGACTCAAGGGTGCCATCACGGCTAACCTTCTCAAGGGTGGTATGGACCCATTCACCGCACTCATCGTTGCCAACATCGCCGCAACAATCCCTGCGGCATTGGCGAGTGCAATCACAGGTCAACTCGTCGCCGCTGCTGTTACTAAGTTTGGTGCAATGATGGCTGCGTCAACTGCTACCGCAGCGGCGGCTAGTGCCGCTGGTGGCGCGGCTGCCGCAGGAGGCGCAGCCGCTGCTGCTGCCGCAGGCATTACAGCGATTGTTGGCACCGCCCTTATTGCCGCCATTCCAATCGTCGCTGGAGCGTTCGCTATTGATCAATCAATCAAGCAGGGAGAAATGGCGAGCGCACTCACTAAACTTGCCCAAAGCCTCAATCTCAAGAATCGAACAACGCCGCTAATCACCGCACCAACTGGAACAGATGGTCAGTCAACTCTTGTACGAGAGTTGTTCTTCTCTGGAGCCAACGGCTCAACAGGAACCACGACCAACAACATCTACATCGGCACAGGCAAGGTCGACACGGTGGTGACCGATTCCCTGAAGCGCACAGGCAACTTCAAGCGCGGCCGCTAAATGGCGAATCCGTTCACGCTGATCGTCGCAGGAGTCACAGGCGCAGGAGCCGGTGGCGACCTGCTGACACTCCCAGCTCCAGCCTCTACCACCACACCATATGTTGATCTTGGCAGCCTTACGCTGACGATGTCTGGCGACGGTGGCGGTGGGTCAATGTCCTTTGATGTAATCGAAGTCAAGACTCAGACCCCATATCTACAGTGGTGGCGCTCAGGCGCGGTCTACGATAATGCGCGCGTCCAGTTCTTTGATAGCCGCTACAGCGCGACCACGCCGATCTTCCTTGGCTTCATCACTGGTATCAACGCACGCCTGCTGGAGAACGGCGTAGGCACACGCGCCACAGTCAGTGTTTCTGACGCTGATGGCTGGCTTCAGAAGACCATCATCCGCAACCCTAAGACGGCAATCACAGTCAAGTCTTCTATGGACTCATTCACGCAAGGTGGCGCAGCGTCAACAGACCAGGACCACATCAACTCGCTGCTCTCAAAGATTGACGCGCAGGTGAATGACGCGACCACTCGGCAGATCTTGAACACCGGAGTGATCACTGGCTCAAGGCGCGCGATCTTCACTGGCACCGCACAAACGATTGGCAAGCAATCATTCAAGGCAACCACGCTGCAAAGCGCCCTGGACCAGATCGCAGAGGCCGCAGGCGGTATTGCAGAGGTGCAGTACCGCTACTGGCTTGATGGCGATGGGCGCATCAACTATGGCCCAAGGGTAGCGGCACCAGCTGTAGCCAGCGCTCCAGCCGAGATCGTGACTGACCCTACCTTGCTGCGAACTGGTAGCACCACCGCCACCACGAGAATCTTTGCGCGCGATCTTACGGTGAACCTTGATCACTCCGACATTGTCAAGGGGATCTTTGTACAGGCTGCTGACACGGTGGCTCGATATGACAGCAACCAGACCTACCCAACCGCGCCAACCAACGACCCATACTTCCGCACCTACACAGGCACCTACAGCCGCGACGGTGCTGGGCAAGCTGCTCGCAACGGCCCATTGCCCCACGAAATCTTCAGCGCACCAAAGGTCAAGAATCTGAGCGACCGTGGAGCGACGATTGGTTCACTGACTCGAGCAACGATGGTGACTCGCAGCAAGCCGGTGCGCACCGTGTCGTTCTCTGTTGCTGGCGGTGACCTCAGCCAGACCGCATCTCCTGATTGGTCATACGGCTACAGCCAGGGATATGCACTCGCGGCTGGGGCTTCGCTCGCGGCACGAAGTGGCACAACCGCAACTATTACAACCAATGCGGATCATCCCTTTAGGGTTGGCGACACCGTGACGATCAATCTGTTTTCTGGACCGACTGGATACACTGCACTAAGCGGTACCTGGACTGTGACCACTGTTCCCACATCAACAAGCTTTACCTTCACGACAGTCACAAGCGGAACTATCACGAGCGGCGGCGCTACTGGAACCATCTACTACCTTGCAAAGGCGTGGCTACCAGGTCAGTATGTTCGACTGACTTCTATCCAGCTTGACCTTGCGAGCGTTGTGCTATTCATTGCGACCGTTACGATGCGCTTCGCAGAAGGTGGCGGCACCTATCAGGTGCAATACGACATTGAAGCGGACTTCCGACGGCAGTATCTCAAGGGCCTTAGCGTATTGATTGGAGCGGACTAACGATGGGTAAGTACGGCACGAATGTCACAGGGCTTGGCGCGTATGAGGGCGGCGTAAACAACGACAAAGGCTCGCCGCTCGTTGCCAACAATACCGACGGCGAGACTTCACTCATCTTTGGTCCAGCCGCATTGAGAACTATCCAGTCATTTGTCAGTAATGGTGATTTTGCTGTTCCGCCAGACGCAGCTGGAGACACGATTACCGAAGAGAACCCACTTCCGTACTGGACCTTTACGGATAACAGCAGCGTGGGCGCGATTACCTGCGCTGTCGTGGCAGACGCGGCCTCTGGCTCTGGCAATGTGCTGCGTTGGACCGTTGCCGCCAATACATCAAGCAAGGCAGCCTCAATCACGCGCTATGTGCCGATCAATGCTACGCGAGATAGGGCGTATTCCTACAGCCTTGAGGTCACCGCAGGTGGCGCGACAAGCGCTTCAAACCGTACACTCAATATTCAGATTCGTTATTACAAAGCAGATTTGACTACTACAGGATCAGCCGCCACACAAACACTATCCTTCAACAACTTTATCAACACGACCACGGCCTACATAATTGCTAACACTGAGCGATTGAATACCCCAGCAGACGCGGCGTATGCTCGCATTTATATTGAGATTGCCGCTACGACAACTAATGCATCTTCCGCTGTTTTGGATCTTTATGAGGTCAAGCTGATTCCTGGTATGCCGATGATTCTAGTAGCGGATCGAAATGATCCAGCGACATATGGGCCAGGTGCAATGTGGAAGACCAACGGCATTACATCTGTTGATACGGCTATGCCAACATCGCTAACTGCTGGCTATGGCAAGCTCCAAGTTAGTTCTTCCGATGTGACCGTTAGCTCTCCGTTCATTAGCACCGACGCTGGCACCGGCATTGATGCGCGGCTAGTACAGACAGAGACGCTGATCGTAGACGGCACGAGTGCTGGAGCAGATCAGATCACGATTCCAGATACACTTGCAGGAGCTGGTCTAACTATTGGCGGAGACACAAATCTCTATCGCTCAGCTGCGGACACGCTGAAGACAGATGACTCTATCGCCGTCGTTGGCAACATCGGCTTTGACGGTGTGATCTACGGAACATCCGCGCTGACTGGTCCGAACATCAACCTGGGTGGAACCAACACGCGCCTCTGGACTCACTCGACCAGCGCCGCAGATGTTGCAGCATCAACAGCCACCACCGTTTCTGGCGTGCTGATCACTAAGGTCACCGCAGGTCAGCCGAGCACCAACATCAACGGCACGGCTACGACCGACGCGTTCGCAGACGCACTCCGCAACGGCGGCATCGCAGTTGATACGACAAACAACCGTGGCTACTTTTACAGCAACGGTTGGAAGTACGCCAACCTCACCACGCCTTCAGACTCACGGCTGAAGGAGCAGATCACCGAGATCAGCGGCGCACTCGACACGCTGCGGCAACTTATGCCGGTGGCGTTCAAGTGGAAGGCACCAGAGGCACACGGCCGCACCGACGCCGTGGCTGACGATGGCAAGCGTCTGGGCTTCATCGCCGATCAGGTCGCCACGACTGACTTGGCGCATTGGGTTGAGACACTCGGCGTAGATGAGCGCGAGGCGCATCTCGTTGATACGACTGAGGTTCTCGCCGTCAACATTCCGCAGAACGAGATGGAGGCGCTTGTGGTGCAGGCGCTGCTCGACATCGACACGCGCCTCAAGGCGCTGGAGTCACGATGACCCCACGACAGATTGACCAACTAATCGAGCGTCTGGACTCACACTCCGCCAAGTTGGATCAGGTGCGCTCGGATGTGGACAAACTCAAAGGAGGACTAGTGGCTATCGGTGCGCTGTTGTTCAGCGTACTTGTGCCGCTACTCGCATCGCTGCTCGCTAAGTGAAGCGCGCCGCGTTCCCACTGCTAGGGATCGTCTTCAGCACGCTCATCTTCCTGCCGATCGTGCGCGCTGAGGATCTGCCGCAGCAGGGCGTGACGATGACGGTCTACCCAGAGATGTCGTGGCCGTTCGAGCCGTGGGTCACGCCACCGACAACCGAGCCGTGCTACTCCGCCGTGGTGCCAAACATCGACTACGACTGGGGTAGCGCTCCACCGGCAGAGGGCTGCCCAGGCGACTTCTTCGTCATCAACTTCACAGGCTGGCTGACCGTGCCAGAGAGGGGCCAGTGGGAGTTTCTCAACTGGAGCGACGATGGCTGGAGAATGACGCTAGACGGCGTGCTGACGCTTGATGACTGGAACTTCCACGGCTGCGGCGGTCACTGGTCAGGACCCAATGAGGGCTACTCGCAGCTCGTTGCAGGTCAGTCCTACGCACTCGACATCTGGATGTTTGAGTGGGGCGGCGGCGCGTGTGCGCGTCTCTGGTACGGCGCACCAACTCTCGGCTACGGCACCGTGCCAACTGAGTGGCTGACTACCAGCGCGCTACCAACGCCAGAGCCAAGCGCAGAGCCGTCACCAGAGCCAAGCCCAGAACCATCTGTTGAGCCAACGCCAGAACCAAGTCCATCAGAAAGTCCATCGCCAGATCCTACGCCAACCCCAACAGAAAGTGAGTTGCCAAGTGTTGAACCATCGCCGATCCCATCGCCGACTCCCACACCCCAGCCGTCGCCCACGGCCGAGCCGTCGCCAGTTCCTACTCCGACAGTCACCCCTACTCCTACTCCCACTCCTGTACCTACTCCTGAACCGTCAGTAGAACCAACGCCGACAGAGACTGCAACGCCTGAGCCGAGCGTGGAGCCAACGCCTTCACCATCACCGTCACCAGATAACATTGCGGAAGAAGCAGCAGCGGTCGTCGGTGAGACAATCGCCGCAGTGAGCGAAGCAGTCGGAGAGGCGGCAGCCGCAGTAGCGGAGACCGTCACGCAGGCTGTAGAAGCCATCGCCAATCTCGGCAAGGATCTCTCTCCGGTCGAGAAAGAGAAGGCTGCACCAGTCGCCATCGCCATCATCGTCGGTCAGGTAGCCAGTGCGGCCGTCGCCGCAGCATCGACCGCCAGTGCAGCTGCTGCAAGTGCAGCGAGAAAGGCAACGAAGTGATCAAGCGGATTATCATTGACCTAGTAGGCGGAGCCTGGACAATCCTAGGCTTGCTCTTTGCTGTCGTTGTTCTGCCAGAGGGCGACACGCAGTCCACGATGGCGACGCTATTCGGTGGGCTGACAATCATCTGGCTCGTCACAGGACCACTTCGGTGGATGGAGGAATAATGAGCGCAGCAGATCACATCGAGCAGATCCACGAGCAGGGTTGGACGCGGATCAATACCGCGCCAGGTGAGTGGGTGGCTCTCGTACTGAACACCGAGAACAGCGCCTTTGGCGGCACGCTCTGGAAGCAGGGCGAAGATGGCAACGACTACTCAGAGGGCTGCACTGAGGGATTCCCTGTTAGCGCGGCTCTGGACTTTGACGCAGCAGGTCGAGCAATCGCCGTGCTGATCAAGAAGGAGAACGCAGAGTGAAATATCGCGTTGCCTCACAGCTCTATTCTGACGCTGAATCCCAGCTGAAGGGCGCGAAGCAGATCCTAGACGACTGCACATGGAGTAGTTGCGCGGCAGCCATTGGCTGGAGCTCAAAATATGAACTAAGCCCAACGGCCGCACAGGCAGTAATCGCAATGAAGAAAGTCACAGGTCGAGCCGATGTGCAGGGCAAGTCCGACAATGGCGGCAGTCTTGCCGAAGCCATCAAGGTCATCGCCCACCTAGGCGGAAAGGCTCGCTACGCCAAGTCTTGGGAGGACGCAGTCGCCGCAGCCAAGGGCGGCGCAGCACTTATGGTGTGGGTCCAGCAAGGTCCATCCTTCTACCCAGCCGATGTAAAAATCAGCGCTTGGCACGACCGTTGGTTCAAGTGGTGGAGCAAGCATTCGCCAGAGAAGATCAAGGCTGGCTACGGCCATATGACCTCCGCAGGATGGTGCGAAGACCACGGCTGGCAGTGGGCGTGTCCGACTCGTGACGATAAGCAAGCCGCTGAGAAGTACGGCGTGCCGGTTACAGAGGCGCAGCTGCGCCAGATTGCCAACAGCAAGGTCAAGGCGAAGAAGGTGGCAGTCGACTACAAGTGCCTGCTCATCGTCACGCACCCAGGCAAGGTCGCGGCTCCAGTGCCAGTCGCTGCTCCTGTGGTAGCACCAGTAGTGGCTCCTGCCGCTGCTCCTACAATCGTCGTACAGGCACCAACCAGCCACGCTAAGGAGGTTCCAATGGCAAAGGGTACTAAGACAGCCGCCGTCATCGCCGACGCTGAGGCGGCCCTCCAGCGCGTTGACTGGGATGACAAAGGCAAGGAAGCCTTCAGCGCGCTCGTAGAAGCCGCGAAGGCAAGCAACGGCAAGAAGGGCTTCCGCGCTAAGGCTGCGGCATCGCTCGGCTGGATCGTCGCCAACACCGGCATTGACGAGATGGTGATCGAAGCGCTCCGCACAGGTCTCGGAACTGGACTCGCTATCGCCTTGGCGAGCGGCTCCCAGATCACGCGCCTAGACGCTGATCAGGCAGATATGATCTTTGCAGGTGCCATTGCTGCGTGCCTTCAGGTCATCGTGCGCGCCCTCAACCCTGACGATCCTAAGTTCGGCATCGGCAAGGCGAAGGCAGAGATCGCCAACGGCAACGGCCCTCACAAGTAAATCGTGCCGGTCAAGGTCGCCAAGCCATTCGGCAACTGCTCCGTCTGCGAGATGGTCGCTAGGGTCTGGGAGGTCGAGTCAGCCGACGAGCTGCTCTGTGGGGTCTGCCTCCGACTACTGGTAGCGATCAGCCTAGAGGACTCGACACAGCCGTCCTAGGCGGCTTCCCCTGGGTGGCTCCTCCTCCACCCAGGGGAGTATCCACCCTGCATAAAACATATTCACACCACAAGTTGTGCGCGTGGGGTTGACGGCTGCTTGCCGTTGAGCGTATGCTGCTCCTGCCAGTGAGGAATGAGCCATTCGGCTCTGCTGGTACAGGAGGTCAAGGTGAAGAGGAACCCACAGACATTCAGCGTGCTGGAGAACGGCAAGCTGAGGCGCTACTACGATCCGCGCACACCGGACAATCGCAACCGACCTAAGTCGGACTTTGCAGGTCTGCGTGAATACACCGAGATGCCGAGCATCGCTGAGATGGTGACCTACACCATCTTCATTGCATCGATCATCTTCGTGTTGATCGTTGGCGGTTCGCTATGAAGATCAACCGCAGGTCCACTCCAAGGATGGTCAAGCACAAGTCCTTTGTGAGCGACTTCCAGCGCCTAGAGCGAGAGGCTCACAACCGTGAGCGCTTCAGCTTCACCGTCGCGGTGATGGCGTTCTGGGTATTGGCCGTGTTGGTCTTTCAGTTGGTCTCACGATGAGGTGCGCCTACTGCAAGGGTCCAGTCAAGACGAAGTCGACACAGAAGCGCGACCAGATCTGCGGCGTGTGCTGGGCGCTGTTGATCCAGATTGCTAAGAGCCAGCCTGTATTTGGACGCACGCAGTGACCAAGTGGAAGTGCGTAATCTGCGCGCGGCAGATGGTGACCGAGACCAAGCCTTCGCTGATTGAGCGCCTCTGCGCTGACTGCAATGTCAGCCACTGGAAGAAGGTCGTAGACATCTACACGACAGGAGACAAGAAGCGACTGGCAGAAGCCAAGAAGAAACTGAGCGCCGCAGTCACGGCGTTGAAAAAGACACAGGAGGTCAAGTGAGCAAGCGCTTTGAGTTTGTATCCGCACCGCAGCGGAGTCCAGAGTGGTTCGAGATGCGGAAGGGCGGCATCACCGCCACCGGTATCACTGCCATCAACGGCTCGTCGCCGTACAAGACCGCCTACCGACTCTGGGCGGAGTTGACTGGTCAGGTCGGTGAGCAGGAAGTCGGAGCGGCCGCACAGCGCGGTCAACTGCTAGAGCAGGCAGTCGCCGACTACTACACCGCAGAGACTGGCAAGAAGCTGCGAAAGAGCAACGGCATCGTGCGCTTGAAGGAGTTCCCTTGGGCGATGGCATCGTTAGATCGCACCATCGTGGGCGACACCGACGGTCTCGTAGAGATCAAGACCTCAACGAGCAGCCGCTGGCAGTTGTACCCAGTGCCACCTGAGTATGTGGACCAGGTGCAGTGGCAGATGTTCATCACTGGCGCGTCGTACTGCGATGTCGCAGTGCTGCTCTCTGGCTTGGTCTTTCGCATTGAGCGCGTGGAGGCTGACCCTGTCTACCAGACGCAACTGTTCGACAAGGCCGTCCTATTCCGCGAGTTGGTGCAGTCCAAGACTCCGCCACCTCTGACCGGCAACGACAGCGACACACTCGCTGAAGTCAAGCCGCAGAGCAACAACACCTATGCCGTGGCTGATCCGCAGCTGGATCACATTGCGCGGCTCTACATCGAAGCGAAGGTTGAGGCAGAGGCTGCCGATGCCGCGCTAAAGGAGATGGCAATCGCCATCAAGGAAGCCATCGGCGATGGCGAAGGAGTCAAGGGTCAGGGGTGGCTTGCCACCTGGAAGACCAACAAGAGCAGCGTCAAGGTGGACTGGGAGAGCATCGCAGATGTCCTGCGAACGGTTGCTCCAGACACCTACGGTGAAGCCATCAAGCGCTTCACCTCAGAGAAGCCAGGGGCGCGAGTATTCCGCGTCTTTGGGAAGGAGGATCAAGCGTGATCGAAGTAGAACTCACCACCGCGATCAAGGTCAGGGCTGAAGAGATGTTCAAGCAGGCGCAGTCCAGCAGCGCGCTGCGTTTCCGAAAGGAGAAGGCGGACGGCAACACCACTTGGACTGGCGTGCTAGGTCAGGCCGTGTTTGAGGCGGTACTCAGCGAGCGCAAGATGCCGTTCATCCCAGTGGACCTCACGACACACGACTATGTGGTCTGCGGTCTGAAGGTCGATGTGAAGACCAAGGGGTGGAGCCGACCGGCAGCCAACGATGTTGAGGTCAGCGTCTTTGACTACATCCGAGACCACCAAGCGGTGGACTACTACGCCTTCGTTCACTTGCAGCTCGCGCCTGGAGAGGACCGCAATGGGCCACCCCACGCGGATAAGTACCAGCGTGCGTGGCTGCTCGGAGTGATGGATAAGAGCCAGTATCTCTATCTGGCATATGAAGTGAAGGAGGGAACCCTATTCGAGAGCGGACATATTGCAAAGGCGAGTTCATTGAATCTGGTAGCCGAGCAGTTGCTACCTGTAGAGACCATTGGAGGATCAGAGAATGACTAAGCAAATCGCAGCGGCACTGGCCGCACCGTTCACCGGCACGGATCTGAAGCAGCGCCCAGGGCGCGGCGGAATGACCTTCACCTACGCCGATGCGCGAGCCGTAGCTCAGCGCCTAGACGATGTCTTGGGCATCACTGGGTGGAACTTTGAGAGCGTCGTGGTCGACAGCACCGCAAAGGCGATCAAGGGAACGCTGACCATCCGAGTGGATGGCGTTGCTTCGACCAAGGAAGATTACGGCTACCCCAACGGTGGTCAAAGCGACGAGCCTCTGAAGGAGGCATCAAGCGACGCTCTTCGCCGCTGCGCGGCTCTCCTTGGCGTAGGGCGGTCTCTTTATGCGTCAGGCACAGGCGCGAGCCTCTCCGTGGCTCCTAGACCCCTCTCCGTTGATTCTGTGAGGGCATCGCAGCCGTCGGTTTCCACGGACGATGTGGCCGTAGCAGCAGCAATGCTGTTCGCGGAGGGTGAATGCCCAGACCACCGCACGGCTTGGTCGCACAAGCCTGCCGGTGTCAGCAAGGCTGGCAAGGCGTACAGCGCCTTCTACGCCTGCTCTGGCAAGTCGAACGGCGACTTCTGCAAGCGCAAGCCGAGCATCGCGTGGGTCAACGCCCAGGTGCGCGATGAGGGTGAGGCAATGCTTGCCGCCAAGGCGAAGGGTCTGCACGATGGCAACCCTGCGCTAGAGACCGCGCTAGAGGAACTGCCGTTCTAGTCAACGGCATCATCTACGGCTGGGAGAGACTGGTGACCTCCACCTCTCCCAGCCACTAACACAGAGCGGAGGACGAATGGTTTGGTTCAAGTGGGTAGCAAATGCACACCGAGATGCGGAGATCTCGGCGCTGACTGACACGCAGTTCCGCGCGTTCATCACGATCATTGGTGAGGTGAAGCTGCTGCGATCCGGTGGCATCTTCAAGAACCGACAGCACCTCAAGACCGTCATCGGCGCACGCCTCTTCAGGGGTGTGGACGGCCTGTTGAAAAGTGGTCTCCTGACAGAATCTGGAGACGGAGTCATCGCCGTGTCGAACTACTCTCGCTATCAAGTCGACCCCACCTCGACCTCTCGTGGACAAAAGTGGCGAGATCAAAACAGGGGTAGGTCAACGGACAGAGAAAGAGAAAGAGAAGGAGAAAAGAATAGAACCCCTATATCCCCTAAACGCTCTGGCTCTGGAAGGCTCACGCCACTGAACGAGATTCTAGGACTGAAGAAGAATGCGTAAGCAAGAGGAGCCAAGCAAGCACGCTCTGGCAACGAGAGCCTGGAGGGAGAAAGAGACTGAAGACCAACGAGCTGTGAGGGTGTTGAAGTACACGCTCTACAACCATCGGATGACGATGGAGCAGTACACGGCCTTACGGCTGGCGCAGGCTGATCGATGTGGAGCGTGCAAGGAGCCTCTCCGCTTTGGCGAGGCTAGGGCAGTGACGGTGGATCACGATCCGCGCTGCTGCACCTACGAGACGCTCAGTACCGGCAGGACAAAGGGCGTGCCGATCTCGTGCGGCAAGTGTGTCAGGGCGCTGCTCTGCTCACCCTGCAACCGAGCCATCGGATTCTTTGAGCGCTATCCACAGCGCGTTCATATGTGGATCGACTATCTCAGGAGGGTCATGAAATGAGCGCACACATCGCATTTGTCGGACCACAGGGTTCAGGCAAGAGCACGCTGGCAGAGATGCTGGAGGAGCGGCGTAAGAGCCGGTACATCGTGCTTCCAATCGCGCAGACCATCCGTGAGGTGGCATCGCTCGCCTACGGCGTCGACTTCGACAAGAGCAAGCACTACGAGCAGCGCCGCCTGGGCTTGGATGTCAAGACCTCAGGACGCGAGATCCTGCAAGACATCGGCGCGCAGCTGCGAGAACTGGATGCCTACTTTTGGATCAAGGCGTGGCACGACGCGTTCAACCGTTTGGCACCGCTAGGTCGGCCAATCGCCATTGACGATGTGCGTCTGCCACTAGAGGCGCACTTCCTCCGGCAGCACATCCCAGGGATCACCATTGTGCGTGTGTTCGCATCCGCAGCGGCTCGCACCAAGCGCCGTGGGGTGCTCCAAGGGGCAGCCGATATCACCGAGCACGGCTATCTCCAGACCGAGTACGACTTGCAGATCGACACAACAGACTTGACAGCCGAGAAGTCCTACGCGATCCTCAGGCAGTACATGGTGGATAACGGCAAGTGGTCGGCATCCCCAGAGGAGGAATCATGAGCAACACAGACTTGACGGAACTAGAGACACGAGCCGCGCAGCTCGGCTATCACTATGACGGCCTTGTGCGCGTTGAGCACCCATTCGCTGATCAAGAGAATCAGGTGACCTGGACAATCGTTCTGACCGACACACAAGGCACAGAACTGACCTTTCAAGCGCCGACGATTGAGGGTGCCATTGAGGTCGCCAATGATCGAATGGCGCTGCTGTCTGGACTGGCTGACCTGTGAGCGCCTACGCCTATGTGGGCATCACACTGATCGTCATCAACACCGCGCTCTTCCTCATCGTGTTCGCTAGTCTGCCGATGAGCATCAAGCGCGGAGTCGGTGTGGCACCGTCGTTCATCTATCTGCTCACCACGGCAGCGACAGTGGTCTGGATGTGGAGGTCATTGCAATGGCAGGCGTAAAGACCAAGCGCGCAGGTGCAGCCAAGCCGCCGGTATGGACGGTGACCAACTGCACCGACTGCGGCAAGGTGATCGACTACACCGATCCCAGGCGGCAGGTGTTCCCTGGCACGCGCGTACTGGTCATCCACGAGAAGGGCCGTCGCTTTGAGTGGCGGCACAAGGCGTGCGTGAAGTGAGTCAGATCGAGATCCTGACTCCTGAGCTGGACGAAGGGATCAAGTGCGTGCAGGATGGCGCGGACGCGTGGTGCTATGACCCCAAGATCGGTCGGCAGTTCGCCAAGTTGAGCATCCGGTACTCGGACGCAATCGCGCCAGAGGGCTGGTTCTTCCTCAATGAGCACATCTTCAACCGCGCAACCATCGCGGAACTGATCAAGTCAGGACACCTAGAACTGCAACAGTCCGTGTTCACGCTGTCCGACGGTGGACAGGCACGGCTAGGAAGGCTGGTACGAAAGTGAGCAAGATGAGCGACCTAGACATTGACGAGCAGAACAAAGAGAAGTCCAAGCGCGGCAAGCGCGCACGCAACAAGGGCAACTCATTCGAGCGCGAGGTCGCCGAGAAGATCGGCGGCGTGCGAGTCGGCCAGTACGGCGGCAAGACGGATGTCATGTCCGACTGGATCGTCATCCAGTGCAAGGTCGGCAACGGCTCCTACTCGGAGCGCTACGACGGCTGGCTCCGGTCGGTCAAGGGCAACAGCAGCCAGATCACCGCACTCGTCGTGGGCGACGCGCCTGGACCAGGCACCAAGCGCCGCACCATGATCGTGCTCGACTTCGAGGACTTCGTTGAGCTGCTGAATCATGACTAGGGAAGAGGTCACCCTGCTCCGCGCAGGGTTCGCCAAGACCTTTGCTCCGCACCTTGCCGAGAGCCGCCGTTGGTCTGCGTTCACCTTTATCGCCGACATCCTGATCGCACGATCCTTCAGCCAGCCCACGCTGATCGTTGAGACAGGCTGCGCTCGCAAGGAGAACAACTGGAGCGGCGACGGCCAGAGCACCGTGGTGTGGTCATGGCTGTCAGCACAGTTGGACGGCTTCACCTATTCAGTCGACATCAACCCAGACCATGTGACTCTTGCTCGCTCGCTGTCGCCGAATGCTCGCATCACCGTGGGCGACTCTGTGGACTTCCTCCGGCACTTCGGCAACGCATCGTCTATCTCGCTGCTTTACCTGGACTCGTTCGACTACAAGGTCGGCAGCCTAGATGCGGCAGAGCATCACCTGCGTGAGCTGCAAGCAATCTACGACCGACTACCAGCAGACTGCATGATCGCGGTGGATGACTGCATCACACCGACCGAGGGCAAGGGTGCGCTCGTGCGGCAGTGGCTAGAGGAGCGCGGCAACCTTCCTGTCTTGGAAGGCTATGTCACGGTATGGCTCAAGTAGCATCCCTGCTCTTGAGTCTCACACTCCTGACTGGCTCAGGAGGACCGAGCCTCACACCGAGCGGTGTACCGACCGAGGGAGTCGCCACCTGGTACGGCGCGCACTGCCCCAAGGGCGTGACCAACTTTGGGCGTGTTGATACCTGCACTCCGTACCTCACCAAGGCACAGGGTGGCCGTGGTGGTGAGCGTGTCTGGTATGCCGCCGTGGCGAGTTTCTCTTACTACGCGAAACCGTATACACTCCGCGTCTGTAGGAAGGACCAGCTGACTCGCTGTGTGACCGTCGTGGTCAGAGATGAGTGCGCCGGTCTTTGTAGGAGGGATCTCACAAGACCGTGGACAAGCAAGAGCCGAGCCATCGACCTAAGCCCAGCCGCGTTCTCTCAACTCGCGCCGCTCGGCAGAGGAGTGCTGGCGGTAACCATCAGGGAACTACCAAAGAGCAGCGAGAGTTCCAGCAGGCTTGTGCCGCGTGGTCGGTGAAGCTCGAAGTCAAACTCAACGCACTCTTCAACTTGATGCCGCAGTTTGGTAAGAGCATCCACTGGGCGCGAGAGCGCTATTACGGCGGCACCTTCGTCACCGACGCTGACCTCTACTGGATCAATGATCGACTCAAAGACGAAACCGAGATTGACAGAGGCAAGAGACTGCACATCTACGCTGCGGCTGTTGATCTGATGTGCAAGGTGTGTGCAGGCGATGAGGAGAAGACTCCGACCTGCTGGGATCGCACCTGCCCACTCCGTCCAGTGTCGCCGCTTCCACTCAGGATCTACGAATGATGCGGTACGCTTTCTCGGCGACGGCGCGACCTTTTGGTGTGCTGCCGTCACTCGCCCTGCCGGTGGAGTCCTCCCATCGGCAGGGTCTAACCTGGGGCAGCGTAGACGCTTGCACGACCATCACGGCTATTGCCGGTCAGCAAGGAACGAGTGGTGCGACTCCACTCCTGCTCCACCACTACAGGAGGGCAAATGGCTAAGGCGAAGGACAAGTTCATCGCTCTCCGAGAGTGGGTAGCAGAGGCGCAGGTGCTGCTCGGTGTTGACTCGTGGGAGCTCACCATCGTTGAGGCCGCCTCCGATGTGGATGCCTGGGCAGACATTGACGCACACGCCCAGCAGCCGACCGCTGACCTTCGCGTCAGTCACGACTTCTGGGCGCAGACCCCAGAGAAGCAGCGCCTCATCCTGACCCACGAGCTGCTGCACCTAGTGCTTGCTCGATATGCGCGCGTCACCGAGACGCTAGAGGAGTCACTCGGCAAGTTGGCGTGGGCTGTCCTGGAGCCGCAGCTAGAGGACGCAGAGGAGCGTGCAACCGAGCATCTTGCTCGCATCTTGGCTCCGTACCTATCGCTACCGGCATTCCCCAAGGCATGAGGGCGCAGCGACCGTGTCTGACCTGCGGAGTCCTTACCACCTACGGCAACCGCTGCAATGTCTGCGGACCACGCAAGGCGACCGAGTGGGCGAAGAATCGCGGACCATCTCCCTACCGCAACGCCGACTGGCGGAGGCTCAGCATCCAGAAGCGCAAGGAGGTTCCCTACTGCGAGCTGTGCGGACAGCGCGACGGCAACCCCAGCAACCCACTTACCGCAGACCATATCCAGCCGCTGAGTCAGGGAGGCGCGTTGATCGTGCCGACCTATATGCTCCGCACGCTGTGTAGGGTTTGTCACGGCAAGATCACCAAGCATAGTTAGGAGGACACCATGAGCAAGCCCATCATCATCGTGAGCAACACGCCAGTCGCACCGACCGGCTACGGCCAGCAGACCAAGCAACTGGCGCACCGCATCAAGGCAGACGGCATCCCTGTCGGAGTCTCTGCGAACTACGGCGCTCCGACCAACATGGAGGTCGAGGGCATCCAGGTATTCGCCGAGGGGCTGATCAAGTACGCCAATGACTCTGGACCAGAGAACATCGCCATGGCTGCGTCACAGGGTGGCTTCGGTCTGACCCTGTTCGATGTGTGGGTGGCGATCAACGATGCCTACCACCAACTGCCTGTGGTCTCGTGGGTGCCGATCGACCACGACCCAGTGCCACCGCGCGTGGCGGAGTGGTGCATCAAGGGTGGCAACAAGCTCATCGTGGCGATGAGCAAGCACGGCGAGCAGGCACTCCTGAAGGCAGGCGTACCGCGTGACCGCCTGGTCTACATCCCACACGCCATTGACACCAAGGTCTGGACGCATGAAGGGCCGACCTGCCGCGATGTGCTTCGCGTGCCGGAGGACGCGCACCTGACCGTGATCACCGCCATGAACAAGGGCAAGCGCAAGTCATTCCCTGAAATGCTGAAGGCGTGGGCGCTCTTCGCGCAGCAGCACAAGGATGCCTACCTGTACCTGCACACCGACCGCTGGGGTCACCTAGACGGCATCAACCTGATCCCAGTGCTCAAGGCAGTCGGTGCTCCAGAGGATCGCATTCGCTGGGTGAACAGCAGCCAGATGCGCGCAGGCATCCCAGCCGAGACGCTCGCCAGCATCATGCGCTCCGCCAATGTCCTGCTGCTCGCCTCACGCGGTGAGGGCTTCGGCATCCCTGTGATCGAGGCGCAGGCGTGCGGCACGCCAGTCATCGTGACCGACTGGACCGCGCAGCCTGAGCTAGTGAAAGACCACGGCTACATCGCAGAGGGTCAACTGGACTGGGATGAGATGCAGGAGTCGTGGTGGAAGATCCCAAGCGTTGAGAGCATCCTTGAGGGGCTGACGCTCAACTACATCGCCACACAGGCTGGCGAGATTGACCGCGCCGCTCTGGCCAAGAAGATGTACGAGTACGACGCTGACTATGTCTACACGACCAAGTGGCAGCCGCTCTTCGCTGACATCTTCAGTGGCAAGATCAGGCTAGGCGTACCGGCACAGCAGCCAGTCGCCTTGAACCGCGCACAGCGACGGAAGGCTAAGTGATCGAGCACCTGTGCAAGCCTGGCGATATTCGTGGGCTTGGCAAGCGCCGCGCCTGCTCTCGCGTCCTGTACTGCAACCTGTGCAAGCGTGACCTAGTGCCAGACGCTCCGACCTGTGGCGAGTGCTCGTACTGCCGCCGCACCCAAGAGCGCCGAGATGGCAAGCCCTACTGGGCTGGCAAGGACTGGGTGCCCAATGCCGATCTATGAGTTCAAGTGTCCGACCTGCGGCAAGATCGAGGAGCGCATGCAGTCAGGCTTTGAGCCAGTCGTGCCACGCTGCGAGTGTGGACCGTGGATGATCTTGCAGCTCACGCCTAGTGCTGTGCTCTTCAAGGGCAAGGGGTGGGCGAAGCGCGATAGGGAGGGGCGGTCAGATTCTGAGTAGCGTGCACCCTACGGTACCCAGCGCCGAGTTCGTCAATCTCTTGTACGGTGTGGGTCCTACGAACAGTTGGGAGTTTTATTTGTGAGCGCGAAAAAGCCAGCCGACAAAAGGCAGAACAGATCGACCAAAGATCTTGGCGTGCTGCCCCAGATCGCCCTTGATCCTGCGGCCATTCCACCGGCACCGAGTCACCTGACCGAGCGCTGGGTCAAGGCTTGGGAGATCTTCTGGCGCTCGCCGTTTGCTCAGGTCGTGCAGCCAGCGCAGATGCCTGCGCTTGAGCGGCTCTTCTCGATGTACGACGAGCGCGAGCGAATGGACATCTACCTACGCGAGGAGCCGATGACCGTTGGCTCTCAGGGGCAGAAGATCCTCAACCCTATGTACCGACAGCGCACCTCAGTAGATGCCGAGATCCGCCAGCTAGAAGATCGGTTCGGTCTGCACCCTAAGGCAGGGCTGACCTTGGGCATCGTGTATGGTGAAGCCGCACGCAGCCTGGAGGAACTCAATGCCAGAATCGCAAACGCAGCCTTCGCGGAAGCCGAAGCCGAAGCCGACCCACGCTACATTGAAGCCGGCAACGACTCCGCAGAAGAGGCCACTCTACTCGTCGCCGATCAGTAGTCCACCACCACCGTCGTGGGGTGGGCTGGTCTGTCGCTGGATTGAGACCAACCTAGTCCACGGTGAGGGCGACAAGTTCGGCGAGCCGTTCCGCCTAGAGCCGTGGCAGCGTGCCTACATCTGGCGGATCTACGAGTACGACGCAGCAACCCAGAAGCGCACCGTGAAGCGCGCCCTGCTGGGTACGCCCAAGGGCAACGGCAAGACCGAGCTGCTCGCGGCTATCGCCTTGGCTGAGTTGGCAGGACCGAAGGCTCCGAAGTCACCCAACATCCCTATCGCTGCCGCATCATTCGAGCAGGCTGACCTGCTCTTCGGCACGGCTCGGATCATGCTCACGCAGGGTCCACTCGCCAAACTATTTGAGGTCTACGACACCGAGATCCTGATCAAGGATCGTCCAGGCCGGATGTACCGCGTCGCCGCTGCGGCAGGCACCAACGATGGTGGGCGACCAACCTGCTTTATCGCCGACGAGCTGCACGAGTGGACAGGCAACAAAGAGCGCGTGCATCTGGTGCTGTCTAACTCACTCGCCAAGCGAGCCGAGGCCCTCGAGTTGAACATCTCAACGGCAGGCTCTGACGAGAACACGCTGCTCGGCAGGATGCTGACCTACGCCAAGCGCATCTCGTCTGGCGAGGTGAGCGACCCTTCCTTCCTAGTCGAGTGGTGGGCTGCTGCTGACAGCCACGACCTAGAGACCGACACTGGCCGTAGGGCTGCACTGGAGCAGGCGAACCCTAGCGCTCCGGCATTCGTAGACATTGACAGACTGCTGGCACGCGCCAACGAAGTGCCCATGCACGAGTGGCAGCGCTACCACCTGAACCGCTTTGTGCAGCCGCCAGACCGTTGGATCGGCGCAGAGGCGTGGATGAAGCTGGCAGATCGTGAGCGCAAACTCATTCCAGGCGAGCGCCTCAGCATCGGCTTTGACGGCTCGTATGCGCGCGACGCATCGGTGCTCACCGCCTGCACGATGGACGGCCACCTGTTCCTGATCAAGGCGTGGGAGAAGTCCGACACCAACCGCGACCCAGACTGGACGGTGCCGCGCGGTGAGGTGGATGCGTTCGTAGATCAGATCATGCAGACCTACGATGCGACCCTGTTCTGCGACCCACCTGGCTGGTCATCGGAGATTGAAGAGTGGACGCGCCGGTACGGCAAGCGCGTGGCAGTGTTCAACACCGCCACGATTGAACGCATGGGTCCAGCCGTAGACCGATTCTTCACGGCCGTGGCGACTGGCGAGGGGCTGCGCCACGACGGCTCACCGCTCCTGGCACGCCATATCAGCAATGTGCATACGCGCCTGACGCGCTATGGGCAGGTCTTGACCAAGGCATACAAGGCTTCGCCTGACCGCATTGACGCGGCCGTGTCTGCCGTCGTCGCATTCCAGGGTGTAAAGTTCCTACAGATCGAACCTAAGTCAGCAGCGAAAGTGGAGTGGATCAACCTATGATTAGCAACCTTCTCGAAGTTGTGGGTGGCGCACTTGTCATCGCAGGTCTCGCGCTACTCTCTCTCCCATTGGGACTCATCGCATTGGGCGCGGCTCTTGCCGCTATCGGCTATACGCTAGGAGACCGTAAGTGAGCATCCTTCGCCGCATCCTTGGTGAGCAGCGTGCCGTAGGTGGCACTTGGATCACCGACAATCAGCCATCTGTTTCTTCTGCCGGTGTCTCAATCAACAGCCAGACGGCACTCTCCATCGGAGCCTACTACGCAGCAGTCAAGCTGTACGCCGACACCGTAGCCTCCCTGCCATGGGATACCTACATTCGCATTGACGGCACGCGCCGACCGTACCGACCGTCACCGTCGTGGCTCACGATGCCGCAGCCAAACAATCCTAACTTCACTGGCTTCGACCTCAAGCACCGCATGGTCTCGTCACTCCTCATTGACGGCAACCTGTTCGTGCTGTTCATCAAGGGGCGCAACGGCGACATCGTTGAGATGCGCGTACTCGATCCGCAGAAGGTCACCATCAAGAGCGTTGATGGCGCACCGATCTACACCGTGACTGGCGATGACAATGTCGGCGTGGAGTTGACCTCCGACGCGATCCTGCACATCCCACTCTTCGCCACTGGCTCCGCGCTGCGCGCACCGTCGCCTGTTGAGCAGCACCGCACGACGCTCGGCCTTGCCAGCGCCACGCAGCTCTACAGCGCCAAGTTCTACGAGCAGGGCGCAGCCCCATCTGCCGTGATCAAGATCCCTGGCGAGTTGACGCAGGATCAGGCGGACTCGCTCCGCAACTCATTCAGCCGCCGACATGAAGGCATCGAGAAGATGCACAAAATCGCGGTGCTGACCGGCGGTGCAGACTTCCAGCAGATGTCCATGAAGATCAGCGATATGCAGTTGGTTGAGACTCTGCACTGGGGCGTTGAGTCCATCGCTCGATTGATGGGCGTACCGCTCCACCTGCTCCAGTACCCAGGCGGCAACAGCTCGTACAACAGCGTTGAGATCGTCAGCATTGAGTGGCTGCGCCTTGGGCTTGGACCACTCGTCACTCGCCTAGAGGCTGGCTTGCAGCGTCTCGTTCCAGGTGCCGATCAGACCTTCATCAAGTTCACCCTTGACGGCCTGCTCCGACCTACGACCAAGGAGCGCTACGACGCATACGCCATCGCGCTGAACAACGGCATCCTGTCGCTCAACGAGATCCGCCGTCTTGAGGATCGCGCAGATGTGGTCGGTGGCGACGAGCACTACAAGGCACTCAACATCGGCGTAGTCGGTCAGGAGCCACAGGCTTGAGCTACATCATCGTTGATCTTGACGGCACGCTGATCCTTGACAATGAGCAGCCGAATCAGCCGCTGATCGATCTCCTCAACGAGGAGGTCATGACTGGCGATAAGCAACTCATCGTGGTCTCGGCTCGCAGCATTGAGCGCCTAGAAGAGACGCGCGCATGGCTTCAGGAATACAAGGTCGCAGGCGTGGAAGAGGTACACCTCAACGACTTTGACGGCTCGCCATTCGCCACCGGCTTGGCGTTCAAGGAGTACAAGTACGGTCTGCTGAAGGAGCAGTACGGCGAGGAGTTGGAGTACGCGATTGACAACGATCCAGCGGTGCGCGAGATGGCTCGCGGCTTGATGATCGAGGCGTACTCACCTGACGAGTATCTCGCCGACGAAGAGCGCGCCGTGTACGAGGTTCCTGACTACATCCGCAATGCCGCAGCTCGTGGCTTGTCGTTCGTAGAGGACGGTCTTGCAGGCGACGGCTTGCAGCCACAGACCATCGCCGAGGCGCGCGAACTCGCAGCCGGTCGAGCAGACACCGACAAGGTCATCCGCATGGCCGCTTGGATTCGCCGTCATCGCGGCGACTGGGAAGGCGTGCCACAGAATCAGGATCAGGACAACGAGGACTTCCCAGGTCCAGGCGCTGTTGCTGGCTTCCTTTGGGGTGTGGAAACAACTGACCGCGACGCAACTGATCGCGTACTCTCGTGGGCAGATGCTTTGATCGCGGCTGAAGATAGGGAGATCATTGATATGAAAGAGAAAGAAACTCGCTCACTTCCGATTGGCGAGTACCGTCTTGCCGAGGCTGATGCTGACGGTCAGCGCACCTTCAGCGGCTATGCTGCGATCTGGAACAGCGCGAGCGCTGGTCTACCATTCGAGGAGCGCATTGCGCCTAACGCGTTCAAGCGTTCACTGGCTCGCGCATCCGCAGGGCAGAAGATCATCTCCTTCCTGTTTGGTCATGACGAGACGCGCGCTCTGGCAACGACCGCGAGCGGTCGCCTTCAGTTGACCGAGGACGAGACTGGTCTGCGCGTTGAGGCGAAACTAGATCCAGCCGATCCAGACGCTGCCAAGGTCATCTCGATGCTGACGCACGAGAGCGCCGCTGCCGGTATGTCATTCGGATTCCAGAAGGTTCAGGATGCGTGGGATGGCAATCAGCGCACGATCAAGGAAGCCAACCTCTTCGAGGTGAGCATCCTTGCTGCCGGTGGTCAGACCCCTGCCTATCCTGCAACCCTTGGTCTCACGGCAATCCGCCAGGTCACTGCGCCAAAGATCGGCGTAGAGGCTGAGGCGTTGATGGCCACACTTGAGTCAGTCAAGGCTGGACGAGAACTGTCCACCGAGGAAGTGGCTGTCATTGATGCTGTCCGCTCGAAGCTAGCGCCAAAGCAGGAGAAGGTCATTGACCCATCCGTCGCTGCGGCAATGCTGGCGATTGTAGCGGCAGAAGGTGAAGCACTCTAGGTCTCGTGCCTGCGCCCCACCGCCCTGAGTAGGCGAGTCCGCGTTAGAGCAACCCACCGAGGAGAGCAAAGTAGATAGTCCGCCTATGTGCGGAGAAAGGAAGTGGACACTATGTCCGACTTCGCAAATCTCGCTGACAAGCGAGCGAACCTCCTGACGGAGGCACGCGGCATTGCCGTTGAGGCCGCCGATAAGGGAATCGCCCTAGAGGGTGAAGACAAGGCGCGCTTCGAGAAGCTCGTCGCAGAGGCTGGCACGCTTGCCGAGGCGATGAAGTCCGAGAAGAACGCTACCGAAGCACGCAAGGCTGCTGACGAGGCTCGCGCCGAGTTCGCCGCTGTTGTTGCTCCTACGGCTCCTAAGGCTAAGACGGACTCGGAGCGCCTGCGCGCTATCGGTCTTGCTGGCGGCACGGACTCGTTCGAGTACCGCGATGTGACCAAGAGCAGCAACCTGGGCGATCCAGTTGCCGTGTTCCCACGCGTCAATGTTGTGGCTGGTCAGATCAACCCATTCATCA
>Ga0209358_10000738_pt1 | contig 27897 bp, 25 predicted proteins | sample LauGreFa1BDMLBSN_2_FD_187574 | JGI IMG/M metagenome (GOLD analysis project Ga0209358, IMG submission 187574) | Freshwater lake microbial communities from Lake Michigan, USA - Fa13.BD.MLB.SN (SPAdes) (version 2) | ecosystem: Environmental > Aquatic > Freshwater > Lake | place: Lake Michigan, USA...
CAGAGCGCCTAAAAACTCTCTATCTCCCAGAAAAATCGGGAATAATCCAGGCATGTCCGCAACTGCCCAACACCAGGATTCCTATCACGCCAGCTCATCCCGTCCGAACCTGGTTGCCGTTGGAACGATTGTCTGGCTCTCTAGTGAATTGATGTTCTTCGCCGCGCTCTTTGCGATGTACTTCACCACCAGATCGGTACAGGGTCCAGATATTTGGAAGGCGAATACCGACCTTCTAGCAATTCCTTTCTCATCGCTCAACACCACTGTTCTGGTTCTTAGTTCGGTGACATGTCAATTCGGCGTCTTCGCTGCGGAACGTTTTCAAGCGCGACGCACGGGCAAACTTCGCAACATCTCTACATGGGGCATGCGCGAATGGTTCGCTCTGACTTTCCTTATGGGGGCGTTCTTTATCGCAGGACAGGTGTACGAGTACGCACACTTAGTTATGGAAGGAATTACGCTCAGCAGCAATGCCTACGGGTCGGTCTTCTACATCACCACCGGCTTCCATGGTCTCCACGTCACTGGTGGTTTGCTGGCCTTTCTTATCGTCTTAATCCGCACCAGCTATGCCCGCACCTTCGGTCACAAACAGGCAACCACCGCGATTGTTGTTTCGTATTACTGGCACTTCGTCGATGTCGTATGGATCGCGCTTTTCGCATCAATCTATCTGGTCAAGTAAGAGAGAGAACGAGAGAGAACGAGAGAGGAAGCGCCAACCACATGTCATTATTTAGATGGTTAACAAACAAGAGACGACATCGCGCAATGGCACCTACCCTCTTAGTTGTTGGACTATTTCTTATCGGTGGCATCTACTCAATCGCAGCTACTCCCAACAATGCGACTGCTAGCAATGCTCGATCTGCCCTCATTGAAGAGGGTAAAAATATCTTTCTCCGTGGCTGCTCCTCCTGTCATGGCTTAAATGCCGAAGGTGGCAAAGTCGCACCTTCACTTATTGGTGTTGGCGCTGCTTCGGTGGATTTCCAGGTTGCTACTGGCCGTATGCCTATGGGCGATATGAGCGTTCAGGCAATGCGAAAGAAGCCCGTATATAACGCTCAAGAAATTGCCGCTCTCGCTGCATACGTTGCGAGTTTGGCCCCTGGCCCTGCCATTCCAACGGCAGAGCAGTTGGATTATGAACGTGATGGAAATATCGCAGAAGGTGGAGAGCTCTTCCGCACCAACTGTGCGATGTGTCATAACGCTGCGGCGCAAGGCGGAGCGCTCACGGCAGGTAAGTACGCCCCCACATTGATGGGCGTCGAACCTGTGCACATTTACGAAGCAATGATTACCGGGCCACAAGCTATGCCCGTGTTCGGAGATAGAGCGATAACCCCTGAAGAGAAACTATCAATTATCAAATGGGTTAAATCTGTTGAGAGTGAAGGCAACTTTGCTGGAGCTTCACTTGGCAAAGTTGGTCCAGTAACTGAAGGGTTAGTCGCTTGGGTAGTGGGAATCGGCTCACTAATTGCCATCGCTGTTTGGCTTGCCACCAAGGCGCGCTAAAAAGTATTTAAGAGATTTGAGAGAGATTTAAGAAAGGGAGCACCACTGGATATGTCGAATCAACTTGAACCACTTGCAGATCCTGGCCTTCCTCACCATGTTCATAGAAAAGCCGATACCGATCCAGCGGCAGAGAAGCGCGCTGAGCGACAGGTTTCTATCCTCTTCCTCCTCTCAACTGCAGGGACGCTCCTTTTTATTTATTCTTTTATTTGGATTCCGACAGATCTTTTCGTTTTCGTTCCACTTCTAGGAAATATCAACGCGCATAACCTCGGCATTGGCGCTGGTTTAGGTTTTGCACTCTTTTTTATCGGTGCCGGAGCTGTCCATTGGGCTAAAACGTTGATGCCCGATGAGGAAGTTATTGCCCAACGTCACCAGATGCGTTCGAGCGATGAAGACCGCGCCTCATTTGTTGAGACAGTGAAGGCCGAAGCTGGAAAAGTTCAACTTGGGCGTCGTTCGATGATCAAGAGAAGCCTTGGGTTGGCGCTAGGTTTAGTCGGACTCTCTCCAATAATTCTCCTGCGCGATTTGGGTCCACTACCTGAGCAACGCCTCTTAAAGACCACTTGGGATAAAGGGGTGCGAATCGTCACCGATCCAGGTAACCGCCCCATGAAGCCAGAAGATCTTGAAGTGGGTGCGATTGCCCACGTCCTGCCCCAGATTGACGATCCAGAACATCGCAAACTCTCCGATATTGCCAAAGATGCAGCGATTCTCATTCGAGTTCGACCAGCAGAGTTAAAACTCTCCGAAGAGCGCATGTCCTGGACCCACGAAGGAATTATCGCTTTCTCAAAAATTTGCTCACACATGGGATGCCCGGTTGCGCTCTATGAACAACAGACCAAGCACTTGCTCTGCCCCTGCCACCAATCGACATTTGATGTACCAACCGGCGCAAAAGTTATCTTTGGCCCGGCTGCGCGTCCTCTGCCACAATTAGCAATCACAGTTGATAGCGAGGGCTACCTTGTTGCTGCTGCACCATTTGATGAACCGGTAGGACCGAGCTTCTGGGAGCGAAACATATGATTACTCGTCGAGAGAAAATCGCTGGTGGCGTTGCCAATTTCATCGATGAGCGCACGGGTGCTGCTAAATGGGTTAAAAAGAATCTTCAAAAAGTCTTTCCTGATCACTGGTCGTTCATGCTGGGCGAAATTGCTCTTTACTCTTTCATCATTCTTTTACTCTCTGGTACTTTCCTAACTTTCTGGTTCGTTCCATCACAAGAAGAATTGGTATACAACGGCTCCTATCAGCCGCTCAATGGCGTCAAGATGTCTGCTGCCTATGAATCCACGTTAAACATCTCTTTCGATGTTCGCGGTGGCTTGTTAATGCGCCAAGTTCATCACTGGGCAGCGCTTTTATTCTTAGCAGCAATGGTTGCTCACCTCATGCGGGTTTTTTTTACGGGAGCTTTCCGCAAACCTCGCGAGCTCAACTGGATTTTTGGTGTAGCACTCCTCACTTTGGGAATTGTGGAAGGATTCTTGGGGTATTCACTCCCAGATGATCTCCTCTCCGGAACTGGAATTCGTATTGCTGAGGCAATCATTCAAGCCATTCCCGTCATTGGAACGTACCTCGCCTTCTTCGCTTTTGGTGGAGACTTCCCTGGAGAACTCTTTATCCCGCGCATCTACACGGTGCACGTTCTGCTCTTGCCAGGAATTTTCTTGGCGCTCATCACTGTCCACCTCATGCTCGTCTGGTATCAAAAGCACACTCAATATCCAGGGGCGGGTCGCACAGAAAAGAATGTCGTTGGCTATCCATTGCTCCCGGTTTATATGGCTAAAGCGGGCGGCTTCTTCTTCATCGTCTTTGGCGTAACTGTTTTACTTGGCGCCTTTGCATCGATCAACCCCATTTGGATCTTTGGCCCGTACACGCCTACCCAGATTTCGGCTGGATCTCAACCAGATTGGTATATGGGCTGGCTTGATGGCCTTGTTCGCATGGCGCCGCCTCTTGAAACATATCTCTTTGGGTACACCATCTCCTGGAACATTCTTATTCCGGGATTGATTGTTCCTGGAATTATCTTTACCGGAATGGCGCTCTATCCATTTATTGAAGCGTGGGCAACAGGCGATAAGCGAGAACACCATCTTCTTGATCGTCCGCGAAATGCGCCCACACGCACCGCCATTGGTGCGATGTCTCTTACCTTCATGGTGGTTGCGCTCATTAATGGTGGTAACGACCTTATTGCGACTCACTTCAATTTAAGTATCAACCAAATTATGTGGGGCACTCGTATTGGCATCATCATCCTTCCGCCATTGGCCTACGTCATTACCAAGCGGATCTGTCTCTCATTGCAACGGTATGACCGCGAACTGGTGCTCCATGGTCGCGAAACTGGACGTCTAGTTATGCTCCCCCATGGTGAATACATCGAAGTTCATGAGCCAATCTCCCCCGAGAAGGCTTATCAACTTACTCAGCATGAACAAGCTCTTCCGCTTGAGGCGCCTGGCCCAGATACCAATGGGGTTGCGCCACGCGGCAGCTTAAAGTCAAAAGTTAGGGCGCGACTAAGCAAAGCGATGCTTGGCGAACAGATTGCTAAGCCAACTGCCGATGATGTTAAAGCGCTCGAAGGTGGGCACCACTAACAGTTATAACGGAGCGATTAGCGTCGCTCGTACTCCATTGACCAACCCATGATGGAGATCATCAGACCAGTAGCGCCGATTAATGTAAACCACCAGCCGAGGATCAGACCGAGGCCAGTGAGCGTTGCAAAGAGCGCTACGACAAAAGGCCACCAAGAGTGCGGGCTGAAGAATCCTTGTTCGCCTGCTCGATCAGCAATCTCTCCAAGAAGATTATCTTCAGGAAGGGTTGCACCAACTCGTCGATCGGTGAACCAGAAATAGAAACCAATTAGTAGGGCAAGGCACGAACTGAGGATGAGCGCAACGATTCCGACAACTTCTTTAGCCCACAATGCATAGACCACAGTGACGATGGCGTAGAAGAACGCAATACCAATAAATAACCGCCAGCCAAACTTCATCTCTCTACTTCACCCCTACCTCTGGATGGTGGAGATCAAAAGCGGGGCGCTCACTACGAATTCTTGGAATCGAGGTGAAGTTGTGGCGAGGTGGTGGACAGCTGGTTGCCCACTCCAAGGAACCGCCATAACCCCATGGATCATCGGTTGTCACCTTAGGTGAGTTTCGCGAGATCCAGATGTTGAGCATAAATGGAATGGTTGAGAAGGCAAGCAAGAAAGCGCCCACCGTTGAAATCATGTTCATGCCGGTAAAGCCATCGCTGGCGAGGTAGTCGGCGTAACGGCGAGGCATACCTACGATGCCCAACCAGTGCTGAATCAAGAATGTGAGGTGGAAGCCAACAAGAACAGTCCAGAAGTGAATTTTGCCCAAAGTCTCGTTGAGCATCCGGCCGGTAAATTTTGGCCACCAGAAATAGAAGCCACCGAACATCGCAAAGACAACGGTTCCGAAAATTACATAGTGGAAGTGTGCGACCACAAAGTAAGAGGCGGATACTGCGAAATCAAGTGGTGGGCTAGCGAGGATGATTCCTGTTAAGCCGCCGAAGAGGAAGGTGATGAGGAATCCGAGCGACCAAATCATTGGCGTATCCATGTGGACCTGACCGCGCCACATTGTTCCAATCCAATTAAAGAACTTCACACCGGTAGGGACTCCGATAAGGAATGTCATGAAGGAGAAGAAGGGCAAGAGAACTTGTCCTGTGGTGAATAGGTGGTGCGCCCACACGGCAACTGAGAGCGCAGCAATGGCAATCGTTGCTGCTACAAGTCCTTTATACCCAAAGATTGGCTTCCTACTAAATACCGGCAAGATTTCGCTAACAATTCCAAAGAAAGGTAGCGCCAAGATATAAACCTCTGGATGGCCAAAGAACCAGAAAAGGTGCTGCCAGAGCATTGCACCGCCATTAGCTGGATCAAAAATGAGGGCACCAAATCGTCGATCTGCCTCTAGGCCAAGGAGCGCTGCAGCGAGCGGCGGGAATGCAAGCAAAATTAAGATTGAGGTTAGGAGCACGTTCCAAGTGAAGATTGACATCCGGAACATAGTCATTCCGGGTGCGCGTAGACAAAATATTGTGGTGATGAAGTTAACGCCACCGAGAATTGTGCCCAAGCCACCAATAGCTAATCCAACAATCCAGAGGTCGCTTCCGATCCCAGGTGAATACTCCGCGCTCGATAGCGGGGCATACGCAGTCCATCCAAACGATGGGGCACCGCCAGGTGTGAAGAAACCCGCAATGGCCATGATGCCGCCAAATAGATAGAGCCAATACGAAAGCATGTTCATTCGTGGGAAGGCAACATCAGCCGCACCAATCTGCAGTGGCATGATCTCATTCGCAAAGCCCACAAAAAGTGGAGTAGCAAACATTAAAAGCATGATGATGCCGTGCATGGTAAAGAGTTGGTTGTATTGCTCAACGCTCAAAAACTGAAGGCCTGGTCGCGCAAGTTCGGCGCGCATGAAGAGCGCCATCACCCCGCCAATCAAGAACCAGATAAACGAGGTAATTAAGTAAAGATGTCCAATGACCTTATGGTCAGTGGTGGTCATCCATTTAATAATCAAAAGCCCTTTTCGGGAAGGTTCGGTTGGACGAGCTTCTGAAAAAGTCGGACGCTCTGCGTATGTTGTCATGCAACCCCACCTTTGAGTGCGTTGATGTAATTCTGATATTCAGCTGGTGAAACTACTTTCACCGTAAAGCGCATTTGTGAGTGATTTCGCCCGCAGTGCATGTTGCAGAATCCGGGATAGGTGCCTTCTTTTTGCGCAGTGAATTCAAATTGGTTTTTCACGTAAGGCAAGGCCTGCATCTGCATCATGAAAGCTGGAATCCAAATGCTATGAACAACATCCGATGCTGTGAGATTAATGCGTACTCGCTCTCCTAGTGGCAGATAGAGAGTAGGTAGGTTTTCTGGAGTGCCAGTAACTGTTTTCTCTTTCGCTTCAGGATAAGTAAATTGCCACGCCCACTGAATTGCATTGACATCAATTTCATGAACTGCCACGCCGGCCGGCGAAATCTTTGTAATTGCTGATTGATCGCGAGCTGTGAAGTAAAAGAGAACTGCAACGATGATGAATGGAATCACTGTGTACATGATTTCCAATGGCATGTGATAACTCACTTGCTCGGGTAGAGGCTCAGCTCCGCCTCCCCCATCTCCAACGGCACTTACGCGTCGTTTTGCTCGGTAACGAAATGCTGCCCAAAGAATCAAAATCGCTGTGAAAGCACCAACGATGAATGCTGCTATCCATGCGCCTTGCCAGAGGAAGTGCGAGCGATCATTAATGTCGGTAACACCGCGAGGAAAACCAAGAGCAGGTAACTGTTCGGAGGAGCAACCCGCCAAAATTGTTGCTAGAGCGGCAAGGGCGACTAACTTCCGGACCGCCGCGTGAGGACGGGATAGCCGTGGCGCTTTAGAAGCGCGAAGCCCTCCCCCAGGAAACATAGGTAAAGAATAGTCGCCCTTTTCGCCAACCAGAGAGTTGGCGAGTACCGTCAGCCTCGTGGTAATGGTCACAGCAGGCGCCTTTGATGGCGAACGTCCGCTCCATCCGGCGGGCGCCAAGGTCCTCCTCGCCGCCTTCGAACAGGGCTGGGCTGGGCCAAATGGATTGAGCGATGCGAGCGCGAAAGCGCGCCAGCTCCTCAATGCCGCACGGGAAGAGATAGGCGCAGGCTTGGGCGTAAGCGGAACTGAGGTCGAATTTTGGGGCGAACCAGCGCTGGTCTCACCAATTGCCATTATGGGTGCGCCTAATTTCTCAGTCGGCAAATTCGTTGCTGGGGCTACCGAGCGGCAAGAGATTTTGGCTGTTGGCGCGAAATCTCGCGCAATGGTGACTATTCCAGTTTCTGCTCATGGCCTTCTAGATCGAGACCAACTTCTTGAGGAAGTTGAGAGCACATCGGTTGTCGCAATTCAAAGCGCCAATGGAGAGACTGGGGTCCGACAGGAACTATCTGATCTCTCCGGGCTAGTCGGAGGATTGAGCGCACATCTGCATCTTGATTTTGCCGCAAGTGGTCCACTGATGAAATTGCCAAGCTACTGGTCGACCGCGGATTTCCCAGCGAAAAGTTGGAACGGACCGGCGGGGCTTGGCATCATGTTGATTAACAAAGATCGCCGTTGGGCTAACCCTCTTGCTGCAGCCACGAGCGGATCAACTCTGCGCTCTCCAGGCTCTTTTTCGCTCCCACTTGTGCTGGCGGCAGCTGCTTCGCTCACTGGATGGCTTGATGATGCAACGCGAGAATCAGAACGAATAAGAGGGCTCATCACGCTAATGCGCGCGGTTATCAAACAAACAATTACCGATGTCGATTTAGCCGGAAGTGGCGCTGTCAACGAATCGCTGCCACACATTCTCTCTGCGTCAATGCTCAATATTTCAGGCGAACAATTGGTGAATGCACTTGCCCAAGAAGGCTTCGCAGTTGCCTCCGGTTCTGCGTGTGTAGCTTCCGCGATCGAACCGAGCCATGTCTTGAAAGCGATGGGGCTGCTGACTCATGGAAACTTGCGAATTTCACTTTTACATGGCGTTCAGGAGAGCGAAGTGAAGCGATTCCTCGCGCTACTGCCCGGAATCGTCGAGCGGTTACGCTTGGATGCGGGAGCGTGAGATGAGCAACGAATCAGAACGAGAACTTGAACTGGATTGCATGGGCGCGCTCTGTCCGGCTCCGATCATCCAATTGGGAAAAGCTGTCAAAACTCTCTCGGTGGGCGAAACCATTCTGTTGAAGGCTGATGACCCGGCAACCGAGAGCGATATCGCCGCATGGGCGCGGCTCACGGGAAATTCCGTCGCGCCAATCTCGAAACATGTTTACCGAGTTACGAAGAAATAGGAAAGTAATCCGCCACAACTTGCGCTGAGTTAGCACCATAACTCTCTGCGAAACGCTCCATAAATTGCTCGCGCGTGAAGCGATATTCCTGACCACCTTGTGTTTCTAAACAATAAGTAGCAACCATAGAACCAACTTCGGCGCACTCCTTTAGATCTAATCCCCAACCTAACGCTGAGAGAAATCCCGCACGAAATGCATCGCCAATCCCTGTGGGGTCCACCTTGCTTCTTTCTTTTGCTACACCAACGTTAATTGTTGGAAATAAATGAGATTCAATACGTGCACCTTTGGAGCCAAGGGTAGTTATGCAGATTTCCACATTATTTAGGAAATCAGTAGCGCTCCAACCTGTCTTTTTCATCGCCAACGCCATCTCGTATTCGTTGAGGAATGAGTACTTAGCGCCAACGAGGAGGTTGCGGATGCTTTCACCATCAAGACTTGCCAAGGTTTGTGAGATATCTGCTGCAAAAGGAACTTTATGTTGGCGACACTCTTCGGTATGGCGGAGCATCGCCTCAGGATCATCTGGCGCAATGAGTACAAGGTCAAATCCATTTCGTCTCTCAAAAATAGGACCTAATTCAATATTGCGAGCCTCGCTCATTGCCCCCGGATAAAAGGAAGCTATTTGATTGTGTGCTTCATCGGTAGTCACTGTGAATCGAGCAGTGAGTTGGGTCTGTGAAATGTATAGCTCTGAAGTGTCGACCCCATGACGGGTGAGCCATGAGTTGTAGTCGGTGAAGTCCTCACCAACGGCGCCAATCAGAACGGGAGAACCGCCAAGGACTCCCATTCCAAATGAGATATTTGCTCCCGTTCCACCTCGGCGAACTTCAAGGTTGTTGACAAGAAAAGAGAGCGAAATTTTCTCCAACGAATCAACAACAATAGAGTCGGCAATCTTCCCAGGAAAACTCATCATGTAATCCGTTGCCACCGAACCAGTGACTGCAATTTTCATTTTAAAGTAAGTACGTCTGGGAGCAATGAATTAGAGTTAATGGAAAGAGTCACCGCACGCGCAGCTGCCACCTGCATTGGGGTTATCAATCGTAAAACCTTGTTTCTCGATGGTGTCAACAAAATCAATCGTCGCGCCCATGAGGTATGGCGAACTCATTTTGTCGGTAACTACCTCGACGCCGCCGAAGTCTTTTAAAATGTCGCCATCAAGAGAGCGATCATCAAAATAAAGTTGGTAACGAAGACCGGAGCAACCACCGGGTTGCACAGCAATGCGAAGGCGCAGGTCATCTCGCCCCTCTTGCTCGAGAAGCGCTTTGACCTTGGTAGCGGCCTTGTCGGAGAGAACAACGCCATCTGAAGTGGCGGAAGTGGTGACCTCAGCGCTCATTGTCGGACTTCCTTTCATGCTTTTTAAGCTTCTTGTTCCCTAATCCTGCCACAGCATGGAACGCTAAGCGCGCTCTAAAACTTCCCAGCCGGAGGTTTCGCGCCTGTTTCTCGAAAACCTGCGAGGATATGGCTATGGGCATCACTGATCTTCTCTTACTTGGACAGGGCGTTGACCTGTCGAGCGAGCGCGGAGTTTCCTGCCCTGGAGAACTTCCCACGCCCAGCGATCCAACGTTACGAGAGCGTGCTCAGCGCGCCCGAAAAGCTTTGGGAGATCAAGTTTTCGTCCTTGGACATCACTATCAGCGTGATGAGGTCATTGAATTCGCTGATGTCACCGGAGATTCATTTAAATTAGCTCGCGATGCTGCTGCGCGCCCTGATGCGCCTTACATCATCTTCTGCGGCGTACATTTCATGGCCGAGAGCGCGGATATTCTCACTGCCCCTTCCCAACATGTGATTCTCCCCGACCTAGCTGCCGGCTGCTCCATGGCGGATATGGCTAACTATGAACAAGTTGCCGAGTGTTGGGCAGTGCTCAGTGAATTGGGAGTAAGTCAATCGACCATCCCCGTTACTTATATGAACTCATCCGCTGCCATTAAAGCTTTCACTGGTGAACATGGTGGCACCGTTTGCACTTCATCGAATGCCCAAACCACACTCACCTGGGCCTTCTCCCAAGGGGAGCGAGTGCTCTTTCTTCCCGATCAACATCTTGGGCGAAATACCGCTGTACTTCAGCTGGGATTAACACTCGAAGATTGCGTTGTTTGGAATCCATGGAAACCTCGCGGTGGTTTGACTGATAACGAAATAAAAAACGCAAAAATGATTCTTTGGCGTGGTCATTGCTCGGTACATGCGCGCTTTTCTCTTGAATCCATTAAAGATGTGCGTTCGAGAATTCAAGATGTGCAAGTAATCGTTCACCCTGAGTGCCAACATGAGGTAGCTCTTAATGCAGACATCATCGGCTCCACAGAGCAGATTATTAAAACAGTAAGCAGCGCGCCGGCGGGCAGTAAATGGGCGATTGGGACCGAACTCAACCTTGTAAAACGCCTCGCTGAACAGAATAAAGATAAGCAAATAGTTTTCCTAGACAAATCAGTCTGCTATTGCTCGACGATGAATCGAATAGATTTGCCTCATCTAGTGTGGTCGATGGAATCCTTACTAGAGGGCAGGGTTGTGAACGAGATCAAAGTCCCAGAGCGGACCGCGCATTTTGCCCGCATCGCCCTTGATCGCATGTTGAGTCTTACCTAAAAGAGAGAAGAACGGGAGAGGCACAAAAAAATGAGCGACGAAAAGAAGAATAGGCCGACGCCAAAACGTAACGCAAAAAAAATTACCCCCGCGTTAGCGCCTGCAGCTACGAAAGAGGCCAAGAAAGCAGAGCGCGAGAATGCCCGTCGACGACGAATGGAGATGCGCCAGCTCTACCTCCAAGGTGATGAGCGTGCGCTACCAAAGCGTGACAAGGGGCCTGTTCGAAAATTTGCGCGCGACTATGTCGATTCCCGTTGGTCGATTGCGGAATTTTTCTTGCCCCTGCTAATGGTCGTTTTAATATTCACGGCAATGCCAAGCGTCACTATCAAAGTTCTCGCAACGCTTGTCATGTATGTGGTGGTCTTGATTTCGGTGCTCGATGGAGTGTGGATGGGACGCCAAATCAAAAAGGCTTCCGCGGCGAAGTATCCGAATGAAAGTGTAAAAGGCGTGACGATGTATGCATGGATGCGCTCAACTCAAATTAGGAGGCTGCGCACACCCGCACCACAAGTCAAACGTGGAACGAAACTTATCTAAACAGATTTAAATAATTAAGGGCGCGGGTTTGGGCTAACGTCCTTAGCAGGATCCCGCTCTGCAATTGGGCCGATTGCTCTATCTATTGCGCGCATGACATCGTCGCTAAGTTTCACTCCAGCGGCTTTGACATTCTCCTTGACCTGTTTTGCTTTCGAAGCACCAATGATGGCGCTCGAAACATTAGGGTTCTGCAAGACCCACGCGATAGCTAATTGAGCCATCGTTAATCCAAGGTCATTTGCGATTGGTTGCAGTTTCGCGACTTCACGCAAAATGTCATCATTCATCCAGCGCGAAATCATCGCAGCGCCACTCTTCTTATCCGTTGCACGCGATCCGGCTGGTGGTTTCTTGCCGGGAAGGTACTTGCCAGAGAGCACTCCTTGTGCAACCGGTGACCACACTATCTGTCCAATTCCCTCTCGCTCAGAGAGTGGAACTACTTCTGCCTCGATGACTCGCCACAACATCGAATATTGAGGCTGACTTGAGACAAACCGGTCGAAGCCAAGTTCTTTTTGAATAGTGAGAGCGGCTTGGATTTCACTCGCGCGCCATTGAGAAAAGCCGATGTAATTCACTTTGCCTTGTCGAATTAGATCGTCAAATGCTCGCAAGGTTTCTTCTAAGGGTGTTTCGTAATCAAATCTATGTGCCTGATAGAGATCGATGTGATCGGTCTGAAGTCGCTTTAAAGATGCATGAACCGATTCCATGATGTGTTTACGTGATAAACCGCGATCGTTCCTGCCTGGGCCAGTTGGCCAATACACTTTTGTGAAGAGTTCATAGGATTCTCGTTTTACTCCCTTGAGCGCTCTTCCAAGTACCGACTCAGCTTTAGTTCCGGCATACACATCGGCGGTGTCAAAGGTGGTAATTCCCGCATCGAAGGCAGCGCGAACACACTTAATCGCCTCTTCTGCCGCTACCTGAGAACCATGGGTTATCCAGTTTCCGTAAGAGATTTCTGATACATACATGCCTGAACGGCCAAGTCGTCGATATTCCATGGCGAAACAGTACCCAATGCACTCGCTATTGCAACCTTCTGAGGGTTATGCTCACGCTGCTGTACATACAACTCAATACATCCTTCGATGTGGGGGAAGTCCGGTGACATTCCGGCGCTGACCCGCAACCGTGATTCTTCGTACTCAAACTTACGAAGATAAGTCGGATTACCCACTCGTTGGATTACGCCAAAACACCCGTCGTGGTTTGCGGGGCGGCAACGATAGTGACTTTCGTTTCGCGCTATCTCTGTCTAAGCCTTGTGGACCCTTTCTTGAAAGGATCCCTGTGATGCTCAATCTTGTGAGGAAATCTCGCTCGTTATTTATAGGTCTAACTCTCTTCGCAACGGCATTTGTGTTAGCCGGCTGCTCATCCACCGCAGATACTTCAGCGGATACCGAAACTTCAGAGAGTTCTAGCACCGCCGCAGTTGGCTATCGCTACTGGGGATACTCCCAAAGCAGCGAAGATGGCAAAGGCTGGAATACCGCGATGGAAGGCCCTGCAACAACTCAACCTGCAGATGGCTCTGTTGAAGGATGGAACTACACCTTCTCCGCAGAGGGAGCAGTGGATCCTGCGGCGCCATCGATGCAACCTGACTTTGCAACTCTTTGTAGCCAAACTCAATCAACAGATGGCGAAAAACGGATCGGATTTGTTATCGAATTTGGTGATCCCGTTATCTATCCAGAAGGAGATAGCGCACCGCAATCTTCTAGCGGTTGCGTATCAGTGCCGAGTAACGCCACAGGCCTTGAAGTACTCAATAAAGTCGCCTCAGTGCGCGCTGGAGAAGGTGGATTCATTTGCGGAATCAATGGCTTTCCAAGCAAAGATTGTGGAGCCGACCCAATTGCTATCCCCGAATCGCTAAAGAAGAAGTAAATAGAGCGACGTGAGAACTCTGCATCCGTTGGCTTGGTGGTTTTGGGGAATCAGTCTTGCCATTGCCACCAGCCGAACGGTAAATATTTGGTTGATATTAATCATCATCATAGCAACCATGATTGTCACGTTCTCGCGTCGTTCAAAAGATCCTTGGGCATCGGCTCTCACAATAGGAATCAAAATTGCTTGCGTAACGCTATTGATTCGCATGATCATTGCGATTCTCTTTAGCGTTCCAGGACAAGGAAAAATTCTCTTTACTCTGCCTCGAGTGCAACTTCCTGAATGGCTGGCAGGAATCTTCCTTGGTGGCGATGTAACTGCAGAACGCTTGCGATTTGTCCTGCTGGAGTCCTTAATTATCTTTGCGCTGGTAGTTACTTTGGCCGGTGCAAGTTCACTTGCCAATCCAAAACAGACGCTCCGATCGTTGCCAGGCATTCTGCATGAAGCAGGGGTCGCTTTAATAATTGCCACGACGCTCATACCGCACTTTGCGATGAGCGTGCAGCGAATCCGAGATGCTCGAAGAATGCGGGGCGATACCAAGCGCTTTAGTTTCAAAAGAAGTGTTATTCCACTTTTCGAAGAGGCCCTGGAGCGTGCCCTCATTTTGGCAGAATCTATGGAGGCTCGTGGTTATGGTTACAGCAACATAGCTACTAAATCACGGGATAAGTCAGGTCTGCTAACGACTTTCATTATCTTATTTGGCACAGGAACGCTCTTACTTTCCATCTTACAAATGCTTATTGGCGCAAAATATCAAATTACTTTATTTATCTCTCTAGGAGCACTTGGGTTAGGTTTTACTCTGGGTAACAAAGCCAATTCCCGAAGCAAGTACCGACCAATCCCCTGGCGCAAAGAAGAACTCATAGTCATAACCGCATCGCTCGGTGCAATTCTCATCACAATCAGCGCGACAAAAACATTTAATGCCCTACTTGCTCTTGCGCTTTTATTTGCCTGCGTAGCGCCCCTCTTTGTCACCTCAGGACGGCAGCGCGCATGATTAATTTTGATAATGTCACTTTAATTTACCCTTACGTACAACGTACAATTTTTGAGAATTTATCTTTTGAAGTCCCCGAAGGAGAGTTCGTTCTCATAATGGGCGATACAGGGGTTGGAAAATCCACACTATTGAAGTTAATGAATGGATTAGTTCCTCATCACACAGGAGGAATATTCTCGGGAACGATAAGTATTGATGGTCGAGATACTGCGCTGCAAAAGCCGCGTGATCTGGTCGATCTCATCGCCATCGTCGGCCAAAACCCTGCGCTTGGTTTTGTCACGGACACCGTGGAAGAAGAGCTAGTTTTTGGAATGGAGTCGCTGGGTATTGCTCCAGAAGTAATGCGAAAACGCGTTGAAGATACTTTAGATTTACTCGCACTTGCTCCTTTGCGAAATAGAAATTTATCCACCTTAAGTGGAGGAGAGCAACAGCGCGTTGCTATCGCTTCTGTTCTCACAATGAACCCCAAAATTCTCTTACTAGACGAACCCACCAGCGCTCTTGATCCAATTGCCGCTGAAGAGGTCCTTGCCACACTCTCTCGACTAGTTCACGATCTTGGCTTAACGGTGATTGTTGCAGAGCATAAGCTAGAGCGCGTTCTGCAATTTGTAGATCGAGTCATCTATGTTCGAGATCAAAATCAAGTTTCCATTGGCTTGCCAGAAGAAATTCTTAAAGACTCCCTCTTGGCGCCACCTATCATCCAGCTTTCGCGAGCGCTCAAAAGCGATCACGTTCCAATGACCGTGCGCGATGCTCGACGAGGAATAGGACATCTTGCTCAACAGATAACTCCCCCATCACCACAGGTATCTGTAAGAGATTCTGCAAAAGTCATTCTTGAGATTGAAGATTTGCATATTCGCTATGGTCAAAAAATTGCGCTACAAGAAATCTCGCTTTCCGTTCGCGCAGGTGAGGTAGTTGCCGTCATGGGGCGAAACGGCGCCGGTAAATCCACTCTTCTTTCAAGCATGATTGGCCTCAGAGAGATAAATCGCGGGCTGGTTCAAGTACTTAAAAACGACCCACGTTTGCTTCATGGCACAGAATTAATTAGCCATGTTGGTTATGTGCCACAAGAGGCAAGCGATTTACTATATGGACAAACAGTTGCCGAAGAGCTACAGAACAGTGATAGAGATAACCAAGTACCGCAAGGAACAACTGCGAAAAGCCTGCATCAACTATTGCCTACGATTGATACCACTCTGCATCCTCGAGATCTCTCGGAAGGTGAGCGGCTATGTTTGGTCCTCGCAATTGTGCTTGCCAAGAAACCTGCTCTTCTAGTTCTCGATGAACCAACGCGTGGTCTGGATTATCAGGCGAAAGAGCGATTAGTTAAGGCAATAAAGGGAACAATTTCAGATTCCACCGCAGTTATCCTTGCTTCGCATGATGTGGAGCTGGTCGCAGAGGTGGCGACTCGAGTCATTGTTTTAGCCGATGGTGAAATTGTTGCCGATGGTGAAGTTGCCGAGATATTGACCTCATCTCCTGCGTTTGCACCACAAGTAACGAAAGTGCTCTCCCCCGCTCGTTGGCTAACAGTCTCCGAGGTTCTCCAATCATTGAGTAGAAATTCATGAACGTCTTCATAAAACCAAAATTGCCGTCTAATGCACACCCTCTCTCTGCAATTACTATTTTGATTGCATCAGGCATTGGATTTCTCTCCTTTACCTGGCCACTATTTGTTGCGGCAGAAAATGATCAAGCTGCGCGTTGGCTCTTTCTTGGTCTTATGCCATTAGTTACCGTAATTGCCATCATCGAAATCAGTTCCGGCGGCTTGAATGTAAAGGCTCTCGCGTTTCTTGGCGTGCTTAGCGCAACGGGTGCTGCGCTTCGGGCGATTGGCGCAGGCGCTGTCGGATTAGAGCCCATCTGGTTTGTGATCATCATCGGTGGTAGAGCGCTTGGCAAACGGTTTGGATTTATCTTGGGCTTAACAACCATGCTTGCTTCTGCGCTACTTACTGGTGGGGTTGGCCCTTGGTTAGCCTTTCAAATGATGTGTGCAGCATGGATAGGTTGGGGCGCTGGAGCGCTGCCGCAGATCAAGTCCAATAACTCGAACTCTATTGAGATGATTATGCTTGCTGGTTACGGCGCGCTCTCCGCTGGGTTTTTTGGATTAATGATGGATCTTCAGTTGTGGCCATGGATTGCCTCTCCCGCTACCTCAATTGCCTACATTCCAGGTGCGAGTGTTTTCGATAATCTCCAGAAATTCCTACTCTTCCACTTCACCACTGCGCTTGCCTGGGATATTCCTCGCGCAATATTCAATGTGATCCTCATACTGTTGCTGGGTCGTGCAGTTTTGCATTCGTTACGTCGCGCTATGCAGCGTGGAAATGTCGTGATTAATCACGCACGTTAGATTTAACAAAAGGCGGTTTGGCAACAACTGCATTTAGATTTCGCCCTCTTACATCCACTAATAATTGCTCTCCTACCTCAATCCCCGACTCAATCAGCGCAAGCGCAATCCCTTCCTTTAAAGTTGGAGAGAATGTTCCGCTGGTAACTTCGCCAACTACAGCTCCTAGGCTATTGCGGACCAACATTCCAGCTCGTGGAATGCCCCGATCGGTAACCAGCAAACCTCGCAGAATTCTGCTGACACCCTTTACTTGTTCCGCACGAAGAGCGTCATCCCCATGAAATTTATTTTTCTTCCAACCAATGGCCCAGGAGAGATTCGCCTCGAGCGGATTTATCTCTAAAGACAACTCATGACCATGAAGCGGATAGCCCATTTCAGTTCTCAACGTGTCACGAGCACCTAATCCTGCGATCTTTCCTCCGAGTCGGAGCACCTCCCGACTGAGTGCATTCCATAATTGGATAGCCCCCGCTTGCGAAGGTATCAACTCGTACCCATGTTCGCCGGAATAGCCCGTGCGACAAAGAGTGAACGAAAGGCCATCAAATTCAAGATCTACAAAAGCCATGTACTCCAAATTTTGATCAATACCAACAGAGTTCAGTACTTCACGTGAGAGCGGTCCTTGAAGAGCAATCACGGCAAAGTCTTGATGTCGATTGGTGATAGCCAGCTCTGGTTGGCCACTAGCAGTATTAGCTTCTGTCAAAATTTCAAAAACTGAACGAGCGTTTGCTGCATTTGGAATGAGAAGCAGCTCATCCTCACTCCGACAGTAAATTATGATGTCATCAATTACTCTACCGGCTTCATTGCAGAGCAACGAATATTGCGCCTGACCCGAGTGGATTCGATTAAGGTCATTAGTGAAAATTTCATTAGCCCACTCTTTTGCACCGGCGCCCTTAATGAGGATCTTCCCAAGATGGGAGACGTCGAAGAGGGCAACTTTCTCTCGCACGGCTTGGTGTTCAGCGAGAGTTCCGCCACCTACAGGCGCGGGATATTCCAGTGGCATTTGCCATCCCGCGAAATCGCCGAGTTTTGCGCCCAAAGCTTGATGAACGGAGAGTAATGGCGATTCCACCGGCTCAACTTACCGCGACTGGTTAGGCTTTCACCATGACACACTCGATGAAACTCTCCGTAGAGGATTTTGGTAAAACCGCACCTCTAGTTATTGGATATCGCTGCGCACGTGAAGGGTCACCCATCACCCTTGTCGCAAACGCCACTAGTTTCACATCAAAAGAAGAGTCGTGGCTTACTAAAGCTCTGATGAATTCCCGCGTTGCGGGGAAGAGTAACGAGTTTCGCACGATTACCAATCCTGAAGGACAACTAATCGTGGCGGTTGCGCTCTCGCAAAAATCAGACTTGGAGGGGATGCGTAGAGCAGCTGGTGTGGCTTCTCGAACATTGATTGGCTACAAACGCGCAACCTTTGCTATTGCTTGTAAGGACGGTAATGAATTTAGAGCCGTAGTTGAAGGTGCGGCGCTTGGTGCCTATCACTTCCATCAATTCAAAGGTACAAATGAGCTTCCTGTTTCGTTAGAAAAAATTGGTTTTCAGCCTGGGCGTACTATTAAAAATGCGCAAGCAATAATTAAGCGAACTGAAATTCTTGTAGAACAAGTTCGATTTGTTCGAGATCTTATTAATATGCCGCCGAGCTATCTCACCCCTGAACGGTTTATCACTTTGGTGAAAGAGAACCTTCCCAAAACTGTGCGGATGAACGTAAAAACACATACTCAACTTAAATCCGAGGGATATGGTGGCATTACCGCGGTTGGTCAAGGTTCTGCAAACCCTCCTCGACTATTACATCTTTCTTACAAACCGACCAAGTCAAAAAAGAAATTAGCTTTCGTGGGCAAAGGAATCACCTTTGATACTGGCGGCTTAGCTCTAAAGCCGGCGCAAGGCATGGAGGCTATGAAATCCGATATGAGCGGTGCGGCTGCAGTTGTCGGTGCCATCATCGCTATTGCCGAATTGAAACTGCCCATTTCGATTGATGCATGGGCGCCGCTTGCCGAAAATATGGTGAGTGAAAGCGCCACGCGCCCCAGCGATGTCATCACTATTTATGGTGGAAAAACCGTTGAGGTACTCAACCCCGATGCGGAAGGTCGCTTGATACTCGCTGATGCTCTAGTTCGCGCTGTTGAAGTCACAAAAGATCTCGACGGAATTATCGATGTTGCGACGCTGACAGGTGCGCAGATTGTCGCGCTCGGAAAACGAACTGCTGCCGTGATGGGAAATAACGACCAATTCCGAGAGGGATTCCTCGACGCTGCACAGACTGCAGGCGAGAGTTTTTGGCCAATGCCGCTGCCGGAAGAGCTTCGAGCATCGCTCGACTCTCCTGTGGCAGACCTCGCCAACATTGGAGAGCGAATGGGAGGAATGCTGGTTGCTGGCCTCTTCCTGAGAGAGTTCGTCCCTGCCGATCTGCCTTGGCTCCACCTCGACATAGCAGGCCCCTCCTTTAATGAGGAGCAGCCCCATGGCTACACCCCGGTAGGTGGGGTGGGCTTTGCCGTTCGCTCACTGACCTACTTTGCCGAGGTCACGGCCACCAGTTAGGAGTGGGAAGATAGCCCCATAGGTTGGGCAAGCAGAGCAAGAAGAGATGTGAGAAGGCGGGAGTAAGCGGATGTCTTTTGATGTAGTAATCCTTGGTGGAGGTTCAGGTGGCTACGCGTGCGCCCTTCGTTCGGCGCAACTTGGCCTCAAGGTCGCCCTAATCGAAGCAGGGAAACTTGGTGGAACGTGTCTTCATCGCGGGTGCATCCCGACAAAGGCGCTGCTCCACGCAGGCGAGATTGCAGATAACACCCGCGAAGCCCATGAATTCGGGGTTGTTGCCGAATTAGGTGGCATCGATATGGGTGGTGTGAATAACTACAAAGATGGCGTGATCACAAAACTCTATAAAGGTTTACAAGGTTTAGTGAAAAGTAGAGGAATCACTTATATCGAGGGGCACGGAAAAGTAATCTCGAAAGATACCGTCGAAGTCAATGGCGAAAAGTACACCGGTAAAAATCTCGTTCTTGCAACTGGCTCCTATCCTAAAACTCTCCCAGGGCTAGAAATAAATGGCACAACTATTGTGACAAGCGATCACGCGCTAACTCTCGACTATGTACCGAAGAGCGTCATCGTTCTTGGCGGTGGAGTTATTGGTTGCGAGTTTGCATCTGTCTGGAAATCTTTTGGCTCTGATGTTCGAATCATTGAAGGTCTCCAACATTTGGTACCACTAGAAGATGAGTCTTCTTCAAAATTATTAGAGCGCGCATATCGTAAGCGTGGAATCAACTTTGAATTGGGAGTGCGTTTCAAGAGCGCAACTCCTACCGCGACAGGTGTCAAAGTTGCCCTCGAAGATGGACGTGAATTTGAAGCTGATCTACTTCTTGTTTCAGTCGGTAGAGGCCCCACTTCAGCGAATCTTGGTTACGAAGAAATCGGTGTGGCAATGGATCGCGGGTACGTCTTGGTAGACGCGAAATGCCGCACTAACGTGCCGAACGTGTTTGCCGTGGGTGACTTAATTCCAACTTTGCAACTTGCCCACGTGGGTTTCGGCGAAGGAATTCTTGTCGCCGAGGAGATCGCTGGTTTAAATCCCCGCCCAATAAATTATGATGGCGTTCCACGAGTTACCTACTCGGAGCCAGAGGTTGCATCAGTTGGATTGACTACCGCGCAAGCCAAAGAGCGCGGTCATGATGTTGTCGAGCTCGTCTATGACTTAGCGGGAAACGGTAAATCCCAAATTCTTCGTACATCTGGCTCAATCAAACTTGTCGCTGAGAAGAATGGGCCTGTACTTGGCATTCACATGGTTGGCAGTCGCGTCGGAGAGCTTTTAGCGGAAGCTCAATTAATCTACAACTGGGAGGCCACCGCCGATGATGTGGCACCTTTAATTCACGCCCACCCAACAATGTCTGAGGCTATGGGCGAGGCGCACCTCGCACTAGCTGGCAAACCATTGCACGCCCACGGATAGTTATTACGATAAGCAAGGATAGAGGGGAAGAAGATGTCATTTAATGTTGTGATGCCAGCGCTTGGCGAGAGCGTTACCGAGGGCACCGTCACTCGGTGGTTGAAAAACGAAGGCGATCAAGTCGCCGTTGACGAACCGCTCCTTGAGGTTTCTACCGACAAAGTCGATACCGAAATTCCTTCTCCAGTTGCAGGAACAGTTGCAAAAATTCTCGTCGCAGTCGACCAGACCGTTCCAGTGGGAGCCGAACTTGTCGTTATCAATGATGGTGCGGCTGCACCAGCAGCAGCACCAGCAGCACCAGCAGCAGCACCAGCAGCAGCACCAGCAGCACCTGCGCCTGCAGCTCCCCCGGCTGCTCCAGTAGTTGCAGCACCAGCTCCAGCTCCGGCTCCAAGTAGCGGTGCAAGTGAAATTGTTGTCATGCCTGCTCTGGGAGAATCAGTAACTGAGGGCACGGTCACACGTTGGTTAAAGAATGTGGGCGATGCAATTGCGATGGATGAAGCGCTCCTTGAAGTATCGACAGATAAAGTCGATACCGAAATTCCTTCTCCAGTTGCAGGTACGATAAGTGAAATCTTTGCTCCTGCTGATTCGATTATTCCTGTAGGTGGCAAGTTGGCGGCAATTGCGTCAGTTGGCTCCGCTGCGCCTTCAGCGAAGGTGAGTGCGCCAGCGCCAGTTGCGACTCCAGCTCCAGTTGCGACTCCAGCTCCAGTTGCGACTCCAGCTCCAGTTGCGACTCCCGCTCCAGTTGCCGCACCGATGAATTCAATGCCTGCTCCGGTATCGAAAATTGAATCTGATTCTTATGTCACACCGCTTGTCCGAAAGCTCGCAGCAGAACTCTCCATCGATCTTGCCAATGTTGCCGGTACTGGCGTGGGTGGTCGCGTTCGCAAGCAGGATATTTATGATGCGGCTGAACGGGCTCGCGCACTCTCGACAGCGCCAGTTGCTACTCAGGCAGCAGCGCCAGTAGCTGCAGCGCCAAGCGGCGAAGTAAAAACTTCATCCCCAACTACCGTAGTTGCTTCACCGCTTCGGGGCACGACCGTACCAATGACTCGACTTCGCAAAGTCATTGCCTCTCGAATGGTGGAATCGCTTCAGACTTCTGCGCAATTAACAACCGTCGTTGAAGTAGATGTCACAAAGATTGCAAAGCTTCGAGCAAAAGCAAAGGGCGCTTTCCAAGAGCGCGAGGGAGTAAACCTCACCTTCCTGCCATTTTTTGCCGTCGCAGTATGCGAAGCGCTTAAGCAACATCCCGTAGTCAATTCTTCAATTGATGGCGAGAACATCGTTTACCACGGCACCGAGAATCTCGGTATCGCAGTCGATACTGAGCGCGGCTTGCTTGTGCCAGTTATCAAAGATGCTGGTGACCTCAACCTCGGTGGAATCGCTCGTCGCATCAATGATGTGGCGTTACGAACTCGAGATAGCAAAATTAATCCTGATGAATTGAGCGGTGGCACATTTACCATCACCAATACAGGAAGTCGTGGAGCGCTCTTTGATACTCCGATCATCAACCAACCACAGGTTGCGATTCTTGGTATTGGTTCTATCGTCAAGCGCCCAGTTGTCATCATCGAAAGCGATGGTGAAGAGAAGATTGCGATTCGCTCGATGGTCTACCTCGCCATCTCCTACGATCACCGGATCGTCGATGGTGCCGATGCTGCGCGCTTCTTGGGAACTCTCAAAGAGCGCTTAGAGCTTGGTCGCTTCGAAGCAGACCTCGGTCTGTAGTCGATTTACATGTCACGAACCATTGCCATAACTGGCGCGTCAGGACTCATTGGTTCGGCTCTTGTCGCGCACTTGCGCGAAAAAGGTGACACTGTCATCAAGATGGTGCGGCGAGATCCTCGAGCAAAAGATGAAGCGTTCTGGAATCCGATTGACGGCAAGGTTGATTTGGTTGCACTCGAAGGAGTTGACTCAATCGTTCATCTCGCTGGTGCAGGTGTGGGTGATAAAAGATGGAGCACAAGTTACAAAGCCGAAATTCTCAATTCACGTCTCTACGGCACAGCCACAATTGCTAACGCCGCGGAACAACTCAAAATCAAATCTCTTATTTCATCAAGCGCTATTGGCTGGTATGGCGAGACGGGTAATCGAGCGGTTATAGAAAGCGACCGCGGCGGTGATGATTTTCTCGCTCGAGTTTGCCTTGAGTGGGAGCGCGCAGCAGATGGTGCTCCTTCTGTCCGAACAGCCAAGATACGGACTGGATTGGTGCTTGACCCAACAGGTGGAGCGCTCGGGCGAATGATGCCTTTATTCAAATTCGGTTTAGGCGGAAAACTTGGATCGGGAAAGCAATGGTGGTCGTGGATCACCGTCCATGATCAAGTCCGTGCTATCGACTTCCTGATTGATCAGGACATCTCTGGTCCGGTAAATCTCACTGCGCCAAATCCGGCAACAAATAGCGAATTCACTGCGGCCTTGGCACGAGCACTTAAGCGACCCGCGCTACTTCCAGTTCCAGGTTTTGCTCTCAAATTGACTCTTGGTGGCTTTTCAACGGAGATCCTTGGATCAAAACGTGTTCTTCCCGCAGTCCTTGATGAAGCGGGTTTCGTCTTTGATTTCCCACACTTAGCTCCAGCACTCGCAAAACTCGCCGAGCATTAATCACTATTCACAGCGCTAGTTAATTATTAATTGCGCTCTCGCCTGCCAAACGACCTGAGAGTAGTGCGCCATTCTGAGACGGTTCAGTTAAATAATCTCCTGCAAAAATCAAGCCGTCTTCCTCTAAGAATCCGCTGCGTCGTGCTCCGGGTGGGATGATCGGGAGTGCGTTTTCAATATCCATCCGAGCGATGAGTTCGCCCTCAATTCGATCACCATGTATAGCTTGCAGATGTGCGCGAACCTCTGCTTCGGAACTCCCCTCCAGGGTTGTGACCGAGAGGAGTCCTCTGCCATCTGGAGAATACGAAGGCACAACCGCAGCGAGATCGATTGATGTAACTACTGGGCCTGAACCTAGCGGAGCAATGTGAAGACGATGCTGATGGGAAATATTTGATTCCAGCGTGAAATACCAAGCAGTGGAACGAGCGAAGGTAACTCTTGGCAAAGTGTGAGAAAACTCTTGCGCATTTTGATAGTCGGTTGCAACGATAACTTTTCTAGCCGAGAATGTTGTATTGGTCGTTTTTACGGTGAATCCCCTACCACTTCGAGAAATACTATGGACTCGCTCACCACATTGAGTGGATTTCACTCTATTGCCAAGCTCCTGGATTAAGGCTTGAACTCCGCCATCTGGTAAACCTGGAACTTCTCGGTAGAGCGATCGAAGGACGCGCTGTGCAAATCGACCATCCACTTCTGGCAACGCCGTCAGGAAGACGCCGCGAAGGAATGGCTCGACTACATGCTCATAAATTTCACCAGTGATTCCCATTCGTTGCAGAAATTGATCAGCGCTCTCTCGTTCCAAAACGCGTCCAACAAGTACCCCCCGTATCAATCCAAAAAAAGGTTTGGGTGTTGAAGAATTTGCGGAAAAAGCTTGAGCTATCGCTCGAATTTCTCTACGAGGATCACCAAAGAAAATTCTTCGACCATTTAAAGTTGCTACCGCGCCCGCTGAAATGGCGTGAAAGTTTGTCCGAATGTCTAACCGGAGAAATTCTGAGTACCCAGGATTGATTACCTGGAAGCCGCGATCAATAGTAAATCCATCAACCACCTCTGTGGCTATACGTCCACCGAGATTTTGATTGCTCTCGATTAAGTGAACTTGCTGGCCGCTTTCTTGGATGGTGAGCGCCGCGCGTAGTCCGGCAAGACCTCCACCAATAACAAGAATCATCTCAAGGAAATCTCTCGAGCAATATCAATCAATCTCGCTACTTCAAGCGCATCCTTATTGGCAACCGGCATAGGTGAGCCATCAGTGATTGCCTGACGCACTTGAAGGTAGTAATCAACGTAACTTCCATTTTCGGAAGGGATAGTTTCAAAATTACTATTGTCTCCGCGATATAACCTTGCCTCTGAATTCGTTGGTGAATTCCACCTCCCACCGTGAGGAATTTCACCTCTCTTCAGCATCTCTTCTTGTGGGTCAAGATCATTAATGACCAAAGTTCCGCCCCGTGCTGAAATACGCACTCTCGGACCCGTAAATCCAGAGACGGCGCTAGCGGTGAGATAGGAATCGACTCCCATTAAATGGTGAAGCACGATAATGACATCATCATCTGACGCGCCACGGATATTTCGCATCGCCGCAAAAGCAACTTCAGCTGGACCAAAGAGATCAAGAGCGCCTGCAACAAGATGTGTTTGGATATCAAGCAGCCAACCGCCACCACTTTCAGGATCGCCCTGGTCTCGCCAACCAAACGAGTTGAGTTCAGGCTTGTATCGTTCGAATCGTGACTCGTAACGATGAATTGGCCCAAGCGAACGCTCCCGGATCAATCGTTTCACCGTTAACGCATCGCTATCCCATCTTCTATTAAAAAATGCTGAAACTTTTACGCCTGCGCTCTCTGCAGCCGCGAGAATTGCTTTCGTTTCTGGAAGATTTCGACCGACAGGTTTGTCGATGACCGTTGTCACGCCCGCTGCAATTGCTAGCGTCGCTTGTTCGGCATGGGCTTGATTTGCCGAGCTAATCACAACTAAGTCGAGCGATAGGGCGAGCAACTCCTCCATAGTCGAAACAATTTTCGCAGTTGGGAAATCGCCTTGAGCGTTTGCTATTCGTTCGGGAGCGTTGGTGAGAATTGCGGCAACTTCAAAACCTGCCCCCACTAATAAGGGAGCATGGAATACCCGGCCACCTAATCCATAGCCCACTACTCCTGCGCGAAGATTTTTCAATCAATTCCCTCTTTCGAGAGCCTCGAAGGCCACCAGATTCGTTTGCCAAGTATGCGCACTAACGCTGGTACAAGTAAGGAGCGGACAACAATTGTGTCGAGCAACACTCCAAAGGCAACTGCAAATCCTAATTCCGCTAAGAAAACCAAGGGAAGAACTCCGAGCACGCCGAAAGTTGCTGCTAGAACAATTCCTGCGGAGGTAATGACCCCTCCTGTGACGGTAAGACCTTTAATGACGCCAGCCTTTGTTCCAATTCGCTTCGCCTCTTCACGAACTCGGGTCATGAGGAAAATGTTGTAATCAATTCCCAAAGCTACGAGGAAGACGAAGGCGAAGAGCGGGAAGCTCGCATCCGTTCCCTTGAACCCAAATATATGTTCGAAGACAAGAGCACAGACGCCAAGTGTGGCAAAGAAAGAGAGCACAACTGTTGCAAGGAGCAAGCCTGCGGCAAAAATGCTCCGCAATAGGAGCCCAAGAATCAAAGCAATAAGTAGGAGAACAATCGGGATGATGACTCGGTTATCGCGGCGCGAAGATTGATCGACGTCGTACCCAATAGCTGTCTGACCGCCCACTAAACTCGTTTGATTGACTGATTTCGCTGCTTCACGAATTAGCGGAATAGTGTTCTTTGCTTCAGTGGAATCGGCGGCAACTTCTAGCGTTGCGTAGAGCAGTACTGAACCATCGACAACCTTTACCTCTTTAGTTGGAGACATGGTTGCCATATCAAACTTCGTAACTGGCACTACCGATGCCACATTATTCACTTTCGAAATGGCAGAAATAGAGGCTTGCAAATCCGCTTCTTTGACGACAATCTCAACGGGAGTTCCCTCACCGCTTGGGAAATGCTCTCCTAACTTCGCTAATCCAATAACTGAATCAGGTTTTGTTGTGAAAGCATCGGTTTGTGCCAATCCGTCAGATTTAAGAGTGCTGGAAAAACCGGCAAAAATGATGAGCATCAGCGCAGTGCTTATCCAGATTGGTTTTGGCTTTCGATCGACCCAGCCACCAACTTTTGCCCAAAGTCCCGACATCTTCTCGTCTTCACTATCGAAACGAGGTTTCTTCGGCCAGAAAATCCATCGACCGAAGAGGACAAGTAGCGAAGGGAGCAACGTAAGTGCAGCGAACATCGCGCAGGCAATACCGATGGAACCTACTGGGCCTAGCCCACGATTGCTCGACAAGTCGCTTAGTAGCAACACCATCAATCCAGCAATCACTGTTGAGCCCGAGGCGATAATTGGCTCTACCACACCGCGAAGGGCAACTCGCATAGCAACAAAACGGGATTGATGTTGGTGCAACTCTTCCCGGTACCGAGAAATCAGCAAGAGCGCGTAATCAGTTGCGGCGCCCAAAACAAGTACATCGAGAATTCCTTGAGTCTGAGCATTGAGATCAATTATTTCTGCTTTGGCCAAGTAATACACAATCATTGTGGCAAAACCCAGCGCAGTTGCTGCCGTGAAAAGTGGCAGCACCCAAAGAAGTGGTGATCGGTAGACAATGATGAGAATGATGGCAACAACGATCAAAGTAGTTGAAAGTAATCTGGTGTCGATGGATCCAAAGGCGCCAAAAAGGTCGGCAAAAATGCCACCGGCACCGGTGACGTGTGTTTCTACACCATTGGCTGCGAAGTTCTTTTCTAAATCACTTCGTATAAATTCGATGATGAGCGGTAGTAGTGGTTCTTCTTCAATATTCTCTCCGGCAATTTTAGAATTTAACTGAACATTAATCAGCGCTGCTTTGCCATCTGCTGATGGAATTGCCTGCAGCGGGGCCCCGGGAGCGAAGTAGGTACTCAGCGGTTTTTTAGATTCGGGGAGCAATTTTGAACCTAGCGATGCCGCGTAACTATTAAGTTGCGCGAAAGCTTCTGGGTTTGTCGTCGGGTTAAGTTCCCCTAAAAAGAGAATGAGCGTAGGTAGCAGATCTGCCGATTGATCAGAGAATTTAACGGTGATTTTACTTGCCACTGTCGATTCAGCGCTT